>OMKS01003742.1_pt1 | contig 11915 bp, 10 predicted proteins | sample 1674721 | NCBI WGS metagenome assembly OMKS01 (sample SAMN06264996, study PRJEB25208) | sediment metagenome | isolation source: hot spring sediment | place: USA: California | collected 2014-09-02 | reverse complement strand
CTGCGAAGTCGCTCGGGAAGATCGTATCCTCTCTCTGGCGGCTCTTCCAGGGCATGGATGCCGAGCTCGTGGAAATCAACCCGTTGGTCGTCCGATCCGATGGATCGGTCGTTGCAGTCGACTCGAAAGTCGTGCTCGACGATGACGCGCTTTTCAGGCATGAGGGCTTCAAGAAGCGCGCTGGAGACATCACCCCGCTCGAGAAGAAGGCGAGGGACCGTGGGATCTCTTTCGTACAGCTGGATGGAGAAATCGGCGTAATAGCCAACGGAGCGGGGTTGACAATGGCAACGCTCGATTTTCTGACAATACACGGCGGCAGAGGGGGCGTGTTCCTCGATCTGGGCGGGACGGACGATCCCGAGATGGTCAAGGAGGCGCTGTTGCTTATGTCCGAGGCGGCCCCAAAGGTCGCATTGATCAACATATTCGGCGGGATCACGAAGTGCGACACCGTCGCGAAGGGGCTTATCCAGGCACTGGAATTCGGCAAGCTCGACCTGCCGATCATTGCCAGAATAAAAGGCGTCAACGAGGCGGAGGCGGTCGAGATATTGAAGGGATCGAAGATTACGCCCGCCCTTTCACTCGATGAGGCGACGAAAATGGCGGTCGATATCGCGTCAAAGGGAGGTGGATAGTTGGCGATCATCGTGGACGAGAATACGAAGCTCGTCGTGCAGGGCATTACGGGACACCAGGGCACCTTCCATACCATGAAGATGAAGGAGTTCGGCACCCAGGTGGTGGCCGGGGTCACGCCGGGAAAGGCGGGCCAAGAGGTGCACGGTGTTCCGGTTTTCAACACGCTGCGAGATGCCGTCGGTTCCACCGGTGCGAACACGTCCGCGATATTCGTCCCCGCGCCCTTCGTCCTCGACGCCGGAATCGAGGCGATCGAGGAAGGGTTGAGCACGCTCGTGGTAATAACCGAGCATGTGCCGGTGCAAGACGCTATGAGGCTCGTGTCTCTCGCAAAAAGCACCGGTGTCAGAATGATCGGGCCGAACTGCCCAGGGGTCGGTTCTCCCGGAAGCGCGAAGGCCGGCATTCTCCCGAACCAGATATTCATGAAGGGGGATATCGGCGTCGTCTCCCGAAGCGGGACTCTGACATACGAGATTGTCGACTCCATAACCCGGGCGGGGATGGGCCAGTCGACCTGCGTGGGCATCGGGGGAGATCGAGTAATCGGCACGACTTTCGTGGACTGCCTCAGACTTTTCGAGGAGGACGATCAGACGGCCAAGATAGTCCTGGTCGGAGAGATCGGCGGATCTGCGGAGGAGGAGGCGGCCAGGTTCATCAGCAGACATATTTCGAAGCCAGTCTGCTCGTATGTCGCCGGCAGAAGCGCGCCCCCGGGAAAGCGTATGGGGCATGCGGGCGCCATAATATCGAGGGGTACCGGAACGGCAGAGAGCAAGATAAGAGCGCTGAAAGAGGCGGGCGTGAAGGTCGCCGAGACGACGGCCGAAATCCCGCAGCTTTTGAAATAGCCCGGATTCTAACAGATCATCATTGTCCGCGGTACTCCGCTCCTCTGAGCATCCGCAGCATGCATCTGCCGCGCTCGCACTCCAAAAGTGAAACGCCCCCCCTGGAGAGAACCCACGGCTCGAGCTCCTTCAAAGGTATGCCCGTCAGATGGCCTATCATGATCGAGCAGACGAAGTCGTCCGCAACGATGATCACGATGCCCATACCGAAATTCATCCTTATTTCGTTGGAGAAAATGACGACCCTCCTCGAGGCTCTCTTCAGTTTCTCCCCGTTCGGGAACCTGAACCTGGTTTTTCTCCTGAGCCTGGAGGTCTCCTTTGGAAATCGCTGTTCTATCTCCATCCAGCTGCTCCCAGACCAGCTTCCGTAGTTGATGTCCCTGAGCCTTTTTTCGACTCTTACGGGCAGATCGTGCGGTTTCGCTATCCTCCTGGCTGTGACCAGCTGCCTCTTCTGCGGTCCGGTGAAGACGGCCTCCAAAACGTCCGGCTTGAAATTCTCCGCCATTGACTCGGCGTATCTGAGTCCTCTTTCGTTCAAGGGCGGGTTGTTCATGCCGAGTATCTCACCGTTGCTGGATAAATCCGTCTCGCCTGGAGGCACGAGATAAATCCTTAGCATCAGGTATGCGTAACTGTCCGGCTGATATTCATAGTTTGCAGGGGATGGCCAAATCATCACTCAAGAAAGTATGCGATCACCGGCAACAGGAGGAAGCCCATCAGGTGGATCCTCGGCGAACCGGAGACGATCGCCCAGCAGCCCAGCAGTATGCACGGAAATAGAACTGCATATCCGACAGGGCCGGACGACCAGAGCACGAGACAGAGCAGGAATAAGATCACCGAATATCTCGTCCTTTTCCCCGGTCCCCTGCCGCTCCCGGCAAGAAGCCGCCTCCCGACGAAAATGCAGAACGCAGAGCCAATGACTGAGGCGATGCAGGCGGCTAATAAGAGGACTAAGAGGCAGAACGGGGGCTCCGGCAGGGTAGGCCATCCGGTTGAATCCGAGCTCAGAAAGCCGGCGATCGCCTCGAGAGTCCCGTTCCTCGAGCGATCTATCGTTGATAGAGCCAGTAATGCGTTCAGGGCCCCGCCTATGTTGACCGCGGAATAGGTTATCAGATATCCGTAGGAATCGAGCATATGTCGAGGTCCCCGGTGCCTGATTGAGAACGAGAGCGCGGTGGCATAGGCGTTGGTAATGCCGGGTATCCATCCTACCAATATCGACGGGACGAGGCCCCTGACCAAAGGCCGGATCACGGGACCGCGATTCTCACCCCTCTCCCTGCGTCCCGAGCCGGTTGGCTCGATTCGTTTGCCCCCCTCGGATAGCATGATGGCGGGTATTGCGAAGAATCCGGAAAATACGGGGAGAAGAAAGGAGGATTCTCCCCAGCCGTATACGTTTCCAAAGAGTGAATTTGTTACAATATATGGAACTTGAAATCTCAACACGAAGAGTCCGATCAGCCCCGATAGGACGAACAGAACTAGTGCCCTTATAAGCCGTCCTCTCGTCCTCTCGCCGTTTAGGACGATCACGCAAATGCACACGAGCAGGACCGCCATGAAAGGCTTGATGTGGGCGTACAGTCCGAAAGGGTCCCCCATAGTTGCGCGGATCGGAAACAGTGCAAATGCGAATATCCCGACCGCTGCCAGACCACCCAATGATACGGCGTCCACCACCAGATCTCCCCTGCCGATCGCGTACAACCTCTGCGACGGCAGCAAGGCCACTGCCGTATCGTCCCCTGAGACGCCCATTTTGGCTGTGGGTATGATCTCCACGAAGGAGTGGGAGAAGAGTACGCCCACGAGAAACGCTCCTGCAACAACTGCCCCCGACCATTCCGCCTGATATCCGGACAGGGATACTATCTCTCCGAAATGCAGCGTCAGTCCCGGAATGCCAGCAAACAAGATTGCAATCGTGTTCGGATGAAGCCCGGGAATGAGCCCCGTCAGGCAGCCTGTGACGGAACCAAGCGTCGCCAGCAACGCGCAGAAAGGCAGTATCTCGAAAGGCCATGCCATACAGCCTCTTTTCTGCAAAGGTGCTTGGGCATTTTTTCGCTACAGTTAGCGGGTCCTTGACCGATGCTCATTCAATAATTCGGACACCGTCCTCGGAAACATCGATTCGCACCAGCGATTTTATGGTCAGCCCATACTGCTTCTCCAGCTCCTCCCGGCCGGTCCCCTTTTCCACCGCAATCAATATGTCCACTATCTCCGCGCCCATTCCCTTCAATCCCTCGATCAGGGCCCTGAGGGTTCCGCCCGTGCTCACGACGTCGTCGACGATGATGACCCTGTCTCCTCTGGAGATCCCGTTGACGTACAGGTCAGATTTCGAGTAGCCAGTCATCTGCTTGAGATTCATTTCGCCCGGTAGTCCGTACATTCTTTTTCTGACGATGTTGAACGGCTTCCCCGTCCGGAGCGTGAGCGGCGCCGCAAATATTATCCCGATGGATTCCACGGTCAGTATCAGGTCGCAGTTGTCGAAATCGCCGATGCGTACGAACTCGTCGATTATCTCCTCCAGCAGGTCCTGCTCCATCCTCGGGATTCCGTCCGTTGCCGGATGCACCACATATGGATACTCACCTCTCTTCACGATCGCGGACTCCCTCAGAGTCCGTTTGAGCAGCTCGAGTCTTTCCATCTTATCCACCTGATCGATATCCCGGGAGCCTCATTCCACGGGGTCATCTTCGATGGGTTCCACGAACCGGAACTCCTCCACATCGAAAAGCCCCCTGTCTCCCAGCTTGAGCTTCGGAATGACGAGCAGGCTCATGAACGACAGGGTCATGAACGGGCTTGAGAGCCTGCAGCCGATCTGCCCCGCATGACCAAGCAATACATCAATGGCCATTGCCACCTCGCTTGCGGGTCGGTCGGTCATCAGGCCGGCTATCGGAAGCTCAAGCAGCGATGTTCTACCGGCTCCCGATACCGAGAACCCGCCGCACTCCAGGGAGCTATTGGCCGCCTCGGCCATCGCCTCCGTTTCTACGCCCACGACAATGCAGTTGTGCGAATCGTGCGCTACGGTAGATGCGATCGCCCCCTCCTGCAGGCCGAATCCGACCGCGAACGAGTTAGATACAGGTGCTTCCATGTATCGGTTAATCACGGCCAATCGGAGGGCATCCAGTTCTATATTCGGTTCGATCGTTCCGTCCTTGACCTCCAGCCGGACCCGCGAGCTTTCGGTGACGATCTCACCATCTATTGCTCCTATCGCCCTCGCATTGACATTCTCCTTCTCGGCTTTCATCTCGAAGTCGGCGGGAGATTTTCTTATGCACGGCAACTTCAGATCGAGTTTTGTCGGGGCGACATCGAACAACGGCATGCCCTCTGAGGCCACCTTTATGCCGGCAAGCCAGCTTTCCGTGACCTCGAAGTCGTCAAGGTTATCGAATATTGCGAAGTCGGCGGCCCTTCCCGGCTCGAACCATCCCCCGGGAAGGCCGTAGTGCATGGCCGGCCTGACCGTCACCGCCTGCAGCGCGCTCATCGGATCGATTCCCAGGTCGACCGCTTCTCGAAGCGTATGATCCAGGTGTCCGCGAAGGAGGTCGTGAGCGCTTCTGTCGTCGGATACGAGCATGAACGGGTGGTCCTTTGCGAACCCCGCCAGCGCGGAAAGATTCTTCGATGCGCTCCCCTGCCTGATCTGGACTGCCATGCCGGCAGAGAATTTCTCCTCGGCCTCCTCCTGGCTCGTGCATTCGTGATCGGTCGTTATTCCTCTTGATGCGTATCTCCGCAGGTCCTCTCCCGAGAGCATAGGGGCGTGCCCGTCAACAGGCTTGCCAAACTTTTTTGCCGCGTCGATCTTCAGCAGCACCTCTTCGTCACCGGATATGGCACCTGGGAAGTTCATCATCTCGCCCAGCGCCACGACCTCGGGCCATGACAGCATCTCCGAGACCTCGGAGTGGGTGAGCACGGCGCCCGATGTCTCAAACTGGGTCGCAGGGACGCAAGAGGGCGCGGTGAAAAAGGTTCTCAGAGGCGTCCCCTTGGAATCCCGTATCATGTACTTGACGCCGTCCATGCCGAATACATTGGCGATCTCGTGCGGGTCCGTGACGACTGCGGTGGTCCCGTGCGGGATCACGGTTTCCGCGAACCTGGACGGGCATAGATGAGACGATTCTATGTGAATATGCGCATCGATAAGCCCTGGTGCGATGAATATCTCCGGGGCTTTATCTCTCCTTGCCACTGACTTGATCACGCCGTTTTCAAAATCGATCATTCCTGGAAATATTTCCCCGTTCGTGACATCGACTATCTGCCCGCTAAGACGGCTGATTGACAATTGAACGACCTTCGACTGTATTCGCGCAGGTACCAATAATTCTTTTTGGAAAGAAGGGCTAACGAGTCACTGATGGGTGAGCCCCTATTCCCCAGGGATGTGCTTAACAGGATAAAATGGACCAGCGGCAGCTCGCTGACCAGGGCGCAGGTAGTCATACTTCACAGAGGAGCTCCCGGAGATAGGAAGAAGATCCCGGGGAGCCAGATCATCTCCGTTGGCCATCTATTCTTCGAAACGACAGAGGCGACAATCCCCCTTCACCGCATACTTGAGATATGGTATGATGGCAAGCTGCTATTCGACAGGGGGTCGGTCAGAAATAAAGAATCGGATTAATGGGTTTGTGGGATTCCCGACGGAGTCTCAATCCTTCGGTGCACCGCAGTTCGGGCAGTTCGCCATGAAGGCGGGGAACTGAACTCCGCAGTTCTTGCACTTCATCATCTGGTACTTCTGGTCCTTGTGCTGGTATTGCGGCTGCGGGGGCGCCTGCTGCGGCTGTACCGCTGGCTGCTGCGGGGGTGCCTGTTGATACGGCTGTTGCGGTTGCTGTTGGCCGACTGCCGTTCCAGGGGCGTAAGGCGAGTACTGGGGAGCGTGTGGCATTAGAAGATCCGAGATCTTCATGTACGCTATTAGAAGGAGAATGGTCGGCAGTATGAATGCGGCCACTCCGATGATTCCCCAGACAATGCAGCCCATCTTCGCGTCGTGGAACCTGCCATGATCGAGGTCGTCTATCACCGATTTCTTGAGGAATATGCCGGCGAGCCCGCAAACGACCGCGACGATGAGGCCAACGAATCCAAATGCGACCGTGCCACCTCTCGTTTCAGATATTCCCACAGCTATCCATGCAATACCGATCACGAACCAGATGAGCGCCATTATGAAGAACAGGATCTGCGCCCAATACGAGAACATCCTCGCATCCTGGGCATCGCGCGGAAGCCACGGCGGGACGGCTCTGCTTGCCAGAATCCCTCCAAAGGTGTCATTCATTGCAATTTTCCCTCCTGACATATGGACGCCCGAATATCCTGGCGCCCTGTTTATTTGGTGCTCGAAGTATCATAGTTTAGCCATATAATTGTTTTGCGAAAAACCCAGTTTTCCAGGCGATTATCAAATATCAGCGACGATATATCCCCTACCTGACGATAAAGCTCAGCAGGATTTCGAACGTAATGTTTATTAGACTACCCTTATTATGAGCTATCTGTCCGATCGCACGGTGTGAGTGCAAAAGAAGACCGGAAAGTGGCCTGATGAAGTACGAAGACTATAAGGAGATATATTTCAGGCTCAGGAAATTCTCCGATATTGACCGCTTGACCAAGAGTATGAACTTAGACCGGGAGCTGCTGCTGGTCCTGTACACCCAGCGGACGGTTAGGGACGCGACCAAGCGTTTTCATCTCGTTAAGGCGCAGGCGCCCAACATCCTTAAGAAGTGGAAGAGCGGAAAATCGATGGCAGCGATGGCGAAGGAACTCAACTTCCCGCCCGTGCTGCTCGGGCTCATTGTCTTCCAGCTGGATGGAATGCCGAGGAAGACCTTCTGGAAATATATCAAGGATCCCAACTCCTGTAACAACCAGAGGATGAAGAAGGAGATGGAGAAGATCAACAAGGCGGACATGGTCTACTCCCCGGCGGGGATGGAGATACAGGAGAAGAGGGGGGTCTGGGGAGAGAAGCGGCTTCAGGATTGGCTCGGGATTCACAGGCTGGGTTACAAGACGGAGGAGGATCTCCGGGGGAAGTTCCCCAAGACGCCGGATGTCCTACTCGACCATCCGATAGAGCTGAATGGGACCGTTATTAAATGGATAGAATCGAAGGCCTCGTTCGGGGATGAGATCGAGATCCGTAAGAACGCGCGAAGACAGCTGAAACCGTATACCGAGCTTTTCGGCAAAGGCGCGGTGGTCTACTGGTTCGGTTATATCGAGGGACTCGATCCGCCCGAAGGCGTCACCTTATTCGGGGAGGAGCTCGCAGAGATGATGCCAGTCAAGGTCAATAGGAAATAGCGAAAAAGCCATCGTCCCCTTCGGTAATGCACTTATATCGACCGCGCAGTTACCGCTTCTGACTGAAAATGGTTCTGGAGATTTCAGGGTTGAGCTGATATGGCCGATTACATCTCTGCAGCGGATATAGAGAAATTCGGCTACTGCCCCCTCAGCTGGTTCTTGAGCTGGAAGGAATCAGCGGAATCGGACTCGCATCAGCTCGAGGGGCAGATGGCACACGAGAAGATCGCGAGGAACGTCGATAGGGCAAAGGGGCTGGAGCTCAATGCAGTCGTCAGCCAGAAACTGGTGATTATCTACGCGATCATCGCCACAATTGTCGCGACCCTCGGTATCTCTTTGCTCCCGTTCGGGAACAAGCCGAATATCTCCCATATAATGATCGTTATCTCGCTGATCTGGATCCTCGCCGCCCTGTTCTTTCTGAATATCTCATACAGAACCCCCGTGAAAGATAACATTGTCCAGTACGAAAAAATCATACTCATCTTCGCAATAGTCGCGACTCTCGCAGCCGCGTATTCGGTGCTGTTTACGAAGATAGATGAAAATTTGGCTCTGGTGTTGGTCACGCTCTCCCTTTTATGGTTGATCGCCGCGTCCTATTTCCTCAACAGGACCCTGACGTTCTCGTTCGCTGCCAAGAAGCTGAAGGACGAGCTGAACATTGAGGGCGAGATCAAATATGTCGACATGGGCGATTCGGATCTGATGAGATCCAAGGAACACGGCATCTCCGGAAGACCCGACTATGTGCTCGTGGTCGATGGTTATCAGATCCCAGTGGAGGAAAAGACAGGACGCAGCCCGCGCGGGCCTCTGTTCTCGCATATTCTGCAGGTCGCCGCGTATTGCCTTCTGCTGCAGGAGAGCAGCGGACGACGGGTTCCCTACGGGATACTTAAATATGGTCCTAACCAGCAACACATAATAGAGTTCGACGACAGCCTGAGGAAGATACTGCTGGAAAAGGTCCAGGAGATGCGGTCGATCATTGACGGAAAGCCCGCCCACCGAAACCATGGACGGGTCAAGAAATGCGCCAACTGCTCGAGGCGGCAGATCTGCCCCGAAAGCTTGGCCTGAGCTCATTCGACCGTCACGGTCTTTGCAATGTTTCTCGGCTTGTCAATCGGACATCCTCTTTTCTTCGCGATATAGTACGCATACAGCTGAAGCACGACGATTATGGGTATCGGGGTGAACAGCGGGTCTACATGGGGCACCAGGAACACATCCTCCGCGTACTTCTCGAGGTCCCTGTCCCCCTCGGTTCCAATCGCGAGTACCGGCGCGCCTCTTGCGGTGACCTCCCTGACGTTCCCCAGCATCTTCTCGTATGTGTGGTCCCTGACGCATATCGCCACTACGGGAGTCTCGGTACTGAGCAGTGCCAGCGGCCCGTGCTTCAGTTCGCCGGCCGGATACCCCTCCCCGTGGATGTATGATATCTCCTTCGTCTTGAGAGCGCCCTCGAGCGCCGTCGGGAAATTGATATGCCGTCCTATGAAGAAGATTGATTGCGACTTCGCAGACCTCGTTGTCAGCGACTCAATCGCATCTGCGTTATTCAGAACATCCTGGATCGCTCTCGGCAATGCGCGCATATCGGTGATTATCTGCCTCCTCCTCTCCGATGAGATGCTCCGTCTGCTGCTCGCGAGTCTCAGCCCCAGCAGGTAGAGCGCGATCAGCTGCGTCACGAAGGTCTTCGTTGCCGCCACGCCTATCTCAGGTCCGGCCCTCGTATAGATAACGGTATCCGCCTCCCTGGTGATCGCGCTTCCGAGGACGTTCGTTATCGCCAATGTCCGGCATCCCCTCCTGGACGCCTCTCTCGCCGCTGCGAGGGTATCCGCGGTCTCCCCGCTCTGCGTTATGATGACCACCAGAGGCTTCTCCTCGCTGAGCGAGGAATATCGGTACTCGGACGATATCTGAACGGTCGTCGGGAGCTTGCTCAGCTCCTCGATTATGTATTTCCCGACGAGGCCCGCGTGATATGAGGTCCCGCAGCCCACGATCTTGACGCTTGAGAATGCGTTCTCCGAGAAGAACGGGTCCTCCTCGAGGCTTCCAAGCCGTCCGAGGAGCGATTCGTGGACAGCCTGCGGCTGCTCGAAAATCTCCTTGAGCATGAAGTGGGGATAGCCGCTCCTCTCGGCATCCTCCAGGTTCCAGCTGACCTTCTGGGTACCCCTCTCGACATGGTTTCCTTCCAGGTCGTATATCTCCACCGAATCCGCCTGGACACGGGCGACCTCCCGGTCGTGAAGATAGAGCACCTCATTGGTGTATCTCAGGAGGGCGGTCACGTCGCTCGCGACGAAGTTCTCATCGTGCCCGATACCGATCACCAGCGGGCTCTCGTTCCTTGCGACCACTATCTCCTCAGCGCCTCCGTCGATGGCCGCCAACGCATATGCGCCCTCGACCTTATCTAGCGCCTTGACGACCTTGGCGAAAAGGTCTTCTCCCTCCGCATCCTCGATCAGGTGGGCCAAGATCTCCGAGTCAGTATCGGAGGTGAAGCGGTGTCCTCCCTCGATCAGCCGTTCCCTCAGGTCCATATAGTTCGTGATTATCCCGTTATGCACGACGGCGTACTTCCCATCGCAGGAGATGAACGGATGTGCGTTCTCGGTCGTCGGTCTTCCGTGAGTCGCCCATCTGGTATGTGCGATCCCAGCGCCCCCGGATATCTTCTTGATCTGCGATTCGAGGACAGATATCTCCCCGACCGATTTCTGTACATCGATCTCCCCGTCAGAAACGATGGCAACACCGGCCGAGTCGTAGCCCCTGTATTCGAGCCGCTTCAGGCAGTCGAGAAGTATCTCCTGGGCCTCCCTCGATCCGATGTAGCCAACAATGCCGCACAAGAGCGATCACTTCCCCCTAGCCGTGAATGGCGCCCGCAGGCGCGTTCCTGCTAATCCGGCTGCCGCTGGATATCTTGCATTTCTGGCCGATTATCGTGCCAGGCTCGATCGATACGCCGCTCCCGAACGACGTATCCTCGCCTACCAGCGTGCCGATGTTCGGCACCTTAAAGAACGCATCTTCCAGCTGAACATAGGAATCCGCAGCCGAAGCCATCAGGTGCGACCTCGCCCTGACCCCGTAACCGATCACACTCTGCGAAAGGTAGGAGTGCGGGCCGATGCTGCAGTCGCTCATAACGATCGAATTGCGGATGACGCTGAAGGAGTCAACGGTGACATTGCTGCCAATGCTGGTCGATGGAAAAATGCTGACATTGGGTCCGATATCGCATCCCGCATCTATTACAATCGGGCCGTAGAGGGTCGTCCCCGACCTTATGACCGTCCCCTCGCCGATCGAGACCTTTCCGTGTATCGTCACGTTGCTCTCGATCTTGCCCGCGGTCTGCGGCTGCGACATCGTGAGCGCGGTGTGGTTGACCTCCAGCAGGTCCCACGGATAGACCGCATCGATCCACAGGCCCTGGCAGAAGATCGCCTGGAGGTTCATCTTGCCCAGGTGGGACTTGATCGCGTGGGTGAGGTTGTAGTCTCCGGCGTCCATGAAGGCACCGAGCGTGTCGAACACGCCGGCAGGGAGCTTGTACGCCCCGGTCAGCACCATGTTGCTCTGCCCCTCAGAGAATTTTTCCGAGATGTCGGATATGCTGTTTTTCCTCAGCATGGCGATCCCGTATTTCGGGGGCATATTGCTCTCGATCACGAGCGCTCCGTGCTCGGGACCCATGCTCACCAGGTCCGATATTGAGCGCGAATCCACCAGGCTGTCCCCCGGCAGTACGATGAAATCGTTTTCGATCGCGTTTCTCGCGGCAAAAAGGGCGTGCCCGTTCCCGAGCTGCTTCTCCTGGTTGAAATAGGTTATCGACGCCCCGAAATCGTCCCCGTCGCCGAAATAGGACATTATCCTCTCCTTTCGGTATCCCACGACGACTATGATGTCTTCGACGTGATTGGCCACGAGCGATCTCACGATGTATTCCATGATCGATCTGTTGGCCACTGGAATCATGAC
>OMKS01003741.1_pt1 | contig 11916 bp, 7 predicted proteins | sample 1674721 | NCBI WGS metagenome assembly OMKS01 (sample SAMN06264996, study PRJEB25208) | sediment metagenome | isolation source: hot spring sediment | place: USA: California | collected 2014-09-02 | reverse complement strand
AAACATGATGCGCAACGAAGCTTTGCCTGTATTTAAAATGTGGAAAGAAAAACCGGATAAAACGTCCTATTGAAAACAATACATTCCTTTATTCGCGGAGTTTAAGTATTCAAATTTTCAGGTATTCCTACAGCTCATTTGGAACAAGACTACATTAAAATGAAACCTGATGAATTATAAAATAGTTGCCGTTTTTTATTTCGGCTGACAGCCCGATTTCTACCGGTTTTCCTGATTTTTTGTCAAACAATTGTATTGAAAAATCATAATTTCCACCTGGACGAACAGGTAACTTAGCTTGATACTTTTCTTTTGCTACTACCCCTGGCATCCAGTTTTTATTGCCTGAATCTTCTATTTCAAATTCAATGGCTGAACCGGTCCCGTTTTCGGGAATTAGTTTTCCTTTTAGTGCATAAACGTTGTATGCCGGCGCAACTCCTTTGTTCAGCCAATCAATTTCGAAGGACAAAACACCATTTTTAAACTCGTGAATTCTGATTGACTTTGGAAAATACCAATATCCACACCTGTTCAGCAGCTCTCCTGTAAGTTGAGGATTATCATTTAACCAATCGCCCAGATAGCCATGAAAACCAACATAAGTTGGACGAATTAACGCAAGGGCATTGCGAAAAATATCGGCGCCACTAACTCCAATTCCCGGTATTGTATCTTCACCGTTCATCCCCAGCCAGTATCCACTTCTTTTCACCTTATGGTAATGTTCCAGTTCAAACACAGTAGGAAACTTTTTATAAACGGCTTCAAAAAACTGGGGGTGGGTAACTGTCCATTTGTCAAGGTAATTTTCAACATACCATTCTACCAGCGGGCTATCGTCCCTGAAACTGATGTTTTTGGATTTCACATATTCAAACAGCTCATTTACATCTTCCTCCGGTTTGTTCCAGTATAACAAATCGTCGGTAACCACAATTTGCGTGTTTTTGTAATGACGAAGGTACAGGTCGATATGTGTTTTAACCTCCTCAACGGTTGGCGGGATGCGGGTTGAACGGTGTGTATGCCCCTCGCCCCATTCGCCAATGCTGCCAACATCAGTATATCGCACCCAGGGTTTACCGTCGTATTTTTCGGCAAAGGCCTTATGGAAGTTATCTAATTTTTCCAGGAAAATGGGATCAAGCCAGTCGGGTGTCCACGAGCAGTTGCCAAACTCGGGGCAGTCGATACCTTTCGCACCTGCCTGTTTCACCCAATATGGCGTGGCATATTTTACACCATCAATTTCCTGTGGCACGCTGCCGGGTGCACTGCCGGTTTCCTTGCACGAAATACGAAACGAAACACCATAACCCATAGGCACATATTTCTCCACAACATCATCGATGTAGCTCCAGTTGTATTTCCCCTCTTCGGGTTCAAGATAAGCCCAGCATAAACGAAGGTACAAATGATCCATGCCGGGGAAGCCGAATAAATCATCTTCATCCTGAATAAGATACTTGTCAATACCATTATCAAGCAAGTGGTGATACCAGCCCTTATCGGGATTGGCCAGTGGGCGAATGGTGTCCCACTGGTTTTCAAGCTTTACCGTTGTTTCATGAAACCTGCTGCTTGAACATGCAAAAGCAAAAACCAAAACACTTAATGCGACAAAATTTCTCATCATTTTATTTTATTCATTTTTTTGAAATAAGGAACCCGGTCAATCGGAACATCAATTTGGTAAGTTTTACCCCCTTTAAAAATTTTACCATCATCAGCCTGCCATTTTCCTTCGGGTAAAATAACCTTTCTTGAATACGCCATTTGAACAACAGGCGCGGTATTCATTCAACGGGAAATTCAAACCAATTTCGGCAAACAAACGGCATTGTTCGTTGGGTGTGGCTTCTGTTTTACTTAATCCGTCAGGAGGATAAAAGTCGGTATCTCCGGCATCGAGTTTAAAACCATCCACGCCGTACTCCTCAACCAGCCAATTTAGTTGTTTGTTAAACCAGTTTACCGCTTGTTGGTTGGTTAAATCCAGCACTGCAGAATACCCGTTCCACCAGGGAATCATTTTCGGATGCCGGGCTGTTTCCCAATTCATATTATCGTTTTCCTTCTGAAGGAGGAAACCTTTCCCTTCCATTATTTCGCGCACTATAATGGCCTGGTCGGCGCTAACAAAGGGACAAACCCAAAGCATTACCTTAAATCCCAATTGATGCAATTCATCCATCATTTTTTTGGGATAAGGAAAACGCCCCGGATGAAAAACCCATTTACCGTAATCTTCCTGCCATGTGTCATCAATCATAAATACTCCCGGGGGAAAACCATTGTCGATAATGGAATGTGCATATTTAAGGATGTCTTCCTGGTTTTGGTTGTATGTGAGTTCAATCCAGGTGTTGTATTGCGGTGCGGCAAAAAGCAAATCGTCGGGCATTTTACCGGATGGCGGGAAAAAATTATTTGAGGCAAAATCGCGCGCTTCCCTAAGCGAATTACCGTTTCTTCCCCATTTTATTTCGCCCCGGTTTTCGGAAATTGTTACCTGTTCAGTTTCAATTTTGAATTTGAAGGGTTCTTCGCTCCAAACGTAAAGCCCCTTGTTACTTAATAATAGCGGCTGAATTTGGTTGCCCTGGTTGTTGCCGTAAAAGTTAAATTCATAACCCAACTCGAAAGGCATTTTATGGCCATCGGTTATCGTGCCCGACCAAATTTTTTCACCGGGCAAAAGCTGTATCCTTTCCTGAGCCTGTGTATTGCAAAGAAACAGGAAAAAAACAAGGGCAATTGTTAGATTGATTTTCATTTCAGTAAGCTTTTTCAGCAGATATATCATTTTATTTATGTAAAATCAAATAAAAATTACCTTTCGGGTCTGGACAAAATTATCGGTTTCAAAAACAACAAGATAAGTTCCTCTGTTTTGCAGTTTCGATGTTTCAATATTTATCTTGTTTTGAACTGTTTTTTCGGCATAGATGCATTTCCCTTCGGCATTATAAATACTGATTTTTCCGGAACGAAAATTTGGAATGTAGGATTCAACATAAAAATGTGACCCACTAACCGGATTGGGGTAAATGTTAAAAATATCAACTAAATAATTTGAAACGGCTGAAGTTTTTACCACAAAAACGGGCTCTGAAAATTCGGAAGAACAGCCCTTTTGGTTGCTGACCTGAACTTTATAATTTCCGCTTTTTTCGATTACAATCGTTTTTGTATTGTGCGATTGCATCAACGAGTCGTTTCTGTACCAAAAATAGTTTCCCGAAACAGAGCAGGTCAGGGTGTCGCCGGCTGCTATAATTTCAGGTTTTTGTGGAATTTCATTAACAAAAAGATGGATAACAACAACGCTGTCGCAGCCACTGGTTGTTAAAAGCTCTAACTGGTTTGTTCCACTTTCAGTCCAACCCAGGTAATCTTCGCCCTGGCAGATTTCAACATTTTCTGAAATTTCAAAAGAAGGGTAAACGGTTAGGTTGGTAATAAACAAGGTCACAACTCCATTTTCATTTTCACCTTTTCTAACGTATTTACCTGTTTCGGTTAACCCAAAATAAGGCTGGTTTTTACAGGTGTTAACATATTCCTCAACCGGAATATCGGTTGTTGCAACCACCGAAATGTCGTCGTACCATATTTTATTCCACCAGGCATACAATCCGATTTTCCCATAAATGAATTCAGTTGTTGGTATATTTCCCATAATAATATCGCCATCCACTTTAATGGTTGTTTGCTTACCGTTGTTAATTACTTCAACCAAATAATATACATTAGCCCCACTTCCGTTGTAAGTGGTTTCTTTTAAAACAGTTTCCGCCCCTCCTTTAATTCGTTTAAGTTTTGCTGTTGATGGAGAGGCATCCAGTTCAAGTAAATAGTAGTTTTGGTCGTTTTGATAATTAAAAATCAATCCAAAATTGTTATCCCATTCCGATTTAATTTTTGCTGAAAAGGTAAAATCGGCAAAAGTACTTCCATTGTAAATGGAATTAAAAATACCTTCAGTCGAAGATTGATAGTACTGGCTGTCGGTAACGGCCCAGTTTCCTGACGAGGGTGCCCAGTCCTGCGCCAGTCCATCGTTAAAATCTTCAAAATATATCAGGTTGCCGCCCTCTGCGCGGACGCTAACAGTTACAGGTTCAGAAGTTACGGTCTGGTTGGTATTGTCGGTAGCTTTGGCCGTAATCTGATAAGTTCCGTCCAAAACGTTTGTCCACGAAAAAGTATAGGCACTGTCGGTATCTTCTCCCAGTTTTTCCGTACCATTAAAAAATTCAACTTTTGTAATTGTACCATCGGGGTCCGAAGCGTTTGCTATAATTTCGATGGTTGAATTAAAATCGAAAACAGCATTGTTGGCAGGTGATACAATTGAAACCTGGGGAACGGCCGAAGCACGGACTTTCGCCAATTTCACATTCGAAAATGCCACATTTCCTTCGCTATCGGTAACTTTGGCATAAATCTGATAATCGCCGTAACTTACTTCATTCCAGTTGAATTCAAAAGGCGCATTGTTAACTTCGCCAATTTTTATATCGCCGTTGTAAAATTCAATAGCCGAAACAGCGCCATTGTTTTGACCTACATCGGCAACTATTTTAAAGTTCGAAGGCGCTTTGTACGTGCTGTCGGATTGAATGCCCGAAATATTCAAAGTCATTTTATTATCCGGAATTACTTTCCAGATTCCGTAACAACCTCCGGTGCACCATACATCGCGGGTTTTTGGATTTACCCGAACGCCAAAAACTTCGTTGGCCCCATCGCTGGCCGGAATTTCGGTGTTGGTTCGGTTGTTGGGTGTTATTATTTCCCAGGTATTTCCGCCATCAAACGATCGTTTTACGCTTGCATCGGTTTTATAAACATTTTTTGGACCGGCACAAAAAACAATGTTGGGGTTGTTAACATCAACCGCTACTGTTTTTATTGCCTTATTGTTGTATTGGTCGGCTGGTATTTTTGAGGTCAATTCTTCTGTTTTACTATCTTCAATTCTGAAAATCCGGTTTCCGTTGGTTACAACAAACAATCGGCTTTTAATGGGGTCTATTGCAACATCCAGAACGTTTTCAGGAAGATTGGCCACAGTTTGCCATGTGTCGCCTTTATCGGTTGATTTGACCACGGCTTTTCCGTTAGCGCCATAAACTTCCTTTTCACCGGAAAGGTTTGCGATAAAAACGCCATTGCAGCCCTTCATTTTTTGCCAGGTGTGTCCTAAATCCTTGCTGTAGTATTCTCTGAAATAAATAACAGCCGTGTCCTTTGCATCGCCGCAAGCTGTTTCCAAACCGCTGCATATCAGGTTGGTTTTGGTAAAAGTAACTCCGCCGTCTCTGCTGATAGTAATTGGACCGGCCTGATGCCACCCGGGAGCAACCATGGTCACCAATACTTTATCGCTGGCTGCATAAGCTGCGTAAGTAAACCCTCCCCAGCCCAGGTTACTGGCATTGCAATAGTTCCATGATTTTCCACCGTCTTTTGTAAAGGCTCCGTTATAATCCTGTGATGCCACATAAACCAAATCGGAATTAGAAACATTAAAGTTAATCGTTCCCCCAACCAAAACTCCAGTGTAGCCATTGGCGTCCCATTTAAAAATTTTCCCCCCGTTGCTGCTGCTGGTAATCCAGTCGCCACCAAAAGCCCAGATTTTACTTTCATTGGTTGGATGCCAGCAAAATTTATGGGTGCGACCATTAAACGGCATAAACGCGTTGCTGTTGTCGAACTGAGATTTTTTCCAGGTTTCACCGCCATCTTCCGAATAATAGGCGGGTTTGGTATAATCCCCTTCGCTATTGCAAATGGCAATCCGGAGCGGATTTGCAGGGCTAACTTTTAGTGTTACTACATTGGCTGGATAAGAAGTTCCGTTAATCTTTACAAAATTATTTCCGCCATCAACCGACTTGTACAATGCATTTGAAGTAGTTAAATACACCGAATTTGGTTCTGTTAAAACCACGTCTATATCGCGAACAGAAGCTTCTGTTTTTTTTACAAACGTTTTTCCGCCATCTGTGCTTTTATAGAATCCATTTTGGTTTGCAACATATACAAAACCACTGTCGGGATGAACCTTTAGAATACAATCGCCAAAGTCGTTGTTCACTTTTGTCCATGCCAAGCCACCGTTTTCCGATTTGTAAATTCCACCTGAAGGATTTGACCAATAGGCAATTTGCGATGCTTGCTTTTCTGCATCGAAACTGCCTTTTACAAAAGCAACCTTATCTTTAAAACCCCTGAACCCATCATAATTACTGATGGGCAAAACGTGTTTCCAGCTTGCTCCCATATCGGTAGTTAAATACAGTCCGTGACTTTGATTTGTTGTGCTGTTTCCGCCAACTGCCAGCGCCCTGTTATTATTGTTCGGATCGATGGCAAAGCCACAGTTGCCCCTCGGATTGTACCCTATATTGCAGGGTTCCCAGTTTAAACCGCCGTTTGTGCTTCGGTAAATTCCGCCAACATCGGTACCAAACAAGAGAAACGACCCATCCGTATGGTCCATTTCAATGGCCTGCGGCCACTGGCAACCTTCGCCACCGGTATTGCCGCTGTTCAAAATTTTTTGGGAAACAAGGGGTATCGCTTCCCATGTTTGGGCAGAAGAACGAAAAGACAATAATTGAGAAATAAACAAAATAAAAATAAAACTACTGAATTTATTAATCATGGTATAAATGTTTTTTAGCCCATACATTACTATGGTTTAATCCCGATGCTTTTTCAAGATCTTTGTTTGCCTTTTTTGATTTCCCCAGTCCTTTATATCCCAATCCTCTTACCGTATATGAATGGGACATACGTGTATTTTCAGCCTCACGTCCACCAAAATCATGCTTAATGGCAGTTACCTCTGGGCCTCTAAGTTGCTTATTGGCATCATCAATCATGGTATCAAATACTTTTTTAGCCATGCCTTTATCTCCTAACTTAATATAGCTTAAGCCCTTATAATAGGACATAATGGTCATTTCCCCTCCGGCTTCCATCTCTGTTACCAGCCTGAAATGATCGTTTGCCAGCGATTGCTTACCAAGAGCCTCATAAGCCAACCCAATGTAATAATGCACTTGCTTTTCCCGTTTTCCATAAGTTTCACTTCCTGCTTCTTCCTCTTGCACAAGTGATTCAAGAAACCTCTTTAAGGCTTCTTCATAATTGGCTTCTTCAAGATATTGGATTCCCAGCAAAACTTGTGTGTTAATAATAATATCCCTGACCTTTGAAGTACCTTCACGGTAAGAAAATTCGTAACCATCCAGAAAACTCATTGCATTTTCATACTGCCCCACAAGGTTAAAAACTTCTATCATCCTTATAAAGGAGTCGTCCCTGTTTTTCACAATCTCACTGTTCCCGGCGAAGAGTTTTAACCTAATTTCAACAGGAGTATTATTTATCTCGTAAAATTAATTTAAAATGTCTGGTAAATAAATTAGGTATTTTCATCGTAATATATTTAATTATAAAAATAAAATCATCGCATTAATTTTGAATTGAAAACACAACCGATTCATGTGGTTTTAGGTTTATTTTCAATCCCTGATCCGAAATTGAGAATTTCTCTTTGCTCCACAAATTCATGAATGAGCCCTCAAGTTCTATTCCCGCCATTTCGGTATCGAGCAAAAATTCTGAAGATAAATCGGACAGATTAAATATTGCCAGGTATTTCAACGGTTTGGTTTGATGTGAAGCTGTCCAGATTGACAAATTATCGGTTCGGTAAACTTCGAGGTTCCCGGTTGAATATTGGTTGAGTTCAATAAGCTCACTGTTAGTTAAAAGTGAATTGGAGAATTCATCATTCATGGGCAGGTACGAACCAATTATAAGGGGCGAGCGAAAAATGCTCCAGAGGTTCATTACGGTATATTGTTCAACCTGAGTAAGGCGAGAAAATTCATTTTCGATTTCGCCATACTTAGCATCCAATAATCCAGCTACCCAGTCATCAGCTCCGGTAATTCTGAGCTTTCCAATAGGAAGCATATCGGCATCGGGCCATGCCCCTGGCTTGCTGTATTTGAACCACTGAGTACAGTAGTCGAAATTTTTCCTGATAAGGTTCCAATTATCCCAAATGTCATTTGAAATACGCCACATATTGGCGTGCTCGCCAAGGAATTCGGCCTCATCTACCGGACTAGGTCCCGGAGAAAGACTGATGACAATGTCCCTGCCACTTTCCCTTACTGCTTCACTGAATGCTTTAATCTCCGATTTGTTGATTGGGCGGGAAATATCATCAATTTTGATGAAATCAATCCCCCATTCTTTATATAAAGCCACGATGGATTGGTAATAGGCTTTACCTTCGGCACTTTCACAATTTAAACCATACATGCTGTGGTTCCATTCGCAAACCACATCGGGTTGTCCCATTTCCCGGGCAGTTTGCGTTGAACCTAACACAGGTGTATTCAGTTCGTACGCATTCCAGGGAATGCCTCGCATGATATGGATGCCGAATTTAAGCCCTTTGCTGTGAACGTAATCTGCCAGTGGTTTAAAGCCGGCACCTCCTGCCGCCGATGGGAACTTCACCGTGTCGGGAATCAGCCGTCCGTACTCGTCAATGGATTGTTCGGGGTTAATGGTGTGCCCCATGTTGGTTGTAACGTATTCAGGATAATACCAGCCTGCATCCAGAACAAGGTATTCGTAGCCATATTCCAACAAGTGTTCCGACATATAGTCAGCAATTTCCCGAACGTGGTGCTCCCTTATTTCAAAGCCCATAGAGTTCCAGCTATTCCATCCCATTGGGGGCTTTTCAGCTAAAAGTGGCGCATTGAATACTTCTGCCGGTTTTTGCTTTTGCTTCAGTCCACAGCTTGAAATAAGCATAAGGGCAAGGATTAAAAAACTTACATGTCGTTTCATCTCATTTCAATTTTTATGGTTTTTAAGTACTTTAAACCATTATTTAATTATTTTTCCACGCACTATTGACATTCCAATTGTCTTTCCATTCAATCTCAAAGTAACCATTTTTCAGTTGAATGGGCAACCAAATGTAGCGGCCATCAATCGGATTTTCGGGCTTCCACCTGTCACCCATGTAAATAAACTTATCTTGCTCTCCGGGCACAGGTAAAACATAGGTACTTTGCGAATGAAAGGTAAGGTCGGCATCAGGGCCAATGCTTGGATTTCCCAGTTCTTCCCAGGGGCCCCAAATGCTTTTTGCTCTGGCCGAACGGGCTGCATTAGGCGCCCATCCGGTGCAGTCGGATGCAATTAAGTAGTAGGTTCCACCGGAAGTTTTAAAAATTGCAGGAGCTTCCATGTACCGATCAGCAAAAAAGCGGGCAAATTTTCCTGAATGCGACAAGTAATCGTCTGTAAGTTGCGATATATGCAAGGTGCTGTTATCCTCAGATGAATAGATGTGATAGGCAGTGCCATCGTCATCCACAAACAGATTCATGTCGCGCGCCATTTGGCCATTCGTATAATCGCGCCCCAGCAAATTCAGTGTATCGGGGTGGGCCGGCAAACAACCCTTTCCCCCGCAATAAGTTGGTTTTATGCTGTCGTGTACCGGTTTCAGGTGATAATCCTGCACATTTACAGGCCAATGTCCGGCATTGGGTCGCATTGAACGAATAAAGGTAAATGGTCCTTCGGGTTTCTCGGCCACAGCCACACCCGAACGTGCAGCATCGTAACCCATGTCTTTCAGTTCAAGGTGAAACCACATCACGAATTTGCCGGTTTTTTTATTAAAAATCACCTTGGGGCGTTCAAGTATGCAGCCCCTGGCAATGTCCGATTTTTCATCTTCGTCCACTTTTAAGGCAATTCCTTCATCCACCCAGTCGTACAAATTTTTTGAAGAATATACATGAACGCCAACCTGGGCAGTGTTTCCTATTTCGCCCTCAATTTTGTGTTCACCATACCAATAAAAAGTATTGTTATGGTGCAAAATTCCCCCGCCATGCGCATTGATATGCATCCCGTTGTTGTCGGGCCAGATTTCGCCTGGGGCTAAGGCTTTTTCTGGCTGTTTATTGCATGAAGAAAGCAAGGCAAGACAGATGCCCGCAAGCAGTACCCATTGTTTTATATTCTTACTGTTCATAGGTCTAAAATTTTGGTACACGTTTTTAATTTAGATTGCACTACCTGCAAATTATTATTGGGTTTATAATCCCCAAAAAAGTTGTTACCGAATTGGCCGGTGCCTTGTAGTAAATTTTACCATCGCGCAGTTCAAAAGTGCCTGCATTGCTGTAGTTGTCGCCTACGTTTACATCATAAGTAGCCGTTTCGCCATATTTATTCGTATCGTTGCCGGTGGTGCGGTATGCTTTAAATGTTTTGTGCCTTGCATCTTTAATGTCAATGGCTACATCCTTTTCTCCTTTCCCGGTATTCAAGAGCACAAAGGCATCGGGGTGTTTAGTGTCTTGACCGCTGAATGCTATTATGCTCAGCTCCGAGTCGAGCGCGCTTGTTTGCACCACGTGCATGCCACTGCGGCCGGCTGTGCTTACTTGTTTGTAGTAGTAATAACCCTTGCGGATTTCCCATGTACCATCGTTGTAAACCCTTATGGCACAGCCGGGATTGGGATCAGGCCTAATCCACTCCGTGGAATTTTGGATAAATGCCCATGGGATAACGGCATTTACTTTTGCCTCGTAAATATTACTGTATATCTCGAATATAAAATGGGCATTGGTAAGGTAGGTTCGCACTTTCTTGTTGTCGATAATCAATTCTTCGTTTTTCACATCCCATGACGATGAGGTACTCCATGCTTTTAGCCCGGGTTTTTTATCCTGTAGCAAGCTTGTTCCCCTGTTGCTATGGGGTGCGTACCACCTGCGCGACTCAATTTCTCCATGATAGAAACCATGGGAAGTAATGAGACCCAACGCGTTTAGTGCTTCCGGATTGTCGGCTATGGCAGCGGCAAAGCCCCAGGCTCCAAACCTATACCAGTTGGTAGGCTCACCGTTGGTTACTCCCACGTCGTGCAGCCCTTTCTTATCCAGCGCTACACGCGTACGGGCAATCATTTCGGCAGTAAGTTCGGGACTCCAAAACATGTTGTAGTCGTGCCCGGTAACATCCATCGATTCGTAACCCCCGTGGCGCGGCCAGCGTAACCAGCTTTCGCCCTCGTTGTGCAATGAAATGTATTTTACGGGTAATTTTTCCTTCTCTTTCAAAAATTTCACCCAATCAACTAAGTATTCAGCCATATCTTCCTTGTATTCCGGATTAAGATCGCGTCCGCGTATCTTTCCCTGGAGGGTCATAAAACCGGGAGGACTGTACATGGTTGTGACAATACTCAAATCATCGCCGCGCGACCTTGTTTTTTCCAGTCCCTTTTTAACCAGGTAGCGCATACTGCCCGTTGTGGTTTCGTGGTCGAATTTTCCATTCCTTTCGGTTTGGTGCAGTGGGTCGAGAAACATCTTCACGATTTCGGGCCGTAAACCATCATCTCCAAAAATCAAATCAATAATTTCAGCTTTTGATTGCTGATTAAGAAAGCGGAAGCCACCATAGTCCTGTGGCCATTTGGCGTAATCGAATGTTTGAGAGGTTTCGACATAGTTTACGCCAAAACCATCCCATTCCTGAAGTTTCTTACTAAAATCAACCTGTGCAGGGATATTTTGGAAATCAAAATCCTGTGCAAAAGAATTTGCGCTCACAAAAAAAATGAATGCCAGACTTTTTAATACAGTCTTAATCATAATACTTACCTTCTAATTTTACTTGCTAATTAACAGAAATAAAATCCGGAGCCAGGGGCATGCGCCTTTTCCCGCCTCCGCCTATTGAATTGGGGCCGTTATTGTCAACAACATGCAGATTTTGATAGATGGTTTCAACGTCGTTGTCCCATGGAGAACCTTTCTCCGGAACAAAACTAAA
>OMKS01003740.1_pt1 | contig 11918 bp, 11 predicted proteins | sample 1674721 | NCBI WGS metagenome assembly OMKS01 (sample SAMN06264996, study PRJEB25208) | sediment metagenome | isolation source: hot spring sediment | place: USA: California | collected 2014-09-02 | reverse complement strand
CGGTCTCGTGGGCTCGGAGATGTGTATAAGAGACAGTTAAAAAGGCGCTTTCCATACTGAAAGATTACAAGGAGGCCAAACCGGCGGCCTGGACAGTCATGGGGGGGCCCCATGTCACTTTTGACGCCGACGCCATTTTAAGAGAAAACCCCTGGGTGGATCTGATCGTGCGCGGCGAAGGGGAGATTAGCTTCACCGAGTTTCTGCGCGCGATCGGGAATGGGGGTTCCGCCGACGGTGTCGCCGGCCTATCATATCGTGATGGCGGAACCGTCATCCATAACCAGGACAGGCCGCTCATCCCCGACATCAACGTCCTTCCGTTCCCGGCGCGCCACCTGGTGCCGCTGAGCCGCTACCGGGCCCTCGGCTTTCCCATCAGCATGGTTACCTCCAGGGGCTGCCCGTACAAATGCATATTCTGCGTGGGGTCGCGCATGGTGGGCAGGAAGGTGCGTTTCTTTGACGTGGGCAGGGTGGTGGACGAGTTTCAGGAGCTTGCGCGGATGGGTTTTGTCCAGATAAACATCGTCGATGACCTGCTCACGGCCAACCAGACCCGCTGCATGGCGATATGTGAGGAGATACTGCGCAGGGACGCCGTCTACCCCTGGGGGGCCTTCGCCCGGGTCGACAGCGTGTCCCTTGAATTATTGAAGAAGATGAAACAGGCCGGGTGTACGGCCCTGTGCTACGGCATCGAAAGCGGCAACCAGGAGATCCTCGACCGTATCAAGAAAAAGACCACCCTGGAGAAATGCGTACGGGCCGCCGAACTCAGCCGCGAGGCGGGGATCGAACCCATGATGTCCTTCATTCTGGGCCTGCCGGGGGAAACCCCTGAAACGGCCCGTAAAACCATCGAGTTCGCCCGGACCCTCAGCACCAACTACGGTTTTCACGTTCTGTCTCCGTTCCCCGGCACCGAGGTGAGGGACAGGGCGGCGGACTACGGAATGAAAATTCTGACCAGCGACTGGGACCTTTATGACGCCAACCACGCTGTCACCGATACGGGATTTATCAGCCCTTCCGAGGTGGAGCGGATGGCCGAAGAGTTCAACCAGGGGATTGTGCAGTATATAGAAAGCATCGAGCCGAGAAAGGCCGCCGGCGAGGTCCTTTCGACGGCGGACGAAAACATTTTAAAGGGAGTGAGGTCTTTTCGCTTCAACCGGCGGCTGATCCTGGATCAGTTGATTGAGCAATATCCCGGCATCAGCAACGGCGGAGACCGTGACGCCATACTGATCGACTTCGCCGATTATCTGCGGCGGTGCTTCAGCCTGGGGCTGGACGAGGTCAATGAACAGCTGCAGCGCCTTATTAATCTTCGTTGCGTCACCCTTCAGGCCGACTCGAATGGCACCAGGGTGCGCTGGGCCTGACAGCGCCCTCCGGCTCTACGGGGCCGGACACGGACGCTAAATAAAGTCTTTACAAAATACACCGCTTGTATAAGCCATAACTACCGGTTAATTCTCCCGCCGCCGTCACGCCGACGGCGCGCGGTGCCGCCGAAAAATTCCCGTAAAGAGGAAGTCTGAATGAAGGTCCTGCTGGTAAATCCGCCTTACCCTTTTGAGGAATCGCCCACACCCCCGTTCGGCCTCATGTCCCTGGCCGCCTATCTCATCGAGCGGGGGTTCGATGTCGTAATAGAGGATTATATCGTGCGCCCCTACACGCCGGAAAGGGCCGAACGGGCGCTCATTGAACACCGTCCCGACGTGGTGGGCTCTACGGCAGTCACCATGAACGTAAAGGGGGCGCTGTCCATCTTAAAAGATTATAAAAGCGCCGGTCCCGGCATTGTTACCGTCATGGGCGGGCCCCATGTCAGTTTCGACGCCGACGCCATCCTGTCCCAGAACCCGCAGCTGGACTACATCGTCAGGGGTGAGGGAGAGATCACCTTCACCGAGCTTCTGAGCGCCCTTGAGGAACGAGGCCCCATCGACGGGATCGCCGGCATATCGTACCGCCGGGACGGTAATGTCACGCACAACCAGGACAGGCCGCTCATCCCCGACATTAACGTCCTGCCGTACCCGGCGCGGCACCTGGTGAGCCTGAGCAAGTACCGGGCCCTGGGTTTCCCCGTCAACATGGTCACCTCCCGGGGCTGTCCCAACAAGTGCATCTTCTGCGTGGGGGGCCGCATGGTGGGTCGCCGGGTCAGAAATTTTGATGTGCAGAGGGTTGTGGACGAGTTCGAGATGCTCTCAAAACTGGGGTTTCGCCAGATCAACGTGGTGGATGACCTCTTCACGGCCAACAGGAAACGCTGCATGGCCATCTGTGACGAGATAATACGCCGCGGGATTAAACACAAGTGGGTCGCCTTCGCCCGGGTGGACACGGTCTCCCGGGAACTACTGGAGCGCATGAAAGAGGCGGGATGCACCACCCTGTGTTTCGGCGTCGAAAGCGGCAACCAGGAGATATTGGACCTGGTGAAAAAGAACATTACCCTGGAAAAGTGCCGCCGGGCGGTGGAACTCTGTAAAGAGGTGGGGATGGAGCCCATGACTTCATATATACTGGGCCTTCCCGGCGAAACCCCCGAAACGGTAAAGAAGACCCTGGAATTTGCCCGCAAGCTGAGCCCCATGTACGGCTATCACATACTGGCCCCCTTTCCCGGCACCGAAGTTCGCGAAAAGGCCGAAGAATACGGCATGAGGATACTCACCGACGATTGGGACCTCTACGACGCGAACCAGTCCGTGGCCGAGTCGATTTACATGGGCCACGAAGAGATCGACCGCATTGTAAACGACTTCAACAACGGGATTAAGCGTTATGTCCAGGGCCTGGCACGGTCTAAACAGGAAGGAAAAACCATCTCGAAAAGCGATGAGGACATGGTGAATGGTATTGTCTCCTTCGATTTCAACCAGAAGCTGCTGCTCGGAGAAATGCTCGAAGCGTACCCCGGCATGGCGAACGGGGCCCCCGGCGAGGAGGTGCTCGGAAACCTGGCGAGGTATTTAAGCGAAAAAACTGGCTACTCAGTCGATGACACGGAAAAACAACTGCGGCGGCTCATCGAACTGAACTGTATAAAGATCGAGGAAACTTCCGGCGGGAAGACGGTCCGCTGGCAGTCATAGCGCGGCTTCCTCACTTCACCGCTTTCAGCATAAGCACCACGCCGAAGTTTTTCAGAAAGGGCCTGTCGTTATTGGCCCTGGCCTCTATGCGGTCTGAGATTTCCCGCAGTTTTTTGTGGAAGCGGCGGGGAATGATGATGTACTGCCATGTCCATCGCGTATGGAAGTTCCATGGCGGCCTGAACTCATGGGCCGTGATATCACAGCCGCTGTACAGCCCCCGGCACAGGCGCTTCAGTTCCCCCACCCGGTAAAACCGCATGCGTATCGGGTCTTTGACCCTGAGCACATGGATGCTGAAAAACTGCAGAAAGCTGAAAAGCAGGTTTTCGGGCGCGAACCTTCCCGGCGCCCTGAGATAGGCGACACCCCCGGGCTTGAGCACCCGGTGCACTTCCTTAATAAGAGCGCGGCCGTTCGCCTTCGAAAGGTGCTGCAGCACCAGCAGCGAATAGACCATGTCGAAGCTGTTGTCCCTGAAGGGAAGCACGGTGCCGTCCCCCCGGAGGACTTCGGGGCGATGCCGGTGCTTCAGCAGGTGGTTCTTCGCGAGGAGGGCCATTTCCCCCGAGATATCCAGCCCGACTGCGCGGCCTCCCCGGTCTATGACGGGCTTCAGTACCCGGCCCCAGCCGCAGCCCAGGTCCAGTATCCTCGCGTTTTTTTCCACCGGGAAAGGGGGAGGCGCGTCCAGCAGATCGCCGTAATAATCGGTGAGTATAGCCTCGACACCCAGGGTGATGAACGGAGCGTCTTTCAACGCTCCCTCGTCCCATACATTAATGTACCGGCGGTAAAAATCATTGTTCTTTACGATCATTGTTCCATCCTTTTGGCTGCGTTTTTCCCGGCCGATTCATGCTTACGGTTCATCTCGCTCAGGGCCCGGTATACGGTGTCGTAATTATTTGACGCGTTCCAGAAGAGGTAGCCTTTCGCCCCCGCGTCATAGGCGCCCCTGATCTGCTGAAGTATGTAGTCCGCGTCGTAACTGGATGTACGCCAGCGGAAGGCCTGCAACCATGGCCGCACAAGGGTGCCCTCCGCCAGGGAGCGCACCTTCGCGCACCCGGTGTAAATGAAATAATAGGGCTGGTCTCCCGGTTTCGCGTGGCCGTCGAAGTCGTCATTGAAATGAGAGGGGTAGAGCATGGGAGAGATCACGTCGCAGTATTTCGACAGCATTTTAATGTCCTGGCCCGTGTTTCGAATGTCGGCGGCTTTCCCCCACGCCACCACACCGAAAATGTCTATCGAAAGGAGCGTGTTGCGGCGGGATATCTCCCCGTGGGCCCGCCTCAAAAAACCGGTGATGGTGTCGGCGGTGGACATCTTCCCGAAATTGTAGGCGAACCTGGCGTCACCCTGGTTCCCCCCGGTGGGAAACCGTATATAGTCAAACTGAATTTCATCCACGCCGTGCTCGGCCAGTTCCACCGCGATCGAGAGATTGTAGTCCTGGACCGCCCTGCTGGTGGGGTCGCACCACAGTTCCTGCCCCGGGCCCCGCCACGGCTTGCCCGTGCTCGCGGACTGGATGGCGAGATCGGGCCTCTTGCGGTGAAGAAGGTGGTCGTGAAACACGGCGACCCTGGCGATTATGTATATGTTCCTTTTCCTGAGTTCACGGATAAACTTTTCGAGGTCGTCAATGGTGCGCTTCCCGTGGGTGTTTAAATCAACGACCGCCGGGACGTGGCTGTGATAATTTATAATGCCGGTGATGTCTTTAGCGTCGAACACCACCGTGTTCACTCCCTGTCGGATATACGGGTCCAGCATTTCAAAGAAACTCGACCTGCCGGCGGTGCTGCCGGTGTAGTAGAGGCCGCGGCTGAAGACGGGCACCGGCAGGGAATCCCTGGCCAGGTCGTAGGCCAGGGCCGGAAGGGGGTGGGGAATGTAGATCACGTCACCTTTTTTTATGGAACGGCCGTTTTTCAGCCCGTTGTACTTTCGGATATCTTTTTCAAGCTGATAGCTTTTATAATAACGGGTGTATCGCAGGGAAAAACCCGCGAGGGCGGCAATGGAAATGTCCCGCGGAGCCTCGTAGAAGAGCATCAGTCCGCAGTGGGCCAGGCCCGGCGGCATTTTCTCGTAGACGGCCTTGTAGCGCCTTGCGCCTTCCGGAGGGACCACGGTAAACCCGTGCCTGGGCGGGACCACTTTACGCCAGGTCTGCATCACAAAACTTTGTGCTGAATCTGAAAGGTACAGATACCCTTCGAAATTGAGCAGTACCAGCAGTTGTAAAATCCCCGCGCACAGGATGAAAAAAAGTATATGTTTATGCCGTTCTGTCATGGATATGGTAGACCACTCAACCTTCCGTCCCGTCCCGATTTTAGTTGAAATTCTTCAGGGAATATACAATAACTGTATGCGTACGCCGCGAGAGGCGCCGCGGGGCACCGTACGTGGGTACGTTTCAGGATCATAATGTAAAAATCAACCGAAAAATTATTATGATAAAAATCGACAACCTTGTGCTTTATCCGGTGCGAAAGATGCTGACTCTGGGGGAAGGCGTAAGGGGCTTCTACCGCTTCAGCCGGTCCATTGCCTACTCGCTGCGTTCGATGCGCTATCTGCGGTTTCGTTCGATATACCGCATCATGGTCAACCAGACCCGTTTTACCGGGGTGGACGCGCTACCGTTCATCATATCCATCGCGATCATGCTGGGCGCGACCGTCATCATCCAGGCTTCCACCAATTTTCCAAAATTCGGCATCGAGGGTTTTATAGGGAACCTTCTGGTCATCATTATAGCCAGGGAGCTGGGCCCGCTGGCCACCGCCATGATCGTCATCAGCCGCTCCGGCTCGGCCATCGCTGCCGAGATAGCGACCCAGCAGCAGAACAGCGAGATACTTTCACTCGAGCTTATGGGCATCGACACGAAACTCTACATCGTGTTTCCGCGAATCCTGGCCTCGATCATATCGATATTTTCCCTCATCATCATCTTCGATATTACGGCGTTTTTCGGGGGCTACCTTATTTCCCTGACGACGATTTTTATTCCTCCCGGCATTTTCGCCCAGACCCTGCTGGACGCCGTCAGCTTCACCGACCTCATCATCACCGTCCTCAAGAGCATTATATATGGAACGCTTATACCGCTGATCTGCTGTTATTACGGTTTTATGCCCCGTTCAGATTTCCAGATACCCATTTTCGTGTCCCGGGCGGTCATACGCACCCTGGTGATCATTTTTATTTTTAACGCCGTTATTTCGGCGCTTTTTTACCTTTAGGAGCGGGACCCATGGAGAGCGGCGGGGACATACTCAGACTTGAAAAGGTGAGCTTCCAGAGCGAGTACCTGGGCTGCCTGCGCGAGGTTTCCTTTTCCCTGTTTCCGGGGGAGAACCTGGTGGTATTCGGGCCTGAAAACTCGGGCACCGAGGCGATCTGCCCGGTCATTGCCGGCCTGGAGGAAGAGTTCGAGGGTGAAATCTATTACCGGGGCAGGCCCGTCAGGCCCTTTGATTACTTCGAGAAGCTCAATTACCGCAAGGAACTGGGGTATCTGCAGAAGAACTACGGGCTTATCAACAATATGAGTGTCGAGGAAAACATTTCACTGCCCCTTCAGTACCATTCGCGCCTGGACGCGACGGAGGTCAGGGCAGAGGTAGACCGGTTTATTGAGGAACTGCGGCTGGAGCACTGCCGCCACCGGAGGCCGGTGGCCCTCACCGCGGCGGAGACACTGAAGACCGCCTTCTGCCGCGCCATCGCGCTGGACCCCCGGCTTTTGCTCGTGGAGCACTCCCTGGAGGGCCAGTGCCTGTTAAACGCCCTGGGGTATCTGGAAACCCTGGAAAAATGGGCCCGCCGCAACAATAAGTCGGTTATATTCGTCACTTACGAGCCCGAGCGTTTCGTCGAGTTTTCGGATAAATTTATCATGCTGTATGATGGAAGAACCGTTTTCGAAGGGAACCGCGCGGAGTTTGTCGCCGAAAACGACCCGTATCTTTCACAGTATCGGCGTTCGTTGACGGTCGGGCCCATGAAAGTGCTGTAAGGAGGCCATAATATGAAGCTGGAAAAAAATGAACTCAGGGTCGCGGTGTTTATCCTCGCGCCCGTCACGCTGCTCTTGCTTTTTGTTTTACTGAAACTGGGATACTCCCTGGCGGGCTCCACCATGGACGTTTACCTCAAGATCGACAGTATCACCGCCATCAAGGAAGGCACCCAGGTGAAGATCAAGGGATACACCGTCGGAAGGGTCACCGACATTAAACCGGTCTACAAGCCGGCGCTTCATTTCCTCGCCGTGATGCGTATTAAGCGGGGAATAGACATCTACGAGGATTGCTCGGCTATCATCATGAACCAGAATATCATCGGCGACCCGGTTATCGACATTCGAAACCCGGAGAAAAAAGGCGAGTCGCTGCGTGAGGGCGCGGTGGTGGAGGGGATCGAATACGTGAACCTGGAGGCCGTATTACAGGACGTGCACCAGCTGCTCGCGTCCCTTACCAGCACGGTCAATGTGTTCAAGGACATTTCCGTGGAGAGCAGGGGCAATCTGCGCACCCTGCTGGGCAACCTCTCCAACAGCGTCGCCACCATGAACACCATACTCAGCAGCTCCCAGAAGGACATCATCGCCACCATGGCCTCGTTCCGAGAGACCGCCAAGACCATGAACGAGATTTCAGAGGAGCTGAAGAAGCACCCGGTGAAGTTCCTGTTTAAGAAGTAGTACGCCTTTCTCGTTCCGGCGACAGGGGTATTCAAAGCCACAGGGGCGCGGAGGTCAAAGAGAAATGCCGTTGTCATTGTATGATCGATAATTTAATTAATCGAGGGCAAAAGGCGGCCATCACCATCGTGAACACTCCGTGTCTCCGTGCCGTTTTAGTGAAAATGAGAAAATACCGGAAGGTTTACTCGGAACTGAAAATGAAGTAAGGACGCGGCAACGGCGGGGACACGAAGGGCACGAAGAGGAAGGAAGTACACGAAAGATTAAAGAGAGGCGATAATTACTACGTCCACTTTTTTTCTTCGTGTCCTTCGTGCGCTTCGTGGTGAGAAATGTGAAACCAAAGGAAGGTTGTATCTACTCATCACGGGGGTCGTCAGGTCCCACGATGAAAAGCGCAGAAGCTTATTGTATCCATGCAAAGCATTTATGCTCTTCCTTCGTGCTCTCCGAGGCAAAACCCCGGGTGTGTCGGAAGACCATGAGCGTTTCCAACGGGGAGTTTTAATCCATGCCCTTCTTCTCTGTTATCATACCGACCTTCAACCGCTTTGAACCGACGCGGCGGGCGGTGGAATCGGTGCTGGCGCAGACGTTCACCGATTTCGAGCTTATCGTGGTGGACGACGGCTCCACCGACGGTACCGGGCGCCTGGCCGAAATGTATGCCGGGTGGGTCCTGTACCTCCGTCAGGAAAATCGCGGAGTAAGCGCCGCCCGCAATCTTGGGATATCCCGCTCAACGTCCGCCTACATTACCTTTCTTGATTCCGATGACCTGTGGCTTCCGGCAAAACTCGCGGCCCATGCCGCGTTTATCACCCGCAACCCGTCGGTGAGAATACACCAGACCGGCGAGCAGTGGGTGCGCCGGGGGCGCGGGGTTAACCAGATGAAGAAGCACCTGAAAAAAGAAGGGGACATCTTCGCGCCTTCCTTGGACCTGTGCCTGGTGAGCCCCTCGGCGGTGTGCGTGGAGCGGCGGCTTGTCGAAGAGGCGGGCTTTTTCGACGAGGCCATGGCGGTGTGCGAGGATTACGACCTCTGGCTGAGGGTGCTGTGGCGGGAGAAGGCGGGTCTTATACCGGAAAAACTCACGGTAAAACACGGCGGCCACGAAGACCAGCTCTCACGCCGTTACTGGGGCATGGATCGGTTCAGGGTGTACGCCATCATGAAACTGCTGGACCGCCACGGCGCGGACATGGGGCCGGCACAGGTGGAAGCGGCCGCCGCGGCGGCCCTTAAAAAATGCGCGGTCCTGGCCGCCGGCGCGAAAAAAAGGGGAAACCTGGCTCTGCTGGAAAAGGTGGAACGGGCCGCGGCTGCTATCGAACGGAGAGACTGTAACAGTAGAGATTATGGGACCCTCTTAACAGAATGACCGGGCCCCGAAGGGAAAGTTTCAGGTATGACTCCAGGGGAAAAGTCTGCGCGTACAGAGGAAGGCCGTCCGAAGTGAAAATGGCCATCTGCGCGTCCCCTTCACGGCGGGTATAGGCGGCCAACACCAGACCGTCGGCGCGGGTGAGGGACGACATGCCGGTTTTCGCCGGCGGGACAGGGATGGTTCGGGTCACTTTGCCCCGGCGGCCGGCTATCAGAATGCGGTTGTAGTCCAGCACCGCGACGGTTCCGTCGTCTGCGGCGTGCAGGGCGGTTTTGGCGAGATGCACCCTCCCCAGGGGGAGCAGGGCGGTCTTTTTTCTGAGCACATCAATGATGATGACGGCGTCCTGTTTCTCACCGCCGAAATGCACGGCGCCGAAAGCGCCCCCCGGCGAGACCGCGGCGCTTTTAACCGGCGAACCGCCCGGGGTCATGCCCTGGTAAAGGATTTCCCCCCTGCCGTTGAACAGGTAATAGGCGCCGTCCAGAAAGCCCACGGCCGCGTTGTCTGAATGTTCGGCGAAAGATATCACCGTGGCAAAACGCCCCGACAGCTTCCCTACGCCGATGGGATTACCGTTGAAATCGACAAAGCGCAGGGCCGAATGGTCGCTGGTGAGCAAAAGCACCATTTTCCCGTTGTACGAAATATAGGGGTATTCACGGGACTCGATTTTCCAGAAGCGGTCGCCTCCCATGCCGAAATATTCTATCGAAGAGCCGGCTTTTTCGTAGGTGACAAAGCGCTCGCCGCCCCGGGCCGCCGAGAACAGGCGGTCCCGTACGACCTGCTTTGTTATCAGCGTTCCGGCGCCGGACAGGATCGTAATGGCATCTTCGGTCACGACCGGGGGGAGCGGTGTTTTCTGGAGGCCGGCGTCGGGAGAAGGCTCAATCGCGTCGATAGCGGCGACGGCCCCGTGCCAGCGGGGGTGCAGTTCCAGGGCCGCCGACGGCTGCCACAGGGGCAGGAGGTTGAGCAGAACTCCCAGAATGAGGCCGGCCGCGAGGTAGAGCATGGATCATTCCACCAGGAAACTCTTCAGTTTCTGGCTGCGGGAAGGGTGGCGGAGCCGCCTGATGGCCTTTTTCTCGATCTGGCGTATGCGCTCCTTGGAGAGGCTGAATTTTTCGCCTATCTGCTGCAGGGACATGGGCTTGTGGCCGTCCAAACCGAAACGCATTTTCAGTATCTCCCGTTCCGAGGCCGTGAGGGTGTTGAGCACCGCGTTAAGCGCTTCGGTCAGTGACTCTTCCAGCACCCGGTGGTCGGGGGACTCCATGCGCTGGTCTTCCATCATGCTGAGGATGGTGGTGTCTTCGGAGTCGCCGTAGGTGGCGTCCAGCGAGATGTAGTCCTGGGAAATGTTCCTCAGGTGGTTTATCTCCTCGTCGTCCATGTCCAGCTCTTCGGCGATCTCGCCGGGGGCCGGTTCGCGCCCCAGCTTGTTCTCCAGTTTTTTCTGGACCTTCTCGATCTTCTGCATGTCCGCCGTCCGGTTGAGAGGAAGGCGTATGAGGGAGGTCTTCTGGGATATGGCCAGTATAATGGCCTGCCGTATCCACCACACGGCATAGGAGATGAAGTGGTAACCGCGGTCGGGGTCGAACTTGTCCGCCGCTTTCATGAGGCCCATGTTGCCCTCGTTTATGAGGTCCAGCAGGGATATGCCGCTGGTCTGGTATTTCTTCGCGATAGAGACCACAAAGCGCAGGTTCGCCTTGATAAGTTTCTCCTTGGCGTCATGGTCTCCCGCCCTGGTGGCCCGGGCGAGGCGGTCCTCCTCCTGACGGGAGAGCAGGGGTATCTTGTTGATCTGCTCCAGGTACCACGATATGGAAGAATCGTTGAAACTGTCGCCTGACCTGGCGCTTTTCCTGCCCCGTCCGCTTCGGGGGCGCTCGTCATCGGCCTCGGGCTCAAAGTCGTCGTCGCCGACCGGGGCGTCGTCCTCTTCAAGCAGGTCTTCGTCCCTGAACTCGTTGTCCTGCTTCGGCTGTCGCGGTTTTTTTTCCGGGGCCGGCCCGGTTTTTTTTCTGGTTTTTGCCATCTATTCCTTCTCAACGCGGGCGGGCCCGCGGATAGTTTCATGATTAACGGCCGTGCCCCGCGGGCATGAAGCCGATTCTCATCTTTAATGCGCGCCTGTAAACCGGTGTAAACACCACTGCCGGGATAAACCTGCCCCGAAAAGCATTTTTCTTTGACAGGTGCTGAGTATATTCAGACTGTGATACGTTACGTTTTTTGTCAATAAAATCAAGAGGAAATAACAGGGCCCGGTATTATTCGGGAATGAGGGTTTCCATCAGGTAGTCCAGCAGCGCTTCACGGTCTTTCGCGTAAACCGGCCTCAGCATGATCATGCGCAGGTTCTCTTCTTTATATACAGGCATGTATGTTTCCCTGGCCAGGGGGCGGCTTTTCCCGTCTTTCTCTTCCTTTGCGCCGACGGGGGTGAGGCGTTTGAGGTCGAAGCTGATGGTTTTTTCAGGGTCAAAACGCCCGCGGCCGTTTTTCGGAACCAGGGTGGTAAACCGGAGCTCTTTTATCTCGTCGCCCCGGTAGAGCGGCGCCAGTTCCCTGCGGAAAACGACGGCGTTAACGGTAACACGCGAGATATGGCCTGTCTCTTATACACATCTGACGCTGCCGACGAAGAGGATAGTGTAGATCTCGG
>OMKS01003739.1_pt1 | contig 11919 bp, 3 predicted proteins | sample 1674721 | NCBI WGS metagenome assembly OMKS01 (sample SAMN06264996, study PRJEB25208) | sediment metagenome | isolation source: hot spring sediment | place: USA: California | collected 2014-09-02 | reverse complement strand
CGGGCGCGAGCATCAGCACGCGCGCCCCGCGGAAGCCCGCCAGCACGTCATCGGCGATCTGATCGCGCGTCTTCGCCCCCACCTGCGCCCCGCACGCGGGGCAGTGCGGCGTGGCGGCGCGCGCGAACAGCACGCGCATGTAGTCGTAGATGGTGGTCACCGTGCCCACGGTCGAGCGCGGGTTCTTCGACGGCTGCTTCTGATCGATGGCGATGGCCGGCGGCAGCCCGGTGACGCGGTCCACCCTGGGCTTGTCGATCTGCCCGACGAACTGCCGCGCGTACGACGACAGCGACTCGACGTAGCGGCGCTGGCCCTCGGCGTAGATGGTGTCGAGCGCCAGCGAGGTCTTGCCCGAGCCGCTCACGCCCGAGATCGCGGTCAGCCGGTGGCGCGGCACGCGCACGTCGATGGCGCGCAGGTTGTGCTCGCGCGCACCGGTGACCTCGATGTCGCCCGTCTTCACCCGCCGGCGACGGCGCGCGGAGGCCACGTCCGCGCCCTGGATCTCCCCCCCGCCGAGCACCTCGCGCAGCATCGCCCCGGTGTGCGAGTGCGCGCAGGCGGCCACCTGCTCGGGCGTGCCCGCCACCACGATGCGCCCGCCCTCGGCGCCGCCCTCGGGCCCGAGGTCGATCACCCAGTCGGCGCTCTTGACGATGTCCGGCTGGTGCTCCACCACCACCACCGTGTTGCCCTCGTCCACGAAGCGGTTGAGCACGTTGAGCAGGTGCTGCACGTCGGCGAAGTGCAGGCCGGTGGTGGGCTCGTCGAGGATGTACAGGCTGCGGCCCGAGCGCGGGCGCACGAGCTGCTCGGCCAGCTTCACCCGCTGCGCCTCGCCGCCCGAGAGCGTCGGCGCGGGCTGGCCGATGCGGATGTAGCCCAGGCCCACATCGGTCATGATCTGCAGCATGTGCCGGATCTTCGGGATGTTGCCGAAGTGCTCGATGGCCTCGCCGACCTCCATCTCGAGCACCTCGGCGATGGTCCTCCCGCGGTAGCGCACGGTCAGCGTCTCGGCATCGAAGCGCCGGCCGCCGCAGGCTTCGCACGTGACCCAGACGTCGGCGAGGAAGTCCGACTCGAGCCTGATGGCGCCGTGGCCCTCGCAGGCGGCGCAGCGCCCGGCCTCGGTGTTGAAGCTGAAGCGCCCGGGCTTCCAGCCGCGCCGGCGCGAATCGGGCAGGCCGGCGTAGAGCGCGCGGATGTGGTCGAAGACGCCGACGTAGGTCCCGGGATTGCTGCGCGGCGTGCGGCCGATGGGGTCCTGGTCGATGAGCACGACCTTCTCGAGCCGCTCGAGGCCCTCGATGGCGTCATGGTCGCCGGGCTCGGCCTGCGCGCCCTGCAGCGCGCGCGCCAGCGCCGGGTGCAGCGTGTCGCTGACCAGCGAACTCTTGCCCGAGCCGGAGACGCCGGTGATGGCGATCAGCCGCCCGAGCGGGAACTCCACGTCGAGGTCGCGCAGGTTGTTGTGCCGCGCGCCGCGCAGGACGAGGCGCTCGCCGTTGCCGTTGCGCCGGCGCTCGGGGACGGGGATGCGCAGCCGCCCGGAGAGGTAGCCGCCGGTCAGCGATGAGGCGCTGCGGGCGATCTGCCTGGGCGTGCCTTCGGCGACCACCTCGCCGCCGCGCTGGCCCGCGCCCGGGCCGAAGTCGACCACGCGGTCGGCGGCGCGGATGGTCTGCTCGTCATGCTCGACCACCACGATGGTGTTGCCGGTGTCGCGCAGGTGCTCGAGGGTCTTGAGGAGCTGGCCCTGATCGCGGTGGTGCAGGCCGATGCTGGGCTCGTCGAGGATGTAGAGCACATCGACCAGCCCGCTGCCCACCTGGCCGGCGAGGCGAATGCGCTGGGCCTCGCCGCCCGAGAGCGTCGGCGCGGTGCGGTCGAGGCTCAGGTAGTCGAGGCCGACATCGCCCAGGAAGCGCAGGCGCGCGGTGATCTCCTTGAGCGCGTCCTCGGCGATGATCGCGTCGGCGCCGGTGACCTGCAGCGCGTCGAAGAAGGCGCGCGCGTCGGCGACCGTCATCCGGGCGAGGTCGGCGATGGAGGCGCCGCCGATGGTGACCGCGAGGCTCTCGGGGCGCAGCTTGCGCCCGCCGCAGGTCGAGCAGGTGCCGGTGCGCATGGCCTCCTCGAACTCGCGCCGATGCATCAGCGAGCGCATCCGCCGGTAGCGGCGCATGAGCGAGGCCATCAGGCCCTCCCACGGGTCGGCGTGGCGCCACTCCCAGCCGTGCCGCGGGTGCCGGAAGAAGAACTCGATCAGCTCGCCGCCCGAGCCGTAGAGGAAGTGCTCGCGCTGCTCCTCGGTCAGCTCCTGCCAGGGCGTGTCGATGGTGAAGCCGTAGTGATCCGCGACGCCCTCGATCCAGTGCCGCCAGCGCAGGTTCGCGAGCGACGGCATCAGCTCGATGGCGCCGCCGCGCAGCGAGCGTTCGGGGTGCGTGACCAGCAGCTCCGGCACCAGCTCGCGGCGCTCGCCCAGGCCGTCGCAGTCCGGGCACATGCCCTTGGGCGAGTTGAACGAGAAGTGCGCGTGCGTGGGCGTCTCGAAGCTCAGGCCGCAGTCGGCGCAGGCGAAGCGCGCGGACAGCATCAGGTCGTCGCCGCCCTCGACCGCGGCGATGGCGGTGCCCTCGGACAGCTCCAGCGCCTGCTCGATGGCGTCGGCGATGCGCGCGCGATGGCGATTGCCCACGGTCACGCGGTCGGTAACGATCTCGATGTCGTGGAAGCGCTGGCGGTCCAGCTCGGGGGCGTGGCGCAGCTCGACGGTGTCGCCATCGACGCGCGCCCGGGCGTAGCCGCGGCGCAGCATGTCCTCGAACAGGTCCTGGAACTCGCCCTTCTGGCGGCGCGCCACCGGCGCGAGGATGCTCACCCGCGTGCCCTCGGGCAGCGCGAGGATGCGCGCCACGATGGCGTCGCGCGACTGGCTGCCGATCGCGCGCCCGCACTGCGGACAGTGGGGCACGCCGATGGCGGCGTAGAGCACGCGCAGGTGGTCGTAGATCTCCGTGATGGTGGCGACGGTCGAGCGCGGGTTGTGGCTGCGCGCGGCCTGATCCACGGCGATGGTGGGCGTCAGGCCCTCGATCTCGTCCACGTCCGGGCGCGGCAGGTCGGCGAGGAACTGGCGCGCGTAGCTCGACAGCGACTCGACGTAGCGGCGCTGGCCCTCGGCGTAGAGGGTGTCGAAGGCCAGCGACGACTTGCCTGAGCCGCTGACGCCGGTGAAGGCGATCAGCCGCCCCTTGGGCAGGTCGAGATCGACGTCCCGCAGGTTGTGCTGGCGGGCGCCGCGGATGCGGATGGTGTCGGACACGCAGGGGTCACTCCGATGGGCGTGTCAAGGGCCGGCAGCGCGGGTCCCGGAGCCTGCGGGCCGCCCGTCCGTTGCCGCGATTCTATCGGAACGCATGTTCGACGTCAAGGCGTTTGTGGCGCGGCGGCTGCACGCGCCCCCTCCATGACGCCTCGCGGGCCCCTCGGGTTCGCGCCGCGGACGCGCGCGGCCCCGCCGGAGCGGGGCCGCGCACAGGTCCGGTCAATCGCCCCGGGTCAGGCGCCGCACACCCACTGAAGGAACTCGTCGTAGGCCTCGCCGAACTGCTTGAGCGTGCGCGCCGACGGGACGAAGTCGATGAACTCCTCCGGCTCCATGCCGTCGGGCTCGTAGGCCTGGCGGAAGATCCTCGACTTCATGAGCTTGTCCAGGTAACCGTCAGGCAGCTCGGTCCAGATGCCGTCGGGGTCGATCTCGCGCGGCTGCGAGTCGTAGTCCTCGACCTTGTCGGGGAAGATCGTGATGAACAACGGCGTCTCGCCGTTGTTGGTGCCGCGCTCGATGTTCCACGACCCGCGCCCCGAGGCGCCCAGCGGGAAGCTCTTCTTGAAGCCCAGCCCGCCCTTCGCCGGCGGCTCGCACAGGATGCCCACGTCGCGCTGGCGGACGGCGGTGGTGGCCCACTTCTTGACCTCTTCCCAGTCGGCGACACCGGCCTCCTCCAGCTCCTCGCCCACGGGGTCATCCAGCCGCCCGTCCATCTGCGTGCGGAAGCTCACCGGGGCGGTGCTGTTGGCCTCGATGGCGCCTGCGAAGGCGATCTGCTGGGGCAGCGAGAAGTTGACCGTCACGTTGACGCCCATGCCCTTCGCGGTCATGCGCTCGCCCGCGGGGATGCCCGCCGCGGTGGCCGGGATCTTGAAGACCGTGTTGGGCACCCCGCCCAGCTCGTCCTCGAGCTGCGCGTAGACCCAGCTCGCCTCCTCCACCATGGTGTCGGCGTTGCTGGCCTCCTTGGGGTTGAGCTGCAGGCTCACATAGCCCAGCCGTCCGCCGGTGATCTCCCAGATGGGGCGCAGCAGGTTGGCGTTGTGCACCACCACCTGGATGGTCATGGCGTAGGCCAGCGTGACCGGGTCGCATTGCGCGCCCAGCCTGGCCTGCAGCGCGTCGCGCACCGGCGTCCAGTACTCCGGGGCCTCCTTACGCGCGATGTCCACCAGCACCGGGTTGGTGGTGACCAGGATGGCGCCGCGCTGCATGGCCTTGCGCAGCCCCGAGGCGTAGTCGTTGCCCCAGTAGGTGTTCAGCTCGCCCGCCAGGGTCATGCGCGTGAGCCGCACCAGGTTGCTGGCGGCCAGCGCCGCCGCCTCCGCCTGCACCCGCTGCGTCTCGGCCCGAGCGCCCAGCTCGCCCAGCAGCGCCAGGTTGGCCTCGAACTGCTCGTCGAGCTGCGCGTCGGTCACCACCGACGCCCCGTGGCGGTCGGCGTTCTGGAGGTTCCACGCCGGCAGCACCGACCTCAGGTCGATGGCGCTCTCGGCGATGGTCTCCGCGATCTCGGCCTTGCCCGCCTCGCTCGCGCCCGCGTAGTCTCTGGCCATTTCCGCCCGAAAGTCGTCGAGCTTGCCCCCCAGATCGCCGGGGACGGTGTGGAACATCAGGTCCTGCAGGATCGCCGTCTGGTCGTTGGTCATGCCTCAACGCTCCTCATTTCATATGAGTGACGCAAACGCCGCAGGGGATGCGGCGCTGTTTGCGGCTGCCGCGTCCCATCCGAGGCTCTCCCTTCGCCGATGGCCCGGTAATCCCTTCATTCCCGGCGGCGAATGGGCAATATACCTTCGCGACGGCATCCTCCGGGGCAGGAGGCCCTGCGCGGGTGCGCGTCGAACTGTGCCGCGACAGCCACGGCCGCGCGGAGAGCCCTGCCACCGCCGTGCGCAAGGAGGAGGTCCACCGTGACCGCAATCCCACACCCCCCGAACCGGGCCGCAAGGCGCCGCGTTCTGCTACCGCTGCTCGCTATCACGCTCACCTGCGCGCTGGCCCCGCTCGCGCCCCAGACGCTGACCCCGGCGGGCGCGCAGGCGCTGCCCGCCGACCTGGTCACCAGGATCAAGGACGCGGTCGTGCTCATCGACGTCACCCTCAGGGCGCAGGGCCGGGAGTCGGGCGCCACCGGCAGCGGCTTCGTCATCTCCCCCGATGGCCAGGTCATCACCAACGCCCATGTGGTCGCCACGCTCATCGAGGACCCGTCCGGCGGCAGCATCATCGCCGACGAGCGCGTGGTCGAGGTCATCTTCCACCCCGGCACCGCGCTGGAGGAGGTCTACCCCGCGCAGGTGCTGCGCGAGAACCATGACCTCGACCTGGCGTTGCTCAAGATCAGTCTCGACACGCCCGCCTACCTCGAGCTGGGCGACTCGGACACGGTGGTCGAGACCGCGCGCGTCTACGCCTGCGGCCACCCGCTGGGGCTGCGCGAGATCTCCATCCGCACCGGCACCGTCACCGCCCACCGCACCTGGGAGGGCCGCTCCTACATCGAGCATGACGCCTCGGCCGAGGAGGGCAACTCCGGCGGTCCGGTGGTGACCGACCTGGGCCAGGTGGTGGGTGTGCATACCCTCGCGCTGGTCAGCCGCGGCATGGACACCAAGTTCGCCATCCCCGCCAACGTGGTCACCGCCTGGCTGGCCACGCCACCGGCTCAGGACCCCGACATTCCGATCCCGGGCAGCACCATGCGCGCGCTGCTGGAGGCCAGCGAGCTGATCTACCGGGAGGAGGGCGAGGGCGCCTTCGCCATCCCCTACGACAATGACGTCACCATCCACGCCCACCAGTTCGAGGACTTCCTGCGCCTGTACGCCGAGTTGGGCGAGCTGCCGCGCGGCGACGCCACGCTGCGGGGCACCCGCGCCCTCGCGGCGCTGCGCTTCAACTACACCGATCCGGTCGGCCGCATCAGCCTCTGGGACCGCGGCGGCGAGGGCCTGTGGCTCTACTGGGAGTGCCAGGTGCCCATGTCCAGCGCCTCGGGCGAGTATCTGGCGACCGTCGCCCTGGTGGGGGCCCACCAGGTGGCGCGCTGGCAGGAGGTCCTGGCGGGGCGGATGCCCGGCGAGCCCAGCGAGCTGTATCCCGGCGGCGATGAGGCCACGCTGCTGGCGCGGCTCGAGCAGCAGATCGAGGCCGCCGGACTGCACTACGAGGACGGCGGGAACTACTTCAAGCTGCCCTACGACAACGACGTGGATGTCTACACGCGTATCTACAAGGGCGTGGTCTACACCTTCGCCTACACCGGCGGCATGCCTGGAGCCAATCCGGAGGAGCAGGGGCGGATCGCCATCGAGCTGCTCAAGCGCAACTGGAACGACCCCTTCGGGCGCCTCAGTCTCGACGGCGACAACGACCTGGTGTGGGAGTCACAGGTGCCCGCCGGTTTCCTCACCCCCGACTACCTGGCGATCATCGGCGCCACCGCGGCGTCGCAGGTCGCGGACTTCCTGGGCGTCTACGGGCGGGTCCCACTCAACGGGTAGCGGCCCGATGCGGACGCGCCTTCGCGGCCCCGTTGGTGGGCGCGCCCCATCAACGCACCGCCAGGGCGCGCAGGTCGGCGAGGTCCAGTTCGCCGCGTGCCGCGGTGCCCGCCGTGGCGACGACGTAGATCGACCCCAGCACGACCGGCCCCGGCAGGTCCTCGGGCAGCCTGACCGTGAGCCGGCGCCAGCCGGCCGCCGGGGCGAGGGCGCTCGCGGCGGTGAGCAGGTGGGCTGCGCCGGTACCGTCGGTGAGCAGCAGGCGCACCCAGGCCTCCCGGCCGCGGGCGCGGGCCAGCAGCGAGACCTGCAGGGCCTCACCCAGGTCGCGGTCGAGCACCACGTAGGCGGCGCGCGTGCGCGTGGGCTCGCCCAGGTCGTAGGTCATGCGGACGAAGCCCATGGCTCGGCCCTCATGCTCCTCGGTGAGCAGCGCCAGGTCGCCGGTCACCGTCTCCGGGATGCCGCGGAAGCTCATCGCGGGCGCATCGGCGAAGTCCTCGACCGGCACCTCCACCGCCGAGCGCACCCGCGCGTGAGCCGCGAGCCCGTCGAGCGTCGCGGTCACCTCCGCGCGCGCCCCCTCGCCATCCGCGCGGAAGCGCCCGCCGCCGAGGTGCCGCACGCCCTCACCCTCGACCCGCCAGGTGATCGCCTCGCGCGGGAGCAGCAGGCGCGTCCCCTCGGCGGCCAGGGCGCGGGCGTCGATCCTTGCCGAGGTGCCCGCCCGCAGGCGCAGATCGACCGGCGAGAGCGTGAGCGCCTCGGCGCGCGCGACCACCTCGACCTGCACGGTGGTCGCCGCCCGCCGGGCATCGCGGTGTGCCAGGCGGACCGTGGCGCGGCCGGGGCCGCCCTCCACGACGAGCCGGTCGCCATCCAGCCGCGCCGTGACGGGCGCCGCGCCCGCCTGCTCGACGACCTCGGCGCGGATGTCCCCGCTCTCGACCTCGAGCGGGCAGTGCCAGGCATCGGTGAGCCTGAGCGCCAGCGGGAGCCCGGCGCCGGAGAGCAGCGTGGCGCGCGCGGGCAGCACGCGCAGCGCCACCGGATCGCCGCGGGGCGCGGTCGAGACCACCAGCAGGGCGTTGGCGATGCGTCGCTGGCGTCCGTCGGAGGGGCGGCCCAGCAGGTCGCGGTGCGCCCAGGCGGTGGTCGAGCCGCCGCCGTCGAGGTTGACCGCGTCGGTGCAGCCCAAGCGATGCATGAGCCCGGCCAGCTCGGTCATGGTCATGCCGACGCTCCACCGTGGCTGCCGGCCGTCCACGGTGACGAGGATGATCTCGCGGGCGCTGTATCCCGCCGCGGTGCGCGGATGGCGCACGCGATCCGCCGCCACGACCGCGCCATCCTGCACCAGCACCGTGCTGCCGCCGACCGCCTGCAGCACCGGCGCGGTGAAGGGCGGCGTGCGCAGCTCGATGGCCACGCGATCGCCCGGGCGCGCCCCCAGCAGCGCGGCGCGCACCTGCTCGTCGCGCGCCGCGATCAGCACCTCGCCCTCCCCGGCCGCGCGCGCGCTGCCCGCGGGCGCCACCTCGGTGACGGTGGCCACCCAGCTCCCCTGCGTGCGCAGCGGGCCGCCCTCAAGCGCGGCGACCACGCAGCCCTCGCCGAGCCGCCAGCCGCCGATGGCGGTGAAGAGCTGCACCGCGCCCTCGCCGCCCTGGTCGGGCATGTTGGCGCCGTCCACCGGATAGGACCTCCCGGCGACGGTCAGCTCGCCGGTGGTGTGCGCGGTCGCGATGAGCGGCTGACCGTCGGCGGTGATGAAGAAGCCCGGCCGGCCGCGCGGCGTGGTGACCAACTCGCCGTTGCGCACACACGGCCCGCTGACCCCGCCCGCGTACGGGCCGGACATGCGGAAGAAGTCGGCGTTCACGGCCGCGACCACGCGCGCGTCGTCGGCGGTCTCGCGCCGGATGATCCGCGAGAGCGCCTCGAGGCCGCGCAGTTCGCCGCCGCCCAGCGCGGTCACCAGGTGCGCCTGCGAGGCCGGGCGCTCGATGCGGATCACCCGCACCTCCCACGGCCCGGCGCCATCGCGCACCTGCTCGACGGTCACGCCCGGCGCGACCGCCACCGGCTGCGCCGCACACAGGTGCGCACAGAGCGCCGACAGCAGCGCCGCCCTCAGCAGCAGAGCCACGCGCCGCGGCCCGGCCGCCCACCGTCTGTGCGTATACGTCGCGCACTCGCTACGCATGGGGCTCAGATCGTCCTTCCGTGAACGAGCCCTCGACCGGCTCGAGGTGCGTCGGCCGGGGTCTCAGGTGTGTGGGCCGGGGCGGCCCCTCCATGCACGACAGCGGTGGCGTGCGCCCATGTCGGACCGCCGCCTCGACAGCCCGCCGAGCGAGCGGGACCGGCGCAGGTCCCGAGATGCTGCCGCGCCCGCTGACGGCCCCGGCCGGCCGTGCCGATCAGGTGCCCATCTCAGCGCGCCGCCTGCCACCACCCGTGCGCGGGCAGGTGGAAGGTCAGCGGGCCATCGACCGTGCGCGCGGGCCAGTGGGTCATCTGCACCCGGCCGTCGTCGGTCAGGCGCAGGCCGGGCCGGTGGTTCAGCGCGATCACGGTCGCCTCGCCCTCGCGCCGGACCTCGCGCACCCCCAGCCCGTAGGTCATGCCGTTGCTCAGCCGCACCACCACGCGCTCGTCGGGGAGGCAGTCACGGGTCGGCAGCTCGGCATCGACCACCAGCGCGTGCTCAGCGTCGCCCTCTTCGGCGTTGCGGATCGCCCACCCCTCCCCGGCCGCGCCCGGCGAGAGCGTGACCGGCTGCCCGCCGAACCGCAGCTCGGAGCCATCGAGCACGCCCATGGCGGCCGGCACGCCTTCGATGATGCGCACGAAGGCGTAGCGCCCCGTGGCGGCGATGGCCGGCTCGGCCACCGCGATGGTGGCATCCGGTGCGCCGGCCGACAGGTGGTAATCTGTGAAGTCCGGCCCGTGGACCGCGAGGCCCACCGCGAACGGATCGCCGCTGTCGATGGCAAGGCGCTCGACCGTCAGCGACGCGCCGTCGCCGGTGAACGGCCGGTGCACGGCCGCGAAGGTGCTCCGCAGGTCCGTGCCCTCGCGCCGCAGGACCAGCGCGGGCATCCAGTAATCGAAGACGCGCGAGCTGTCCTCCTGCGCCCGCCGGACGGAGGGCAACTCAGCCGAGATCACCGTCGCGCCCGCCATGCCCGCCACCGTCGTCTCCACGCCCGTGCCGTCCGCGCAGCTCATGCGCACCGACCAGCTCTGCTCGCCGGACCCGCGCGTGAGGTCGCGGAACAGCCCGTAGGAGTGGTTGACGCCGTCGATGGTGTTCCGCCCGTACTCGTTCAGCCACGGCTGGAACTCGACGCCCACGGGCAGCAGGCTCCCCGCGGTCGGCTCCACCGGCAGGCTCAGGGCGCTGTGCATGTCCTCGTCGGCCGAGCCGTGCAGCAGCCAGTCGTGGCGGCTGCCGCCGGCGACGCGGAAGAGATCGACCACGTAGGCGCTGCCGTCGGGACATTCGACCACGCTCAGCGCGCGGCGGTACAGGCTGACCCGTTCGGGGTAGGCGCCCTCGCCGCCGGCCTCGATGTACTGCACCGGCGACCCCAGACGCCCCGCCGCGACCAGGTAGCCGTCGGCGGGCGGGTCCTCGCCCGAGCCGCGCTGGTCGGTGCCGTCGATCACGACGAGGTTGTGCGCGACGCTGCCCACCGCGTAGGGTCGCAGGGTCGAGTGGGTGTAGCCAATGTCGCTGATCAGCTCGCGGCCGGCCGCGAAGAGGATCAGGTTCAGCGTATCAAGATGCGTGTGCCCGTAGCCGCCGCTGAAGTGCAGGTGCGCCTGCAGGCCGGTGGCCTGGTCGCCCACGCCCAGGGTGGCGTGGCCCATGGCCCAGTGCAGGTGCGAGCCCATGGGGCCGTCGCCGGGCGCGCGCAGGCTGCCGCCCCTGGTGGTGGGCGACCAGGTGTCGTGGATGCACGCGTGCGAGCCGTTGGGCAGGCGCAGGGCGTCGAGCGCCGCGCGGCTCTCCCGCAGCAGCGGCAGGTCGCGCAGCAGGTCGAGGTCCGCGAGGTGCTCGCCGTCGTCGAGGCCGACGTAGCCCGGCGGATCCGTGTAGCCCGCCAGCGGCTTCGATACCGCGGTGTTGAGCCCCGCGATGGTCTGGCTGTGGTACGACGGCGCCGACTCGCGCCAGTTGCCGTCCGGGAAGAAGCTGCTCTCCAGGATCAGCCGCACCCGCCGCAGGGCGTCGTGCACGAACTCGGGCTCGCCGATCACCCGCCCGATGACCGCGAAGCCCTGGATCAGCGACGGGTCCATGTTGCCCATGTAGGGCGGGTAGCTGCGCGCGTAGTTCGCGGTGGCGCGCAGGTAGTTGGCGACGCCGGCACGCACGTCGTGACCCAGCTCGGCGGCGAGGCGATCGACCTCCTCGCCGGCCGCCACCTGGTCCCAGGCGTAGGCCAAGGCCGTCGGCATCTCCGAGTAGAACCAACCGTTCCAGCCATCTCCGCGCCGGTTCGACCAGTAGGGGTAGTGGGAGCCGTCGTTCGCGCCCGCCCGGCCCACGCCCGGCGGCGGCACCGGCACCAGCCCGTTCGCGTCGGGCTGGAGGATATCGATCTCCTCGACCAGCAGCGGGCTGCCCTGGCGGCGGCAGATCTGCACGCTGTAGTGCGGGTACACCTCCGCGAGCCGGTCGAGTACGGTGGGTTCGAACGGATTGACCGCGAAATCGCGACGGCGGTGCGTGCGCACGTAGCGACCCGCGTCGTCAGGGCCTACGAAGGGGCGGGCGATCACCCGGCCTACCGCGTGGTCGCCTACCAGGATCTCGCGGGCGATCGCGCACATCTCGTAGAGCCCCTCGATCCCGGTCACCTCCTCGTGGCACGCGATCTGGAAGACCGAGTCCGCGCTCGTGTAGACGATCGGCTTGCCGGTGCGCACGTGCTCGTCGCCGAGTTCCTGGATGATCTCGGTCCCGCTCGCCGGGTAGTTGCCGAGCCAGCCGCGCCCTGTCCGCCGCTCGAACTCGTCCATCACCTCGGCAGGGAATCCCCGGGGATAGGTCGGGAA
>OMKS01003736.1_pt1 | contig 11921 bp, 9 predicted proteins | sample 1674721 | NCBI WGS metagenome assembly OMKS01 (sample SAMN06264996, study PRJEB25208) | sediment metagenome | isolation source: hot spring sediment | place: USA: California | collected 2014-09-02 | reverse complement strand
ACACTATCCTCTTCGTCGGCAGCGTCAGATGTGTATAAGAGACAGGGCGGGGAAGGGGAGTGATGCCAGTGTTTCATGGGGCTCAAAAAAGTTGAGGTCCGTGCCGAGAAGCATTTTCAGCACGGCCTGGAGTGAGTTTTTGCTCTCGGGTTTTCGAAATAGAACATCCCCTTCGACAACCAGGTCGGCTCCGGAGCGGGCGCGCGCGTGTTCCGGGCACAGCGTCGCGTAGATGCCTCCCAGGGCGAGCGGCACGTCAGGGAACAGTTGCTTTATAATTTCGATGGCCTCAAACACACCGGGATACCAGTATGTCATAACGGAGGTCACGAATATCGCGTCGGGACGGCCGCACTGGTGAAGCGCCTCCCTGAATCTGCCGGGAGACATGCCGTAGCGGCTGTAGCGGCGCGGAATATGGGCCAGAGCGGCGGGTTTGGAAATTTCTTCCTTGCGGAAGCGACCCCGTCCGTTTTTTCTCGTGCCGAAGCGCAGGGCTTCGGGGTCGTTAAGACAATCGACAAGTTTGACGCGGAATCCCTCGTTTCGAAGAACGGAACCGATATAGAGCAATCCAAGCGGTTTCGCCCAGTAATCATACGCGGCGAAATCGTGGATCCAGGGATTGACAAGAAGAATCTTTTTGTTGTGATCGTGTGATGTCATGGTGGAGCATAATAATACGACTCGTCAATGACGGCAAGCGCCGGCGCCGGGCCGCGCTCTCTTTTATCCCGGTTGAAGATTCCCCGGGCCCGCGGAATCACGGCACGCTGTGATGTTGATGTTTCGGGCGCCATCTGCTAAACAGAATACAATATCGGTGTGTGTTTCACCGGCCGGAAAAATGAGCCTGAAATGGAGAACCGATGAACGATTCGGGACCGCCCGCACCGGAGTTGTCATGGCTGGGCATCCGGCCGTCGGGCCTTGCGGTCGCGGCGGAAGATATGCGCGAAGCATCGGAGTCCCTGAAGATCGAACAGGATATTTTTATTTATAAAAAGGAGGTGGACTGTCTCTGGATCGCCCTCCTGGGAGGCACCGGAACCGGCAAGTCCACCATATTCAACGCCCTGGCCGGTAAAGACATCAGCCCGGTCGGCGTGGCCCGTCCCACGACAACAGCGCCGGTGGCGTACGGTCATCGTGATCATGCAGTCACCGGGAATTTCCCCTTTTCCCTGTCACGTTCCGAGAGAACATTACGTGAAGAAACGGACGAAGGTTCCGTAACAGGAGATGGCGGCACTACCATTATACGGTATGTAGAACACGATGAGGATCACCTGTCGCATCTCGTCCTTCTCGACACGCCTGATCTTGATTCGCTGGAGTCGGGGAATCGTTACCAGGCACGCCTCATGTATCACCTCTCCCACGGCGTTATCTTCGTGACAAGCCAGGAAAAATACGCGGACCAGGTTCTGTTTCGTTTCATGCACCGCGCGTCGGTGGAAAGAAAGCCCCTGTTCGTTGTGTTCAACAAGGCCGAGAAAGGCCAGACAGCGGCTGAACTGGTGAACGTTTTCAGGGAGCGGGGTATTCCGCTCAATGAAGAGAGATTTTTTGTCATTCCTTTCATGGGAACAGCGGAACGTGACGGCGGAACACTGCGTCGCATCCTGGAGGATTTTGTCCTGAAGCTCCAGGAGGCCTTTTCACGCGCCGAAAAGGAAACAATTATCCGCGAGGACCGGCAGAGAACCCGGCGGAATATCGCCGACAAGGCCAACCGTCTGCTGGATCTGATCGAACGGGAAAAACAGGCGGAAGATCGGTGGGTTGAAAAACTCGATTCACTCGTCGACTCTTCGGCCCGTTTTCTTCTCGAGGAAATGAAGGCACGGCACGAGCAGAGAAACCTTCACGCGATCAAGCGGGAAATAAAAAAAATATTCGGCGCTTATGACGTTCTTGCAACGCCCCGCGGCTACATCGCCTCGCTGGTCCGGGCGCCCCTGGACCTGCTCCGTATTCGGCGTCTGGAAACAGACGAAGAAAAAAAGGAAAGCCTGCTTCGGGCCGGGCGAAGGATCGATAATTCGCCGATTATGTCGGCGGTTGAACGTTTGAACGTTCTGATTCTCGAAAATCTTTCGCCGTCGTCTCCCGACGCTCCGCTGTTCGCCGACCTCCGGAAGGGGGAAACGGCCATGAAGGAACATGAAATCGAGACCCGGCTTTTCGATTTACAGGCTGAAATAGCGGAATGGCTTGAGAGCACGATACGTGAGCTGGAACGGGATCTGCCCCGGGGCAAGAAGGTGGGAATCTATTCAACCTCGGTGCTCTGGGGTGCGGCCATTCTGTCATTTGAAACGGTTCTGGGCGGAGGCATAACCCTCCTCGAAATGGGCTTTAATACAGTGCTGGCGCCTTTTGTCACCAAGAGTTCTGCTGATCTTTTCGCCCACCGGGAACTCCGGGCGATCATTCGGGATATGAACAATCGATATCGTGAGGGAGTCCTTTCAATTTTCGAGGAACAGCGTGACCGTTACACTTCGATTATCGCGAAATACGCAATACCTGAAAGCGCGACTGATGAATTGGCCAGGCTGAAACGGGAAATGGAGACATCGGAGTGATGGAATACCGCGACAGGCTCATGAAACTCGTTGAAGAATTCGAAGACCTCCTCGGTGGGGGCGGTTCATTTCTCGCGCTGGATGAAGAAAAATCCGGCCGGCTTCGCGATCTTGTCGGCGGGGCGCGACGTAAACTCGGCAATCTGGAAGAAGGTGTGCTTGCCGTCGGTCTCATGGGTGGAACAGGCGTCGGCAAATCAACGATCATGAACGCCCTGGCCGCTGAAACAATATCATCAACCAGCCATCGCCGACCCCACACGGACGAGGTGCTGATCTACCGCCACAAGGAGACTTACATTCCCGCTTCGTTCCGAATGACCGGACTTCCCTGGCGGGAATACCTTCACGAGGCGGAGGACGTGCGAAGCATCATACTCTGTGATCTTCCGGATTACGACAGCATCGTGGAGCGACACCGGGAGACGGTGACGGCCTTTTTAGAAACGCTGGACGTGCTCGTATGGGTTTTGTCGCCGGAAAAATACGCTGACGGACAATTTTATGATTTCCTTGAAAAAATGCCCAAAGACCGTCGTAATTATTATTTTGTTCTGAACAAGGCGGACATATTTTTTGACGGAAAGGAAGGGGGCGAAAAGAACAGGAACGATCTGGAGGCCGCCATGAGCGTCCTCAGAGACCATCTGGCCGCCGCCGGCATAACCGATCCGGTTGTGTATCACGTGTCGGCGACCGAATATCTCGATAATAAAAAGCCGTCCTATTGGAACCAGATCAAACTCATGCGGAGAGAGATATTCCGTGAGAGGGACATCAAGGAACTGACGGGCATCAAGATGCTGAATATCGACGCTGAGCTCGGACCCGTGTACAGCGCGCTCGAAAGGGAAACGGCGGCGGTGGGCAGATTGCATGATGTGCTAGCTGAATGGACGGACATAACAGATGACGAGATGCATAAAACCGTCGCCGACGTCGAACGAGCTTCCGTGCCGTGGGCGGACGCGCTGGCGAAAGAATCGTCTGAAGAGCAGGCCCCGTCTGACCTCCTGATAGGTCCCGGCCGAGTTATTGAGCTGTTTGCCGCCAGACTGCATGGAAGGGCCGGAAGCGATCCACGCAAAACTTCCAAAATACGAGACAAGGCTGTAAAGGACGTGCTTTCAGTTCTCAAGCGTCGTCTTGCCCTGCGTCGGGATCGGCTTTATTCGGAATTGTACCGTCGCCTCTCACTGGCAGGTATGCCCGGTGAGATCGAACGCTCTCTCGATTTCGACAAGTGTCTTTCCTCGTTCGACGATACGGTTCACAGCGTTTTGGCCACCGGCGGCGAGACATGCGCAGACGCACTCTCGCCGACGTTGTTCAGGAGCGTTCAGCGTTTTGTCTACGGCGCGCTGTTTTTGATATTTCTGATCGTTCTGCCGGGCAGGGATAACGTGAGCGCTTTTCTTGATAATCCGGGAGTCCACAAGGCCCTGACACTGGCAGTAACGGCCGTTATTTCACTGTTCAGCGGTCGCGGTCTGGCGGCAATGGCCAGTCTCGTTCTCATCGGCTTTGCGCTTGGCTGGCGCTTCTATGGCAGGTATCGCAATCTCATGCGGTCGATGGAAGAAAAGAGATCGCTGGCGATACAACAGGCTATAGGAGAAGCGGCCGCCGAAGCATTGAAAGCTCAGGCTCGAACGATACAACAGGCGCTTGCCGTCGCGGAATTGAAATTGTCGCATCTTCGAAACCTGCTGAATGATCGATAGTGAAGAAAATCAAAAAAATATTTCGTCCTCGAGTCTTGAAAAATTCTGAAGTCAGGTTATAGTCACAGGTTTCCGGGAGCGCGATTTATTTCGGGTCGGTCGGACGGACTACAGACGTATCGGGAGTATCATGCGGGCACTGATTCAGCGGGTCGATTATGCGAAGGTGTATATTGAAGGAATACTTGAAGGATCGGCTCACGCGGGACTTCTCGTTCTTTTGGGTGTTGCAGCCTCTGACGACGATACCGCTGCTGAGATGCTCGCGGAAAAGATCGTTCATCTCCGGATATTTGAAGATGATGCCGGGAAGATGAACCGTTCCGTCCTGGACGTTTCCGGAGATATGCTGATAATTTCCCAGTTCACCCTGTTTGCCGACACGAGCAAGGGACGGCGACCTTCTTTTAACGGCGCTTGCGAACCGGTCAAGGCTGAACGATTATATCGTTATTTCGTCGATGTCGTTCATAGACGGGGCGTTAAAACATCGACGGGATCATTCGGAAAAATGATGAAAGTGGAACTCGTCAACAATGGTCCCGTCACTATATTGCTTGATACTGATACCTACGCGGGGGAAAAATCGTGACAGACACAGGTAAAGACGGCGTCTTGCCGGAAAAACAACGGTTCCCTGTCAGGATCGATAAGGACGGGGTGTGGTACTATCATGACGCCAAAATATTCAGAAAAGACATCCTGGCGGAGTTCTTTCAGAGTCTGAAGCGCGACGATGACGGCGATTATTATGTCGTCACGGAGGACGCCAGATACTACATTACCGTGGAGGACGCTCCTTTCGTGGTAAAGGCAGTCTGGGTCGAAGAGGATGAAACCGGAACGGAACGGGCAACCATACTGCTGAGCGATGATTCGACGGAAAAGCTTGATGCAGGGACGATTCGCGCCGGTGATGGAAATGTTCTGTATTGCTCAATCAAGGGCGGCACATTCGAGGCCCGTTTTTCCCGCGCCGCTTATTACCAGCTGGCGCAATACATTGAATACGACGAAAAAAGCGGTGAATTCGTGTTGATTCTCGAAGGCGGACGCTATCCGCTCGAAAAGGCGGACCACGAGTCATCCCCTAATGGAGGTTGAAAATGCTTGACGAACATGTTCCCGAAGGCCTGACGTTTGACGACCTGCTCCTGCTTCCGGCGGAGTCGTCCGCATTGCCCAAAGCGGTTGATACCTCGACGATTCTGACACACCGGATACGTCTCAGCATTCCACTCATCAGCGCAGCCATGGACACGGTTACGGAATCCCGCACCGCGATCTGCCTGGCGCGTGAAGGAGGTATTGGAACGATACACCGCAATATGAGCATCGAACGCCAGGCCATCGAAGTAGACCGGGTAAAAAAATCAGAAAGTGGCATGGTTGTCGATCCTATTACAATCGAACCGGAACAGAAAGTAGCCGATGCACTCAGCCTGATGAGTCGCTACAGCATATCGGGCGTACCGGTCGTCAAAGGAAGAAAACTCGTTGGAATCCTTACCAATCGGGATTTGAGATTCGAAGACGATCTCGAACAGCCGGTGTCTTCCGTGATGACGAAGGAAAACCTCGTCACAGTATCGGCGGATATAACGCTCGAGGAATCCAAGAAGCTTCTTCACCGGCACAGGATCGAAAAGCTGCTGGTCGTCGATGATGACTATAACCTGAAAGGGCTTATCACTATCAAGGATATTGAGAAAATAAGGCGTTATCCCGAGGCCTGCAAGGATTCGCTGGGTCGCCTGCGGGTGGCGGCAGCCGTGGGCATCGTTGATCGGGAACCTCGTATTCAGGCGCTTCTTGACGCTGGCGCCGACGTTATCGTCATCGATACGTCGCATGGTCATTCTTCGGTAGTCCTTGATGCCATCAGGTCCACCAGGGCGAATTTCCCTGACTGCGATCTCATAGCGGGCAACGTGGCCACCGGTGAAGGCACCGAAGCGCTTATCAAGGCCGGAGTGGACGCGGTCAAGGTCGGCGTGGGTCCCGGCTCAATCTGCACGACGCGCATTGTCGCCGGCGTCGGAGTTCCACAGATGACGGCTATACGGGAATGTACCAAAATGGCCGTAAAATACGACATCCCGGTAATCGCCGACGGCGGAATCAAGTATTCCGGAGACGTGGTCAAGGCGCTTGCGGCCGGAGCGAACTCCGTCATGATCGGCAGTCTTTTCGCCGGTACCGAGGAAAGTCCCGGAGAAACCGTTCTTTTCCAGGGGAGAACCTATAAAGTATACCGCGGTATGGGATCACTGGAGGCCATGAAGGCGGGCAGTAAAGACCGCTATTACCACGGAGACGAATTCGAAAATACCACCATGAAGCTCGTCCCCGAGGGCATTGAAGGCAGGGTACCCTTTCGGGGGACGCTTTCAGCCAGCGTACACCAGCTTATAGGCGGCATCCAGTCGGGTATGGGATATGTTGGATGCCACACAATCGATGAATTGCGAACAAAAACGAAATTTGTCCGCATAACCAATGCCGGACTTCGCGAGAGTCATGTTCACGACGTGATAATCACCAAGGAAGCTCCCAATTACTGGATTGACTGACCGATGCAGCACAGCGATTTTGTTCATCTTCATGTCCACACGCAGTACAGCCTTCTTGACGGCGCCATACGTCTTGACGATCTTTTCGAGGCGGCCAGGAATTTTAAAATGCCGGCTGTCGCCATCACTGATCACGGCAACATGTTCGGGGCAATCGATTTTTATCAGAAGGCCCTGAGTTACGGCATCAAGCCGATTATCGGCTGCGAACTGTACGTGACGATGGGAAGCCGTTTCGACAAGGGGGCCTCGGATTCCGGCGATACACCCCGTCATCTTGTAGTCCTTGCCCGCAACATGGAGGGCTATCGGAACCTCATGAAGCTTACCAGCAGCGGGTACCTTGAAGGTTTCTACTATCGGCCGCGCGTTGATAAACAACTGCTCGCGGAATGCAGTGGTGGTCTTATCGGCATGAGCGCCTGCCTGAACGGCGAAGTGGCTTCCTGTATTTTGTCTGGAAACCGTTCCGGAGCGGAACGGGCGGCTGCAGAGTACCGGGACATCTTCGGCGAAGGCAATTTTTACCTGGAAATCATGGAAAACGGGCTGCCTGAACAGAAAGAAGCGAATGCGGGTCTCGTCGACGTGAGCCGGAAGCTCAACATCCCCCTCGTAGCCACGAATGATTGTCATTACCTGCGTCGCGAAAACGCGGAAGCACATGAAATCCTGCTGTGCATTCAGACGGGGAAAACTATAGACGATCCGAACAGGATGCGGTTCAAAACCGACCAGTTTTACTTCAAATCGCCGGAAGAGATGAAGCAGAACTTCAGCTATGCGCCGGAAGCCATCGAAAACACGATAGCCATATCGGAGCGGTGTAATCTGACGCTCGATTTCGATCAGATATTTCTCCCTCACTTTGAGCTGGATGAGAGCGTATCTACTGAAGAATACTTGAGAAAACACGCACGCCAGGGATTGGAAAGGCTTTTTACATCTATTTCGGGAGGTGATCGTCCCGAGGTACAGGAGAGCTACAGGAAGCGTCTCGAAAGCGAACTGGACATAATCGAATCGATGGGATTCCCCGGGTATTTTCTTATTGTGGCCGATTTTGTCGACTACGCGAAAAGAAACTCGATTCCCGTGGGACCCGGGCGGGGTTCAGCCGCGGGAAGTCTCGTCGCCTGGGCACTGGGGATCACCACCATCGATCCCATACGGTACGGGCTCTTTTTTGAACGTTTTCTCAACCCCGACAGGCGCAGCATGCCGGACATCGATATCGATTTCTGCATCGAGGGGCGGGATGCCATCATCGATTATGTTACCCGCAAGTACGGCGCGGACCGTGTAAGCCAGATCATTACCTTCGGAAAAATGCAGGCAAAGGCGGTAGTAAGGGATGTCGGGCGGGCTCTCAACATGCCCTACGGGGAAGTCGACCGTATAGCCAAGCTTATTCCAAACGTGCTGAATATTACCCTCGACGACGCCGTCAAGCGTGAGAGCAGGCTCAGGGAAGAAATCGACAAGAATCCCGCCATTAAAAAACTCATAGACATGTCAAAATCCCTTGAGGGCCTGACGCGTCACGCTTCAACCCACGCAGCCGGCGTCGTGATTTCCGATGTGCCTCTCGTCGAGCGGGTGCCGCTTTTCAAAAGCCCCAGAAACGACGACGTGGTCACCCAGTACCCGATGAACGACCTGCAGCGTGTTGGATTGACCAAGTTCGATTTTCTCGGGCTCAAAACACTGACCGTAATCGAAAAGACGCTGCGGTTCATCGAAAAGGGGAGGGGGGTCAAACTCGATTTTGACGAGATTCCTCTTGATGATTCAAAGACATACCAGCTCCTCATGAACGGACAGACGGACGGCGTCTTCCAGCTTGAGAGTTCGGGCATGAAAGATATTCTTGTTTCAATGAAACCCGACCGCATTGAAGACCTGATTGCTCTTATAGCCTTGTACCGCCCCGGGCCCATGAACATGGTGCCGGATTTTATCGCACGTAAACAGGGAAGGCAGAAAATCTCCTACGAGGTCGGTCAGCTCGAAAATATTCTGAAAGAAACGTACGGTGTCATTCTGTACCAGGAACAGGTGATGCAGATCGCCAGCACTATAGGAAACTATACCATGGCCGAGGCGGATAATCTCCGGCGCGTCATGAGCAAAAAAAAGGTTTCCGATATGGAACGTGAGAAACCCAAGTTTCTGGAGGGCGCCAAGAAAATCAAGATCAACGAGGCGCGTGCAAAAAAAATCTGGGAGCAGATGGAGACGTTCGCAGAGTATGGATTCAACAAGTCCCACAGCACGGCTTATGCCTTCATTTCATTCCAGACCGCCTACCTGAAGGCTCATTATCCCGTCGAGTTCATGGCCGCGCTTCTTACAAGTGAAAAGAACAATCGCGACAATATAATAAAATACATCAGTGAGTGCCGTGACATGGGAATCCCGGTGCTTCCTCCCGACGTAAATGAATCAGAAAAAGATTTCAGCGTGACCACGGATCAAAGTATACGCTTCGGTCTTGCGGCGGTGAAAAACGTCGGTGAAGGGGCTGTGGATGCCATTATCGAGGCCCGGAATGAATCGGGGACCCGCGAGCTTTTTCCATCCTTTTATGATTTCTGCACACGCACCGATTTTCGAAAAGTAAACAAAAAGGTGGTCGAAAGTCTTATCAAGTGTGGCGCGTTCGATTCTCTTGAACCCAACCGCCGACGTCTGATGGAGGGTTACGAGGCGATCGTCGATCTTGCCCAGAAGCGGAAAAAGGATCGACTGAGCGGTCAGAAAAGCCTTTTCGACCAGCCCGACATGATGGAAGAAGCGGAACCGTCGCTTCCCGACATTCCCGAATGGGACCAGGATGAATTACTCGCCCACGAAAAGGACACCCTCGGTTTTTATGTTTCCGGACATCCGCTTCTCAAATATGCCGACATGCTCGGACTGGTCGCATCGGCAACATCTGAAACGGTGGGATCTCTTTCTGATGGATCTCCGGTAAGCGTCTGCGGCGTTGTCAGCGGCGTTCGCGAGGTTTCGACGCGAAAAAAGGAAACAATGGCGTACGTAACGCTCGACGATATGAAGGGTCTTGTTTCCATCATACTGTTTCCGGAAGTATATCGTGCGACGTACGGCCTGATTGCCGGAGACATGCCGATTCATGTTAAGGGAACCATCGACGCGGGCGAAGAGGGGACGAAGATTCTTGCCACAGAGGTCGTTCCCCTTGAAGAAGCCGTAAAAAACCCGGTAGGATCGGCCCATTTCACCGTTAACCTTGCGAATATCGAGCAGAATCTGGAGGTTCTTAAAGAAATACTCGAGAAACACAAGGGGGGCTGCCCGGCCTATCTCCACCTCAACGGCGACAACCACGCCGAAACCATTATTTATCTCGGCGAAAAAGGCAAGGTGGAGCTGTCCGATTCGATCCGCGCCGATGTTGACCGTATTCTCGGTCCCGGTTCGACCGTGTTTATCTGAGTTACGGAATTTCAACGCGATGCATAAATTTCACGAACGTGACTATCGTTTTCGCGTGCCTCCGCCTCGCGGTATGATCTCTCGGACCGTCAAAATCAGGGAGTCCGACCTTGCCGTGATCAGTGAAAGGGATTTATCCCGAAAGGCAATGGCGGTTCTTGCCGAATACCGACGTCAAATCGAGACATACGCCTCGTCAAGAAAGGATTTTTTGACGGCGCTTGCTCCATTGAAAGACGATCAATGGGCGCCGGCGATTGTCAGGGATATGATGAAAGCGTCCCGTACCGTCGGAGTCGGACCGATGGCAGCCGTGGCCGGCGCGATAGCGGAATACGTCTGCAGGGACATTGCAACTGAAAGCGACGATATTATCATCGAAAACGGGGGGGACATTTTTCTTTTGATGCGTACGAGGAGCTCACGCATAACGCTCTTTGCCGGAGATTCCATGTTGAGTAACAAAATGTCGATCATCATTGAACCGGAGAAGACGCCGGTGGCCGTCTGCACCTCGTCGGCGACGGTGGGTCCGTCGCTGAGTTTCGGTCGTGCCGACGCTGCCTGTGTCGTTTCGCATTCGGGTGCGCTTGCGGACGCGGCGGCAACGTTACTGTGCAACAAGACGAAAAAGAGAGATGATATCAAAACGTCGCTGGAGCTGGCAGAGACAATAGAGGGGGTACAGGGAGCTGTTCTTATAATGGGGGACACATTCGGGGCCTGGGGAGACGTGGAACTGGGAGACGCCGGTCCAGCGTGATACCAAAATAAAGTTTACATAACATATCTTATCAGACATTTAAATTGTGCGGTCCGTCGATATCATCACTCCACCCAGCGCACTATTTCATCTTTATCGACTCTTACCCTCTCGAAAGTGTTTACGGGATTTTCCTCGTCCCTGTATCCCAGTGCCACTCCGGCGACTATTCTTTCGTTCTTCGACATGTTGAACAGTTCACGCATGAGCCCGGGATACCTGACTGCAGCAGCCATGATGCAGCTTCCGATGCCCTTTTCGTGAGCAAGGAGACACAACGTCTGGATAAAGGCCCCCGCGTCGAGCATCGCGTATTCCAGGGATAGTTCCCTTCCGATTGTTACCACCACCAGAACGGGCGCGCCGAAAAGCTCTGCCATTTGAAGATAAAAGGCATTCCTTCCTTCTCTGTCGCCGCGTTCAATGGACAGCGATGAAAGTGTTCGTCTTCCCACGTCCCGGTATCGTTCCAGGTAACGAGGCGGCCATTTTTCAGGCATGGATACATCAGGTTCCGACGGTGCGCCCGACACGGCGAGCTTCGTGCTTTCTTCCTTGAATCGGCGGAGTTGTTCGCCCTGTACGACGGTAACGTTCCACGGTTGCGTATTTCCCCAGGAAGGAGTCCAGCGGGACGCGTCGATAATGTCATCAATAAGCGTTTTTTCAGGCGTGATATCCCTGAAAGCCCGTATGCTTCTGCGTGTTAGAACAGCTTCGAACAGATTCACAGTTGCCTCCCCTTTATCAAATAAATTAAAGCAATGTATAAATAATAAGATTAATTATTTAATAATAACAGTATTAT
>OMKS01003734.1_pt1 | contig 11925 bp, 10 predicted proteins | sample 1674721 | NCBI WGS metagenome assembly OMKS01 (sample SAMN06264996, study PRJEB25208) | sediment metagenome | isolation source: hot spring sediment | place: USA: California | collected 2014-09-02 | reverse complement strand
TTTCAAGCAGAAGACGGCATACGAGATCTAGTACGGTCTCGTGGGCTCGGAGATGTGTATAAGAGACAGGAAAAATTTAGAAAACGAGAGAAATGTATTAAAAACACAAATCCATTCACTTAAATCTCAGACCTTGGGTGAGGAAATCGCCAACAGTATTACTCATGGTGTTGGAGCAGGTTTAAGTATTGCTGCCCTGGTAATTTTAGTAGTTCTTGCCAGTAGACGCGGTGATGCCTGGAGAATAGTGAGTTTCAGTATATATGGAGCTACACTGATTTTGCTTTATCTATCTTCCACTCTTTACCATAGTTTTGTAAACCCAAAGATAAAAAATATTTTCAGAATTCTGGACCATTCAGCAATCTATCTTCTTATTGCAGGCACCTACACGCCTGTTACCCTTACGCTTATGAGAGGTGCCTGGGGATGGACTCTCTTTGGGCTTGCCTGGGCAATGGCAATAGGAGGAATTATTATCACCGCACTCCTTCTGGATAAACTTAAAGCTTTATTGGTATTATCTTATGTAGTTATGGGATTACTTGTTGTTATTGCCATAAAACCAATAATACAGATGGTCCCCCGGGGAATGATTATCTGGCTTTTTATCGGAGGAACTTGTTATATTTTAGGAATAACATTTTATTTATGGAAAAAATTGCCTTACCACCACCCCATCTGGCATCTATTTGTTTTAGGCGGGAGCATTTCTCATTTTTTAGGTATATTATTCTATCTCACTTGAAAAATTCTTTTGTCAGAGGACTTGGTCAATCAATGGTCCTTTGACAAACTTTTAGTAGTCTTAAACTTTAAAGAGTTTATTTAAAAATTTCATTCTTAACACACTTCACCACTTTACCCACAAAGGCCTTATCTATTTTACCTATTAAAGAAGGGGTTTCAAAAATTCGCTCAGGTAAACGATAGTTATCTAAAGAAAATCCTTCCTGAATTTTAAAACTGTATTTTTCTCGATGTATTTCCTCTCCGATACTGAGAAGTTTTTCGGAATTAATATCATATCCAGCAGAATAAAGAGCCTGAGTGATAATATCTGCTCCATAAATTCCCCGGGCAAAGAAGCATACTACCAGACTGGAGAGGATCTGACGCCAGCGTTCTTCGGTTAACAATTCTTTAGCCAATTTTTCGGGAGTAGTTTTTTCTTTGGCCAAAATCTTCTGGTCTATACTGTATCCGCCATTATCCAGATGACTGTGCCTTGCTCCAATCAGAAGGCCGATATGAGCAGCCGGCCCGGTATGGTATCCGGCCATTTCATTCCCACCAAAAGCAAGAGCGAAGTCTTCCCCTCCGTACTGTTGAGAAGCATATTCGACTCCCCGAGCCAGGGCCTGATAGAACTGGTTCGGTTGTTTAAAAATAAATTGCACAGCTTTAACATATGAGGAGTAGTCCCCCCATCTAAATTTAATATCTTGAGTATCTTTTTCAGAAATAATCCCTCTCTCCTGGGCCTCTGTAGCCCAGGCTAAAATTACCCCGCTACTCATAGAATCCAGGCCTATTCTTTCTATCTGGTCAATCAGTTTTAAAAGTCCTTCAGCATCGGATATACCCAGCATTGACCCTAAGGCATAAATAGGTTCATAATCATAAGAAATCATGGATGTTTTATAAAAATATGATTCATCCTCATAAGGCTCCCTGAGCGCAGCAATGTGAATACAGCCTACCGGACAGTGAGAACAGGCCAAACGTCGGCCCAAATATCCCTCGGCCAGCTTCTCTCCGGATATATTCAAAGCTCCTTCAAATTTCGCTTCTTTAAGATTGCGGGTAGGAAGTCCACCCAATTCATTTAAGGGAAGAATATTCTCGGCAGTACCGAGGTCATGATATTTCTTCATCACCGGTGAGGAAGTAGCCGCCTTATAGATATGGTCATATATTTTCCGGTATTGGGTTTTATCCTTGGTAGGAAGAGAATGTTTACCGGATATTACTATCGCCTTCAATTTTTTACTGCCAAACACTGCTCCCAAACCTAACCTGCCAAAGTGCCTATAAGTTTCGGTAGTAACACAGGCATAAGGAATTAATTTTTCCCCTGCTCCGCCTATCCGCATTATAGTCCTTAATCCGCCAGCCGGTTCGTTTTGTCGGATAATTCTTCCTACCGTAAAACTGTTAGTCATCCCCCATAGGGCAGAAGCATCCCTGAAATAGATTCGGTCACCATGAATGGCTAAATATAGGGGAGTAGAACTTGCCCCCTTTATCACCATCGCCCCGTATCCAGCTAAACGAAAAGCTACTGCACTTCGTCCTCCACAGTGGCTCTCCCCCAGATTTTCGGTATGGGGAGATTTAAATATAGCGACGGTCTTTGAAGCCAAGGGGAACAAACCAGTCAAAGGACCCACTGCAAATATAATAGGATTATCCGGACCTAAAGGGTCACTGCCGGCGGGACATTCTTCTTTAAGAAGCTGGACAGCTACTCCTGCGCCCCCTAAGTATTTTTCAAAAAGGTCTTCTCTTCTTTCTATCCAATATTTTTTCTGAGAAAGATCTATATAAAGAATATTGGCCAAAACATCATCTTTAAGCATTTTAGTCATCCCCCTTTTCTAATTCCAGCACCTCATGGGGACAGAATCTCGCACAATAGCCGCAATAGGTACAGACCATCGGCTTATTAATTTCATCATCCCAAAATATGGCACCTATAATACAGGCATCTTTACAGTACCCGCATCCTATACATTTGGTAATATCCAGCTTTACTCCTCCACCTTCTTTAGGCACCAAAGCAGCGGTAGGACATACTTTGGCACAGGGTGGTTTAGAACAGGCTCTACAGACAACTACGATAAATCCTCGTTCCATCCCCCCAGCAGACCTTATCCCTATACTGGATCTGGCTAAACCCGCTTCACCTTTTCGCCTGGCGCAAGCAAACATACAGCTCTGACAGCCGATACATTTATCTACATCTTTTACAGTTAACCTCATGACTTCCTCCTTATTCGAAAATGGATTTAGTTCTATTTTAGATTATTCTAACATAAACATTATTATAAACATAGCTATTGATAATCCTGCCCCAGTATAAAATGCTCCACCTATTCCCCAAACACCTATAATCAGTCCCATCAAAAACGGCCCCAGAGTCTGGCCCACCCGGAAAGTCATCCCACTTATTGACATAAAGGTAGCCCGGTATTTCAGGGGGGCCGCCCCCGCAAAGAGAGCTTGAATAACAGAAATACTCATACCGTGAGCAATCCCAAAAAAAAGAATAGGAATAAAAAACAATTCAATCCGAGGGATAAAAGGAATTATTGATAAGGCCGTGGCGTAGAGAACAAAAGATATTTTTAATATGGTTCTTTCTGAAAAGAAACTGGTAATTTTTCCCAATTGGGAAGAGGTAAAGGCAGCGATAAGAGATACGCCAGCCATAAACAAGCCGATAATAAGAGGAGATGCAGCAAATGAATTTCCCAATAAAAGGGGGAAATAAGTCATGTATGAGCCGAAAAGCATAACAAAGATAATAATACCAATAACTAACAGTCCGGCAATTCGGCGATTTCTTAATTTTTTCCAGACAATATTCAGATGTTCTCTAATATGAAGTTTATTTTCAGGTTCCGGAACTTTTAGGGTAGACAAAACCAAAAATCCTATGGGAACAGCTATTACAGGTAAAATGAAGGGGTAATGCCAGCCTATCATTGCCAGAGCTCCGCCAATAGCCGGATAAGCTGCTGACCCAATACTTCGAATGCTGGAATTATAGCCCATTGCGGCGACAAGTTCTTTCCCGGAATAAAGATCTCCGATAATGGTAACAGTTAGAGAGCCCAGGGGAGCTGCTCCTATCCCTTGAATTAAACGCAATATCAACAACAGTTTAAAATCACGTACAAAAAAACATAACCCTCCGGCTATACCAAATAGCATCAGAAAGGGGATAATTATCTTCTTCCTGCCCCACCGGTCGGCAACTACCCCTAAAAAGGGAGTTAATAGAATGCCGGGGAAGGAAAAAACACTAATTAAAAGCCCGACATCTTTGGCAGATATATTTAACTCTTTAACTATTTTGGGAAAGGCAGGAGTAATGCTGGCAACTCCCATAATATAGGTAAGAGTTATCCCAAAGATAATCTGTAAGTTAGTATCCAGATAGATTTTTCTTTTATATTTCTTTTCTTCTTTATCACGTTTCATTAAAGAAAATTTTCCTATTTCTTTTTTAGTTTTATTCTTCGTAATTTTACAAAAAGCGTTATTAAAGGACTGTCCTGACACAAATTGACAAACTAAATTTTCCATTCCTGGAGATATCTTTTTTGATCGGGAGTAAGTTCATCAATCTCTATTCCTGAAGCTTCTAACATTAACAGGGCTACCTGTTGGTCTATCTCTTCCGGAACTCTGTAGAGTTTGTTTTCCAGCTCTTTATAATGATCATTAATATATTTTATGGAAAGGGCCTGTAAGGCAAAGGATAAATCCATAATTTCTACCGGATGCCCATCACCTGCAGAAATATTAACCAGAGTTCCTTGGGCCAACAAATAGATTCTTCGGCCATCTTTTAAAATATATTCATCGATATTCTTTCTAACTTTGCTTTTCTTCTCTACAGCCAATTCCTCTAAGTCTCTTTTGGATATTTCTACATCAAAATGTCCCGCATTGGCTATAATAACTTTATCTTTCATCTTCTCCATATGTTTTTTCACTAACACATCCTTGTTCCCAGTTGCAGTAATCAATATATCTGCTAAAGGCACTGCCTTCTCTAACTTCATCACCCTAAAACCGTCCATTCGCGCCTCTATTGCTCGTACAGGACCTATCTCGGTAATTATAATTTCTGCTCCCAGTCCCCGGCCGCGAGAGGCAATCCCCTTACCACACCAGCCATAACCTATTACCACCACAGTCTTGCCCGCAATATTAAAATTGGTAGTCCTCATAATAGCATCCCAGACTGACTGGCCGGTACCATAACGGTTATCAAAAAGGTATTTCATGTAGGCATCGTTGACCTTAAAAACAGGGAAAGCGAGTTTACCCTCTTTTTCTAAAGATTGTAACCTGATTACTCCGGAAGTAGTCTCTTCTGCTGCCCCCAAAATATTGCTTTGCAATTCTTTCCTTTCAGTAGAAACTATAGAAATTAATTCCGCCCCATCATCTATGATAAGGTGGGGCTTAATATCCAGAACTCGATTTAAACAATGTCTAAAAATCTCATCGGAAACACCATATTGAGCATAGACTTTTATTCCTTCCTCTGCCAAAGCTGCCGTTACTTCATCTTTAGTGGAATAAGGATTGCTCCCGGTAACTGCTACCTCTGCCCCGCCACTTTTCATTACCAGGGCCAGATAAGCAGTCTTGGCTTCCAGATGGACACTTATAGCTATCCTTTTATTTCGAAAAGGTTTTTCACGAATAAACTGTTCTTTTATCGTATTCAAAATAGGCATATGTTGACATACCCAATTAATTCTCTTTCTCCCCTCAGCAGCCAGAGAAATATCTTTTATCTCATAATTAGAATTCATATTTATCATCCTTACCTCCTTATTTTAGACTATAAAATTAACCCTTGGCACTCTCCACAATTAAAAATTATCTAAATTAATTAAACCAATGTAACCTGTGACCTGGTATTTTATTTTTATTTTTATCCTTCCTCTTTTTCATAGGGTACTCCTATAGAAGCTGGCGGGCGGGCTCTCCCCACGAAACCAGCCAAAACTATTAAGCTCAATATAAAGGGAATTATTAAGAAAAACTCGGAGGGAATATTAATTTTACCTATCCCTTGTAGACTTTCCTGTAAAGCATCGGCAAATCCAAAAAATAAAGTAGAACCTAACACTCCCAGGGGAGTCCATTTCCCAAAGATTAAGGCAGCCAGAGCGATATATCCTCTTCCAGCGGTCATCCTCTCGGCAAAGAAGGAGAGGTCCCCCAAGGCCAGAGATGCCCCAGCTAATCCAGCTAAAATTCCACTGATGCTTACTCCTAAATAACGCATTTTATACACATTAATACCCATAGTATCAGCAGCCATGGGGTGTTCCCCCACTGATCTCATATGTAATCCTAAAGGAGTTTTAAAGAAAAATAAGTGTAATATTAAAACTAAAGCAAAACTTGTGTAGACAAAGATATGGTGAGAACTTATAATTTCTCCCCATACTGGGATATCTTTAATAAAAGGAAGGGATATAATCTCTATCTTAGGAACAATTGGAGAATTCCCTGGCTTCTCAAAGATAGTCTCTAACAAAAACCCGGTTATACCTAAAGCCATGATATTGATAGCTGCCCCGGTTACAGTCTGATTTGCCTTAAATTTAATACTGGCCACACCCAAAAGAAAGGACATTCCCATTCCACTAATCATCCCAGCTAACACCCCCAACCAGGGATTTTGGGTAAAATAAGAGATAATTACTGCAAAAAATGCTCCGGTAAGCATCATGCCTTCTAAAGCAATATTAGCTATCCCCACTCTTTCCGAAAAGAGTCCCCCCAAGGCAGCCAGGAGTAGGGGGGTGGTCTTGCGTAGAGTCAGTCTTAAAATTAAGATCGCTGATAAAGACACCAGGTTTTCCTCCTTCGACCAGTCCATAATTTAAAAGAAAAATCAATAGCAATAAAAAAGATGATTGCTGCCTGTAATATTAGGACAATATCAGTAGATACTTGCATTACCCTCTGCATATACATAGCCCCGGTCCGCATCGCTGCAAAAAGAAGAGCGGCAAATACTACCCCGAGAGGATTGTTCTTGCCCAATAAAGCCACAGCAATACTATCAAATCCATATCCCGGGGAAAATTGGCCATAAAACCGATAATGAAGTCCTAAGATTTCCACTCCTCCAGCCAATCCAGCTAATGCCCCACTTAGACCCATAGTAAGAATAATCATTCTGATCTGATTAATTCCGGCGTATTCTGCAGCCTGAGAATTAAAACCTACTGCCTTTAATTCATAGCCAAACACGGTCTGTTCCAACAGACGATACATTAAATAAGCCAGAGTCAAGGCCAGGACAATCCCTATGCTTAAGCGCGTATTCGGTAATAAGAGAGGAAGTTTTGCACTGGATAAAATCAGAGGAGTCTTAGGCAGATAACCCGATTTAAAAGGTCCTCTTACCAGATAATTGGTAATATAAATAGCGATATAGTTTAACATAATGGTACTGATTACTTCATGCACTCCTCTTTTGGCCTTTAACCATCCAGCAAGAGCAGCCCATAGAGCACCTCCCAAACACGCTGCTCCCAAAGCTAAAGTAATATGGAAAAGGGGAGGAAGAGAGCTTACTTTAAATCCTACCAGGGCAGCTATAAATGCACCCATTAAAAGTTGACCCTCTGCCCCGATATTAAAAAGACCCCCTTTAAATCCTATAGCCAAACCCAAACCGGCTAAGATTAAGGGAGTAGCTTTAATTAAAGTTTCGGAGATAAAATATTTACTTCCCAGAGAACCCTGGAGGATTAATTGATAAACCTGAAAAGGGTTCTTTTTGGTAAATATTAAAAATATTGCCCCAACTATTAACCCAAAAGCTAAAGCTAAAAGAGGACTCAAGATTATGGTCCATTTCTTCCCTTTTAATTCCATTTATATTTCTCCGATAAATTACAAATGCTTATTAAATAATTAATATTATACAGATGACGGATGGCCTTCCTCTTTTTTAAGTGTGTTGACCATCCGTCATCTGTAACTTGTTTATTATTTTAAGTTTTTGCCTTAAAACACTAAGGAAATAGGGGCATTAAATTCTTTTAGTTCATCCCGAGTCGTAGGAAGTGTAATCTTCCCTTTAACTACTGCTTCCCTTAAGGCTTCCAAAACTCCGAAGACATGATAAGGAACTAAGTGTTTGGTATAGTTCATCGGAGAAAGGGATAAGAAATCCCCTTCCAGACCCATAGAATGGATTCCCCCTTTAAACTCTCCCTTAATATAATCTTCAATTAATTTGTATACTGCTACATCTACTCTCTTCATGGCGCTGGTGAGGATGCTGCCCGGTTGAATATAATCCTGGTCCTGGTCCACACCAATGGCATAAAATCCTTCTCCTTTTTCTTTGGCTGCTTCAAAAATACCCAGGGTGTTGGTCCCTCCGCCAGCAAAAACAATATCTGCTCCCTGACCCATCTGGGTAAGAGTCATCGACTTGGCTTTAGGAACATCCTCAAAACTGCCCACATATCCTATCTTGATATCTACATCGGTATTATAAAGACTATTTACCGCTAATAATCCAGCTCTCACACCTACTTCGAATCTTTCTACCGGAGGGATGAACATTCCTCCTACCCAACCTACTATTCCAGTCTTGGTCATCATTCCCATAAAGGCTCCGGACAGGAATCCTATTTCCTGCTCATTGAAGATACAGCCCGCTACATTGGGACTATCTACTGCTGCATCAATAAAGATAAATTTAGTATCCGGATATTTGGGGGCTACTTCGGCCATTGCATCTATCATTAAAAATCCTACACCTACTACTATATTTGCTCCGTCTTTAATTGCCCCGGTAAGGTTAGGTACATAATCAGCCATTTCTCGAGATTCGATAACCTTTGCTTCAATTCCTAAATCCTTTTTGGCTTTCTCTATACCCGCCCATACCGAATCATTAAAAGATTTATCACCCAATCCTGCAGTATCGGTGACCATAATTACCTTTACTTTATCTTTAGCTAAACCTATGCCTGCAAAAGCTAAAATTAAGATAACGACTAAACCAAAAATAAAAATATTTCTTAATTTCATTATTATTTTCCTCCTTAAATTTTTTAATAGTTGAAGAAATATGCTTAAACTATTTCCTCAATTTTCACTTGATTTCAATAAACAATGTTTACATTCTTTTCGCCTAAAAAGAGACGCTTCACCACCCCCTCCCTTATCATAAATTTTTACTATAGGTTGCCATTTTCATCTAATTTTATTACCCAGACATCTGAATTTCCTGCGCCTTTTGATTCCGTCCAACCGGCGACAGCATAACCTCCATCTTCAGTTTGAACAATAGAATGGGCTTCATCATCTTCACTTCCTCCAAAGGTCCTATCCCAAACCAGGTCTCCTCTTTTATTAAGTTTTATTATCCAAACATCGGTCTTACCTGCACCCATCGAGCTTGTCCACCCAGCTACCATATAGCCTTTGTCTTTAGTCTGAATAATAGAATTTGCCCAATCTTCACTCGTCCCACCAAAAGTCCTATCCCAAACCTTATTACCATTTTTATCCAGTTTTATTACCCAGACATCTCTATCTCCTGTATCTTCTGATATCGTAAATCCAGCAACAGCATAACCTCCATCATCAGTTTGAATAATAGAGCGGGCCTCATCATAATCGCTTCCCCCGAAAGTCTTAGTCCAAACGAGGTATCCCCTTCTGTCAAGTTTTGCTATACAGACGTCTCCTCTCCCCGCGCCTTTTGACCATGCACTTCCGGCAGCAATAAAAGCACCAGCTTTGGTCTGAATGATGGAATATATTTCATCCCAACCTATCCCTCCAAAGTCATTATCCCATTCCATATTTCCTTTAGCATCAAGTTTTATCACCCAGCAATTTGTTTCTCCCCAAACCCTTAGCCCGGCACTGCCGGCAATTGCATAACCCCCATCTTCAGTCTGAATAAGGGAATATGCTATATCATTTTCATCTTCATCAAAAGTCTTATCCCATTCTTTATTTCCGTTCTCGCCAAGTTTTATTATCCAGATATCCTGTTTACTTGCGTATTTTGTCCAAATAGATCCAACTACTGCATACCCTCCATCTTCAGTCTGAATAATAGATCTCGCCACATCGGTTCCTTCCTCACCAAAAGCCTCATCCCATTCCATATTTCCATTCTTATCAAGTTTTATTATCCAGAAATCCTGTTTTTTTTCTTCGGTTAATATTATATATCCTAATTTTGATCTCCAGTCATCCTTTTTTTCTCTTCTCGGCAATATTGTATATCCGGCTATTGCATATCCCCCATTTTCGGTTTGAATAATAGAAAATCCCATGTCATCACTACTTCCGCCAAAAGTTTTATCCCAGGTAATGGCATTTCCCTTATTTTCACCTGATACATAATCAACAGATAAAAAAGAAATTAGTATCAGGCACAATAACAATTTAATAATTACAGGTTTTTTCATAACTTATATCTCCTTTATAAGATAACTTTTATGGGTTTATATTTAGTTTACCCTCATCTTATCTTTTTTTATTCAGAGAAATTTAGGAAGCTATGTTTTGCTTAACAAATAAGAAATTATCCTCTGGCCAGGTGGATGGGTTTCCCTAATATCCCTTCTGCTGCTTCAGCGATAGCCTCTGCTAGGGTGGGATGGGCATGGATAGTATTTACAATCTCGAAAGCGGTGGCCTCCATAGATAGAGCCAGAGCCCCTTCGGCAATCAGGTCACTGGCGTGGGCTCCTAAGATGTGCAGACCCAAAAGCTCAGAAGTATCAGCTTCGGCAATTATCTTTATCATTCCTTCGGTCTCTCCCATCCCCAGGGCCTTGCCATTTGCCATAAAGGGGAATTTAGAAACCTTAATATTACTATTTTCTTTCCGGGCTTCCTCTTCAGTTAACCCTACACTGGCTACCTCGGGTATAGAAAATACACAATTAGGGACCACTTTATAATCCATCAAAACTTCTTTACCGAAGATATTCTCTACCGCAACTATCCCTTCTCGGGAAGCGACGTGGGCCAACATTATCTTACCCACCACATCCCCGACTGCATAGATACCGGGAATATTGGTTCTCATCTTTTCATCTATCTTGATCGCTCCTTTCTCTAATTCGATACCCAGTCTTTGAACATCTATATTCCTCAGTTCGGGTACTCTACCGGCAGCTAACAGGACTTTTTCGGTCTCTAATCTCTTCTCTCCGTCATTGGTGGAAACCAGAACTTCTAAATTCTGATGGTTCTTCTTTATCTCCTTAACTTTACAATCAGTAAGAATTTCAATCCCTTTTCTTTTGAGAATCTGAGTAAGTCTGCGGGCTATCTCCTCATCTATGGGGAGTAAGATCCTGGGAAGCATTTCCACTACGTTAACTTCCACTCCTAAAGCCTTAAAGATACCGGCGAATTCTATACCTACTACTCCTCCCCCGATAATTATCATCCTGGAAGGCAGCTCACTTAAAGATAAGGCTTCATCGCTGGTTATTACTCCTTCATTATCTATACCTGGTATCGGAAGTCTCATCACCTTTGAGCCGGTAGCAATGATGATATTTTTAGTCTTTATAATCTCTTTTTCTCCTGCAATATCGGTAACTTCTACTGTCCCCGGTTCAATTATCTGCCCTTCTCCTCTTATTACTCTTATCTGATTGGCTTTCATCAGCTGTTCTACACCGGAAGATAATCTCCGGGTTATCAGATCTTTCCGCTTCATTAAGGCTGGAAAATCGATAGAATAATCTTTAACCTTAATCCCGAATTCTCCGGCTCTCTGGAGATGGTTTAATACTTCTGCGGTGCTTACTAAAGCTTTGGTGGGAATACAACCTTTATTAAGGCAGACTCCTCCCAATTTATCCTTTTCTATCAGAACTGCTTTTAGCCCTAAATGGGCTGCCTTTATGGCTGATACATATCCGCCAGGCCCACCTCCGATAATTGCTACATCCATTTTTTCATTCATATTTATTGCTTCCTCCTTCTAATAAATTTACCTCAATTTAGAATACAAAAAACTATCCATCAATTAAAAATTAATAAGTAAATTGCTCGAGTTAATATGTTATACATCCGATATTATGTTGTAAGGGCACGATGCATCTGTCTCTTATACACATCTGACGCTGCCGACGAAGAGGATAGTGTAGATCTCGGTGGTCG
>OMKS01003733.1_pt1 | contig 11927 bp, 7 predicted proteins | sample 1674721 | NCBI WGS metagenome assembly OMKS01 (sample SAMN06264996, study PRJEB25208) | sediment metagenome | isolation source: hot spring sediment | place: USA: California | collected 2014-09-02 | reverse complement strand
GTGAAACCCGTCCTAACATCCCGTGCCGTATATTGATAGCGCGGAAGGCGATAGCGAAAATAGGCCGGATAGAACTCAGGGATGTCGTCGAGATGTTTGACATCGACCTGAATCTTCTCGAACTCGCGGAGTTTGGCCTTCACCTCGCGCAAATCGCGTTTTCGCCGCCATTTCTTCCTTCTCTTTTTTACTAACCCTCTCTCCCGCAACAACCTATGGACAGCGACATGCGAATAGGGAATCGACAACTCGCGAGCAATTTGGCGCGAGCCGATAGTCGGATATTTTTCGCGATAGCTAACTATCTTCTCTTCAAACTCTTTAGGCATGCGGTTCGGGCTGTGCTTGGGCCTTCGGCTGTGGTCTTGGAGGCTCGACTTCGTGCCGTCCCAGCGGCTTACCCATTTGCGAACCGTGTTGCGGGTGGTGCTGAACTCACGCGAAGCCGCTGAAATGCCGTTCTTTAGAGCAAATTTGACCATATCGAGACGCAATTTCTCTACTTGCCAACCGACCGAAAAATAACTATAATCCCTCATGGTATCCATCTCCTTGTTCGTGAACGGGTTAGTGTTTTTTGCTGTTTAGCCAGCTTAAATCTACTAATCCAAATTCTCGTTGCAAGGGGTGGATACCATGTCTCTTTACCACCCATATAAATGAATAACTTGTCGCTACTTTCCGTAAAACTAATTGGGCGATGAATTCAGTTGGAGTTGATTGGCGTATTTCATCGAACAGCGGCTTGCGCTTTATGGGGGTTTCGATTATACTATCTACATGAAAAAAGATGGCAAGAGAAGTGTCGTTTTCAAAATCGCGCGCATTGCGATTCTCTGCTACATCGGGCTTTGCGCCGTGGTCTTTTTTCTTCAGCGCAGGATGATATATTTCCCCACCGACGCGCGGGAGCTTCCTGCCGGCTCGACCATGTCTCTCGATGTAGGCACTGCCGTTTTGGAAATTTCGACTCGTCAGGCAGATGGAGACCGTGTGCTCATCTATTTCGGCGGCAACGCGGAGGATGTCTCATCGACATTGCCGGAGTTCGCACACGCTTTCCCCGAGCATTCCACATACATGATGCACTACCGCGGATACGGCAACAGCACCAGCAGGCCCACCGAAAAAGCTCTCGTCGCGGACGCTATCGCCCTTTACGACGCCGTAGCCGAGAGCGCAGGCAAAGTGATACTCGTCGGCCGTAGCCTTGGAAGCGGCATCGCCATTCGTGTTGCGGATGAGAGGCCGGCAAAGAGGCTGATTCTCGTCACACCGTTCGACAGCATCCTGAACATCGCCCGCCGGAGCTTTCCCTATCTTCCTGTTCGCTTTCTACTGCTGGACAAGTTTCAGTCGCACAAATACGCCCAATCGGTGGGATGTCCCACGCTGATTATTATCGCCGAGGAGGACGAGGTAATCCCCATGGAAAGCTCGCTCGCTCTCGCCGATGCGTTCCTGCATGGGATGGCCGAAGTCCGCGTCATCGAGGGAGCCGACCACAATTCTCTGTCGATGTTCCCCGAATATATGGACTTATTGCAGTCGGCGATTTTCGAGTTGGACGAACAATAGTGCAATAATTCGATGCCCAAGATTTGCCTGTTCTTTGTGTTGTCGGAATTCAAAATTTGACATATTCGGCAAAATCATTATCGTTTAAATGTTGATTTCACATCGAATAATTGGAGGCACGATGAAAAAGTTTATTGCTATTTTATTGCTTTGTTCATCTTTCGCCGTAATCGCCGGCGGAGGGCCAGACGACTACGGGTATTACTGGGTTGACGACGAAGACGGATTAGTCGAGTTCGATTGGATAGAGCCGGATATGGCCGACGAGGCCGTTTTCCCCAGCTATGACGATGATTTCGTGGGGATTCCGCTTCCCTTCCCAGTGATATTCTACGGCGAGACATACGCCACGCAAATCTTCGTCTCGACCAACGGCCTTTTAGGCTTTATTAGCACATCGATGGATGCATATTTCAATCAGCCTATCCCCACGTCATCGGCGCCGAACGCAATTATCGCGCCCTATTGGGACGACATGGCGCTTCAGGATGGCATATCCCATCTTTACTACCAAACCGAGGGGACGGCACCGAACCGAAGCTTCGTTGTCACATGGGTGGATTGGTTCTTTCTCGGCTCATACTCTGACCCCGAGGATCCGCTGACATTTCAGGCCATAATCTATGAGAGCGCCGACGGCGAAGAAAACGAAATCAAGTTCCAATATCTCGACCCATACGGCGGCGATCTCTGGGATGCCAACGGCATAAGCGCGACAGTGGGAATCGAGTGCCACGAAGGGATTATGGGACTGCAATACTCATACAACGAGGCGTCGCTGGATTCGGGGCGTGCGATTCTCTTCTTCAAGCCGCCGCCCTCGGAACATGACTGCGCAGTTAATGCGATTGTCTCGCCTTTCGGCAACAAGACCATGTTCACGCCCATCGAAGTCTCCGCGATAGTGCAAAATCGAGGTTCTATGCACGAGCCGGTGGTTCCAGTTTACTTCGACATTGCCGACTCGGCGTTTGATACCGTCTATTCCGAGACGATGACCATCTCGCTGGATGCGGGCGAAATCGATACCTTGCTCTTCCCCGAGTGGATGCCCGACAGAGGCGGAACATATAGAGTTCATTGCCGTATCGATGTCGCCGGAGATACTATTACGATTAACGATTACAAGACCGCGACCGTCGTCATCTGGGAGCATATCAGCTTCGGCGGGCCGGACTCGGCGGGATATGTTTGGTTCAGCTCATATAACCCCGAAGGGCCGGTCTATGTCGAACCGCCGTCGCTTATTGCGACGCCCGTGCCGGAGCTATACGGCGACGACGAGTATCACCAAATTCCCCTGCCGTTCACTTTCACATTCTACGACGAAGAGCATGACGAGATTTGGGTTTCCACGAACGGCTGGGCGACTTTCGGCCCCGACCCGGGGAGCAGTTTCTTCTCGAACCATATCATCCCCAGCGCATCCGGCCCCGCCGGCGGAATGCTTGCGCCGTTCTGGGATGACCACGACGCCGACACGGTCTTCGACACATCGTCATCGGTGAGAATTCACGACGACGGCGAATCGTTCTGGATTATTTGGTATAACATTTACTGCCCCTACGTCTTCACCGACCCGGGGGATCAGGTGACCTTCGCGGTTCGGCTGTTTCCCAGCGGCATAGTCGAGTTCCACTATGAGGACGCGCACACGCCTATGGCGCCGCTCCACGACTATGGCGGGAGAGCGACCATCGGTATCGAGAACCCATCGAAGACGGACGGCCTTCTATATTCCTTCAACGGCGACCCGCCCGGCAACCCGCTTTTCGACCGCTTCGCGATTCGTTTCCTTCCGCCTTGGGCCGGCCCTGACACGACAGGCCCCGTGATTGTCCACGAGGCTTTGGAGGAGATTTACTCCGACCCGCCGGATTTCTGCGTCGAGCTTGTGGCGCGGATTTCGGACTTCAGCGGCGTCGAGACCGAATCGCTGTTCGTCACCGATCCGTTCGTCCTTGCCGTGCCGTCGGATGGCGCGGTCGGCTCGAATTATCGGTTCACAGTTTGCGGGCTATTTCCGGGAGACACGCTTTGGTATTACTTCACCGCGACCGACACTGAGGGCAACCGCAGTCGTAGCGGGGATTTCTTCGCTATTGTCCAGGACCCGCACACCGGTGGCCCGGACATGATGGGCTACTACTTCGCCGACAACTGGGCGACTTGGGACACCATGGCGCCGACATATTCTTGGGTTGAAATCAACCCCGACTCCGGCGGCCCGGGCGAGCATGTCGTCTTCCCGGACGGCGAGCTTTCATCGGCGATAACGGTCGGCGGGATGTTCCCGTTCTATGCGGCCGTCGGCAACCAAATTGTTATTTGCAAGAACGGATGGCTCTCGACCGAGGCGCTCACCGATGCCGGAAGTCCTATCCCCGAGGGCGCATTCCCGAACCCCGCCGAGCCGAACGCCCTCATCGCCCCGCTGTGGATGCGTCTGACCTTCGTCGGCGGCGGTGCGGTCAGCTTCTGGGACGACACCACAGCTCGCAGGTTCATCGTGCAGTGGGACATGTTCGACTCGCTGACGACTTTCGCGCCTCTAATCTTCCAAACCATAGTCGAATACGGGCGCGAAGGCTCGTGGATTATTTTCAACTACAAAAACACAGACGGCCTTCATCGGAGCAATTCCGCAGTGATGATAGAGGACCAATACGGCATCGACGGGCTGGCATATCTCTGGCGCGGCGCACCCGAGGGCGCCTATGTCCCGAAAGAGGGCACATCGGTGCTTTTCTACAACCCGACGCTCTACGGCATCGAGGAAAAGCCGGAGCTTCCCGAAGAGCTTGCGCTTTCGGCGCATCCCAATCCATTCAATACGGCGGTGAGTATCGACATTCGCGGAGCGGTAGAAGCGTCAAGGCTCGATATATTCGACATCTCCGGCAGAGTCGTTCGCTCGTTCGAGCTTTCCGCCGGACGGAACAGACTCATCTGGAATGGCGACACACACGCCGGCGATGGTCTCCCCAGCGGAATTTACTTCGCGCGTCTCAAATCCGATGGCGAGACATTGAGCAAGAGATTGCTATTGGTCAAATAACATATCATAACGAACGTAAGCGAAGGCGGGTTTTGAATAGCCCGCCTTTTTCAAACCACACGGCAGAGGAGTTTTGTGCCTTTTTTCGCCGACAAGCGAAAGTGTTGACGATAACCCGATAAAGAAGTATGTTTAATGTATTAACTTACTTCAAGGAGGATAAATGTTGAAACGACTCGCAGTCTTCTCAATGGTTGTAATCTTTGTGGGCGTTGCTTTCGCCGAAGACCCCCCACAACTCGAACCGACAATCGCCGATGTCGAGGCCTTCGATGTCGTGGGATTGAGCTACGGCGGCCCGGACGTTATGGAGAAAATCCCCATGCTTTGGGCGGGGCTTATGGAACGCAGAGAGGAAATCGAGGCAATAGACAACGCGGGCACGGCATATGGAATTACCATTATGGCACATGATACCGAGAGCCATGAGGATTTCCAATATGTCGCCGGATACAAGGTTCTCGAGACGGAGAACGTGCCGGAAGACATGGCAATCGTGAGAATCGACGCCGGCAAATATGCTGTTTTCACCCATCATGGCTTGTTGGCGACTATCGGGCAGACAATCGGTTATATCTATGGAGTCTGGGCGCAGACGAACGGGGAATACGAACTCCGCGACGCTCCGCAGTTCGAGTGGTATGGAGAGAAGTTCAATCCCATGGGCGAAGATTCCCAAATGGAAATATACATTCCTGTCAGCGAGAAGGCCGCCGAGTATTTCGAATCAGCGTTCGAGGCCGTATTCGGCGATTTTATTGCGAAGCGTGTTCCGGTGAATTCCGAGGCGGTCGGCGGCATTGCTAATGTGCCAGTCGGTCTCATCGAGAACGCGCCGGATGTGCGCCCGCTCGACATCCGCCAGAAGCTCTGAGTTTGGCAAATGCCCGCCGGACACGATCTGCAAATCCACGGGGGTGATAAGCTCGGTGCGCGAGAGGATGACCGCGCGCTCAAGCGTGTTCATCAGCTCACGGATATTTCCCGGCCACGGATGGCGGATTAGCGCGTCGCGCGCCTCTTTGGAAAGCCCGCGAATTGGCTTGCCGTGCTTGGCCACGAATCTTTCGAGAAGCCTGTCGGCCAGTGTCACGAGATCGTCTTTGCGCTCCCGCAGTGGCGGGATTTCTATGCTTATCACTGCGAGGCGATAATACAAATCCTCGCGCATCTGCCCTGCCTCCACCAGCACGCGGACATCGCGGTTCGTCGCGGAGATGACGCGCACCGACGGCGCTATCAGTGCATTCCCCCCGAGCCGGAAATAGGAGCCTTCCTGCAGAAATCGCAATAATTTCGGCTGAAGCGGAAGGTCAATCTCGGCGACCTCATCGAGGAAGAGCGTTCCGCCGTCGGCCAGCTCGATTTTCCCGCGCATTCGCTTGTTCGCGCCGGTGTATGCCCCCGGTTCCGCGCCGAAAAGCTCGCTCTCCAGTAAGTTCGCGGGCAGTGCCGCGCAGTTTATTGGGATGAACGCCCCACTGCGCCCGCTCAAGTCGTGAATTGTGCGCGCAATAAGCTCCTTGCCCACGCCGGATTCGCCCGTGATGAGCACCGGAGCGTCCGTCGGCGCGACGCGCGAGACCATTGAGAGGATGTCCTCCATCTGGCGGGATTCGGCGATAAGGGCATCGGAGTTGATGCGCTCAATTTGCTCGCGGAGCACGCGGTTTTCCTCGGCGAGCTTGCGGTTGTCGATTTGTTTGGCGATGACTATCTTCAGCTCTTCGAGGTCGATGGGCTTGACGAGATAGTCCTGCGCGCCGGCCTTCATGCCCTCGACCGCCGTGTCCACGCCGCCGAATGCGGTGATGAGCACCACCGGAAGGCTCGGGTCGATTTCGAGGAGTTTCTGCGTTAGCTCGATTCCGCTCATCCCGGGGAGTTTGACATCGAGAAGTGCGATATCGAAGCCTCGTTTATGGAAAAGATCGAGGCCGGCCTCGGCGTCCGGAAGGTCTATGACGTCGTATTCGTTTTTCGCGAGGAATTTCGCGAGCATGGTTCTTGCGGTATCCTCGTCGTCGATAAGAAGTATGCTACGATTCATTTCGTCCTCGTGAACTTTTTATTTCGGGCAACACCAGAGTAAAGCTCGTGCCCTCCTCGGTTGTCTCGACATCTATTCGCCCGCGGTGGTCTTTAGCTATGCGGAACGCGACGAATAGGCCGATGCCGGTGCCGCCCTCCTTGCCCGCACTGACGAATGGTTTCCCCAGTTTTTTCATAATTTTATCCGGCACCGGCGCACCGCTGTCCCACACGGAGATGTGAATTTCCCCGTTCTGTTCGCGGACGGAGAAGACAATCTTCCCGCCGGATGGCGTCGCCTCGACCGCATTCTTCAGCAGATTAAACAACGCTTTTTTTAGCTGATTTTCGTCGAACTCCGCCTTCCCCTCGAACTCGATTTGCGACTCGAATTCGATTCCCGAACCCTCCGCTCGGAGCCTCCCCGCGCGCTCTATCTCGCGAATTAGAGGCTCCAACGGCGCAAACGACAGCTCCGGCGCCATCGGCGCGGAGAGGCCGATGAACTCGCGGACGATGTTGTCGAGGCGCGAGATCTCCGCGCGAAGGTTTTTGAGCATGTCGCTATACTCCTCTTCGCCCTCGGTCGGCCTGAACTCGCCGGAGAGCCTCTGCGCGACTATACCTATAGCGTTCAATGGATTGCGTATCTCGTGCGCGACTCCAGCGGCAAGCTCCCCCAGCGCTCGAAGGTGCTCCAAGCTCGCGGCTTCCCTTTTAAGCTCAATTATGTCCGTCACGTCCTCGGCAACGGCGAAAGCGCCGCCATCGCTGAGTTTGCCCGCCGAGACATCAAGTATTCGGGCGCCTTTCTTCGTCTCTACCTCGATTCGCGCGCTCATGCCCTGTCCCGTGGCGATAACCCGCTCAAGACCAAGCTCGTCGCTGGGGAAAACCGACGAATAACTTCGCCCGATTGCCTCTTTCTGTGAGATACCGAAGAGCATCGCGGACATGGGATTCAGCAGTGAGATATTCCCCGATGAATTCACGGCGACGCAGGCCGCGTTCATCTCCGAGACAACGGCATCCGACAGGCGAACCTGCGCCGAGAGCCGCCGGGCGCGGTAGCTCACCATGAGAGCACCGACGACGGCGAAAATCACCAGAAGAAGAATCACGCCGATTTGAAGAACATATCCGCGGAAAAGCCTGTCGTAGTCTGCGGTGGAGAGGCCTATCCGAAGCACACCGCGGTAGCGCCCCATCTGTGGAAAGCTCAATGCCATCTCGAACACGCGCTCGCCGGAGAATTCGGCGTATCGGTAGTTTGGCGCACCGGTTTCGTGAACATCGAGAAGGAAGTCATCAGCCGAAAGACTGCTCATCCGCTGGACGGATTTCGTCGCGAAGATGAAGCCCGTCTCGTCCTGAAGCGCCAGATAACGCACCTCGGGATTTTCCCCGAGACGCCCAATCATTCGCCCGACGGTAAGCTCTTCTCTTTCGTGCAACGTTGGTTCCGGCGCGAAAAGTATCACAACACCGTTTTCCACGCGGACGGCTATACCCTTCGGGCCGCCCTCCAGCGGAAGTTCGAGATCGATGCCGAAAAGTTGCGTCTGCGCGAAATTATCGTAGATGTCGGGAAGGTTCGCCCTAATGTCAACAAGCCACGAGTAGAACTCGCCGCCCGATGCCGAGCGGTGAACGATGTTTCCCTCGAAATCCGTGAACACTACCAGCGGAACTTGCGCGCTCCGCTCGATTCTCTCGACATCTCGACCGGTTCGAATCGTATCCGGCACGAAAGCGAGCGCGGAAACCAGCCGGCTCTCTCGCTCGAACTCGCGCAATACTTGAAAACCATAGACCGTCCGGCAGGCCTCTATCATCACCTCGGCGGCGCTAAGGCCGCTACGGAACTTCAGCTCGCTGAACGCCCGCCTCGCCGCGCGAAGAGCATACCACTCCACCGCGATAACGACGAGAAGTATCGCAAGTAGAATCAGAATCAGGCGATTTCCGCGTGTTTGGATTTTCACATCTAAATGCTCGGCTCGAACGAGAAATATGCCCCGAAGGTCTTGCCTTTAGGCCAATATGCGAAGTCGTATCTCACGACCGTGTAATCAGTGAAAACCCAGCGGAAGCCAAGTCCAAGCGTCGTTTGTTGCTCGTTGTCATCTTCGCCGGCATAGTCGTTATAGACTTTGGCGAACTCGAGAAACGGCGCAATCTCCAATATCGGACGGGGATTGGCGTATCCGGGGATAATCCAATGGAGCAAAATCCACGGCGTGTAGCTTTCCTCCCAAATCTGCGCGCGAAGCTCGCCGGACATGTTATAGTAGCTCTGCCCCATGATTCTGCGCTTCTCGACGCCGCGCATGAAATTATGCTCTCCGCCTCGGAATGCGGCAATCTGCGGAACTTCGGTAAGGTTGTGGCCGAGGGCGATGCGCATCGCGAGTATCAACGGAAAAGGGACTTGCTTGGTTCTGAGTTTGCCGTAAAAGCGCTGGTCAAGCTCGATATATCCCGTGCCTCCCGGCGGCCAGTCCTTGTCGAGGTTTGTGAGCTGATCTGTTGACATGTAGTCGAACTTCGTGTTCTCATCGGACTGGAAGATTAGCCCTCCGAAGCGGACATTGAGAAAATATGCCGTCTGAGGGTTCTCGGGATCGTCTCTGCTGTCGATTGCGAACTCGCCGCCTATGTCGATTATGTCCGCCGTGCGCGTCTCGGGGATAGAATCGAACGCCCCACCGATGGGCGAGAACGACATTGGCGAGTCATATTCGCCGCGCTTGATTCCGGCATAGAGGGCGAATTTGTTCGCACCGCCGGCAGTGAAATTCTGCTTTATATACGCCGAGAATTCCCGCGCGACATAGCCTACAGACAACGTATCCCCGCGCGGACGGCGCCAGTCTTCTTCCAATGAATCCCGCGCCATCTCCCAGCGGAAGCTCGTCCGCTCGCCTATGAGCTTGGCGCGAAACTCCGCGTCGAGCCAGTAATCGCCCGACAATGAGTATCGGCCGTCGGCGTGCCATCCGACGGTGCCGTGCTCGCCTTGGGCATAAAGAAAACCCACCGTGCCGTCCTGAAAAGTCCAATACGCGCCGGGAATGAAAAACCATCCGGCCAAAGAACACCCCGCCGTAAGCGCAAATATAACAAGTCTTTTCATGTCAATCTCCTTCAAATTTTCATTAAAATACCCTTTTCCGCGTAAATGTCAAATCATAACGGCGCGCCTTCTCTTCGGCAGAAAAATTTCCCTACTTGCGAAAAACCTCTTGCATCTCTGTAAAAGATGATGTAAATTAGATTTACCATGGCCAAAGCAACGGGAAATAGCATCTCGACCATGCCGGACAACGGCAAAAGCCCCGACATTCAACGGAAGCTCTCATGAACAAACTCTTCTACGGCGATAATCTCGAAGTCCTGCGCGAGCACATCGCGGACGAATCCGTCGATCTCGTTTACCTCGACCCGCCCTTCAACTCCAAGCGCGCGTATAACATCATCTTCAAGGACAAAGAGGGCAAATTCCCGCCCTCGCAGATTCAGGCATTCGACGACACATGGAGCTGGAGCGACGACAGCGAGGAGGCAATGTGGGAGATGTCCCGCCAGCCATACCCGCCACAGCTATTCCAGACCCTCGAAGCATTCCGAAAAGCCCTCGGAACAACCGACATGATGGCATACCTCGTCATGATGGCCATTCGCCTATGGGAACTCCGCCGCGTGATGAAGGACACCGCCAGCATATACCTCCACTGCGACCCCACCGCCAGCCACTACCTCAAGGTCGTCATGGATCAGGTGTTTGGAGTGGCGAATTACCGAGCCGAGATTTCGTGGCTCAGCGTAACAGACACCGGCAGTAGCAAAGCCCGCGCGAAGTCTTTTCCGCGAATGCGAGATATAATCCTTCTTTACACGAAGTCGAAAGACGGCTTGTTTATCCCTCAATATAAGCCTTATTCGGAGAAATACTTGAAGGGCAAATTCACGGAGGAAAACAGCAAAGGAACTTACAGATGGCAAGTCCTAAAAACTTACTCCGACGAAACTTTTAACAGGCTGAAAGAGGAAGGCCGACTGAAAAAATCCCCGAACAGCAAATACTGGTATTATAAGCAGTATCTCTCAGATTCTAAAGGCGTAATCATCGGCAATGATTGGGACGATATTAGACCAATAGGGCCTTCTTCCGTTGAAGGTCTCGGCTACCCGACCCAAAAGCCCGTCGCCCTTCTCGACCGCATCATCTCCGCATCATCCAACGAGGGCGACATCGTCCTCGACCCCTTCTGCGGGTGCGGAACGACCATCGCCTCCGCCGAGAAGCTGAATAGGCAATGGATTGGCATAGACATAACCCCCCTCTCGATAAACCTCATCGAGAAGCGCCTGAACGAGCATTTCCCCGATGTCCGCTACGAGCTTATCGGCCTTCCGCGCGATGTCGAGGGGGCGCGCAAACTCGCCTCCACGCGGGCGGGCAAATTCGAGTTCGAGAACTGGTTCGTGACGGCCCTCGGAGGCCAGCCGTTCAAATCCTCCGGTGGCGGGGACTCCGGCATCGACGGCTTCATGTTCTTCCGCGATTTCGAGGGCAAACCGCACACGGTCATCCTATCGGTCAAAGGCGGAAGCTACAGCCTGAGCATGGTGCGCGACCTATGCCGGGTGGTGGAGCGCGAGAACGCGGCGATGGGTGTCCTTCTCGCCCTCGAACCGCCAACGAAAGGGATGCTGTCCGAGGCATCCTCTGCCGGACGGTTCCAGCTCTCGGCGGGCGGAAGAACTTTCCCGAAAGTCCAGATTTTCACCGTCGAGGACTATTTTGCGGGCAAACGCCCCGACCTCCCCGACACCTCCGACACACTCAAAAAAGCCAAACCCATAACCAAACCCCAAACCAAACCGGAGCTGGGGATATGAACGCTCAATTGCCCATACGCGAAGCAACCCGCCTGCCCAATTATGATTATTCGACCCCCGGCGCATATTTCGTGACGGTATGCACACACAAACGAATCGATTATTTTGAGAATCCCAAATGCGAAAGGATTTGCCGCGAGGTTTGGGAATCGTTACCGGAACATCATAATGTTAAATTGGATCAATTTGTGATAATGCCAGACCATATTCATTTTATTTTGTGGATTTGCGGCAAACCGGAATTGGGCGGGGATTTCAAAACGGAAGACAATGAAACGGGCGATAATTGTACGACAGGCGGCATACATGCCGCCCCTACGGATTCTCCGGACACGGATTGTAGGGGACGCATACA
>OMKS01003730.1_pt1 | contig 11936 bp, 11 predicted proteins | sample 1674721 | NCBI WGS metagenome assembly OMKS01 (sample SAMN06264996, study PRJEB25208) | sediment metagenome | isolation source: hot spring sediment | place: USA: California | collected 2014-09-02 | reverse complement strand
AGCGCACGACGATGGGGGGACAAGGCCCAAAGAAAAATGAGAAAACTGCATGCAAATCTCTAACCGGACATCACTGGGTAGAACAATAAAAAAACTCCGTCCCCGCCCCCAGCCGTGACGAAACCTCGATAAACCCACCCTGACTTTCAACGATGGAGTGGACGATGGCCAGACCCATGCCGGTGCCGCGGCCCGGGTCTTTGGTGGTAAAGAAAAAATCGAATATCTTCGATAACTCGCTTGCGGGAATCCCGCAACCGGTATCCCGCACCGCCAGGCCCACTCCCTGCTCAACCAGGCTGGTGGCCAGGGTCAATCGCCGCGGCTCACTTTGTCTCATGGCATCCCGGGCATTGCTGATCAAGTTGAGAAAAACCTGGGCCAACTGGTCGGAGTCGGCGGCCACCGTGGGCAGATCGGGAGCAAACTTCCGGACCACCCGGATATTGTCCAGCTCCAGGTCGTGCCGCACCAGGGCCAGGGTATTGTCCAGCAGGGCATGGATATCCACCTCGCTGATCTCCGGCTGGTGACGGCAGGAAAAGATCCGCAGGCTGTTGGTGATATTGGTGGCCCGGCGGATCTGCTCCATCACCTCGGCAAACCGGGGCTTGAATCGCTCCGGCATCTCCTCTTCCATCTGCAGGAGCTGAATAATGGCGCCGATGATGTTGAGAGGATTGAGAATTTCGTGGGCCACCCCCGCGGCCGGTGCCGATGGAGGCCAGCTTTTCCTGGCGAATCATCACATCCTGGACGCTTTTGAGATCGGCCAGGGATTGACGCAGATTGTCGGAGGTGCGCCGCAAGGCGCTTTCCACCGCCTGGGTCTGGGTGATGTCGTGGAAAAGAAGGACAAAAGAGCGGCGAGAGCCTTCCGGGACGGGATAGAACCCCGCCTGCACCTGCCGGTCGGTCAAGAACCAGGAGGTGGCCAAATTGACGGGCCTGACGGCCGGGTCGGCGCCTTGGCTTGACAGCCGTTGCCGGCTTGACTAGAGTGCCGGAAGTTTGTCAAAGCAGCACCTTCTCTATTTACCTGCCCCAGATGGAACGGGCCGACCAGGCGGAAGCCGCCAAGGAAGATATCCCGGCCATCGAGTCAGGGTCTGGTTTGATTCTGGTGGTCGACGACGACCCCGTGGTGCGCCAGCTGGCCGAGGAAGCCCTGAAAATCCTGGGCTACCAAGTGCTGACCGCCGCCGATGGCCTGGAGGCTCTGGAAGTCTACCGGCAGCACCAAGCCGAAATCAGGGCGGTACTCCTCGACATGGCCATGCCGGTGATGTCGGGGCGAGAAGCCTTTCTGGAACTGCAAAAGATCAATCCCGATATTCTGGTGGTGATGAGTTCAGGCTTCCGCCAGGATGAGCGGCTGGAGGAGGTGATGCAACGAGGCGCCCGCGCTTTCCTTCAGAAGCCCTACGACCTGACCAGCTTGGCCCAGACCATGACGCAGGTTCTACGCGCCCGACTTTAATGGCACCACGCGCCCTGCCGGGCGCACACAAAAAAGGGATATTAAGAGCGAGCTCTTAATATCCCTTGATGTTTTTTGGTGACCCCTACGGGACTCGAACCCGTGTTACCGGCGTGAGAGGCCAGCGTCCTAGACCGCTAGACGAAGGGGCCATGCAAAAGCGTGGGCTCTATCTACCTTATGTGCGACCCAAGGTCAAGCTGATTATATCGCCAGCAGCTTTCGCCCGTGTTCCCCAGCCTCCCGCAAAACCTCGGGGCGAGCGGCGGCATCCAGGCGCTGCTCCAGACCGCGGACCAGCAGTTCGCCGCCATAGGCAAACCCCATGGCATCAAAGGCGTACTTGCTGGTGAGAATCGCGCCATCGAAAACCTTGGCGCCACTGGTGGCGGCCACCGCCAGCAGCAAGCCGCGCCGGGCAGGATCGACCGATCGCCGGCCCGGTCCTCCCGGCAGACGCCAACGGTTCCAGAGGGCCTGGGTACGATCCACCAATGCCTTGGCTTGGGCGGTGATTCCGTAAAAATAGATGGGGGAGGCCAGTACCACCCGATCGGCGGCAATGATCTTCTCATAAAGCTGCGTCATATCATCGACCAGAACGCACTCTCCGGTCTCGTCACAGCCGCCGCAGGCGACACAGGGCTGAATCGCCAGATCGCAGATCCGAACAATTTCAATCTCGCCGCCGGCCACCATCACTCCCTCCGCCAGGGCCGCGAGCATGGTGGCGGTATTCCCCCCCGCCCGGGGGCTGCCGTTAAAGGCCAGCACCTTGACCTTGGCCATCTATTCCTCCTCGGTTGTCGCTTGATCCTTCCGGGGCAAGCGGTTGTAGAATTCGGTCTCGTTGCGTAAACGGGCCATCAACTCCGCTGCGAGAAAGCGGGGGGCCACCCGCCAACGCCAGTTGCCCCGGTCGGTGCCGGGGATGTTCATCCGGCAGTCGCTGCCGAACCCCAGCAGATCCTGCAGGGGGATGATCGCCAGGGCGGCCACCGAGGCCAGGGCGATCCGGACAAAATCCCAGTGGATCGGACTGCCTTCCCGGCTGCGGGCGTAACGCAACAGGCGCTCCTTGGCCGCGGGCTCACTGCGATCACTGAAGTACCAGCCCACCGCCGTGTCATTGTCATGGGTCCCGGTGTAGACCACGCAGTTGCGGTCGACGTAATTATGGGGCAGATAACTGTTCTGCTCGTCGGAATCGAAGGCAAACTGCAAAACCTTCATCCCCGGAAAGCCCAGGGCATCGCGCAACTCCTCCACCGCCGGAGTAATCAGCCCCAAATCCTCGGCGATGATCGGCAGCGGCCCCAAGGCTTTTTCCAGGCGCCGGAAAAAATCCAGCCCCGGGCCCTTGACCCACTCTCCCCGCACCGCGTCGGGTTCGCTGGCCGGAACCCGCCAATAGGACTCGAAACCCCGAAAATGATCGATCCGAACAAGATCGGTCAACCTGAATTGGTGTCGCAACCGCTGCTCCCACCACTGTTCAAGATCGGCCCGAACCTCCGAACCGCCATCCCAGCGAAAGAGGGGGTTACCCCAGCGCTGGCCGCGATCACTAAAGTAATCGGGCGGTACTCCGGCCACATAAGTGGGACGCATGGTTTCATCGTCCAGCAGGAAAAGTTGGGGCCGGGCCCAGACCTCGGCGCTGTCCGGAGCCAGATAGATCGGGAGATCGCCAATTAATCGCACTCCCCGCTCCTGGGCATAACGGCGCAATCGCCCCCATTGTCGAAAAAAGATAAACTGAACAAAGCGATGGTAGTCAAGTCGCTCGGCCAGACGCTGGCGAGCCGCGGCCAGCGCCCCCGACAACCGCCGGACAAGCTCCGACGGCCAGGAGTACCAGGGCAGGCCATGCTGCTCCTCATGCAGGGCCACGAAGAGCGCGTAATCGTCAAGCCAGCTTTCCGCGGCAATAAATCGCTCATATTCGCCCCGCAGGGAATGGTCGGCGGTAAAGTGGGCAAAGGCGGCGGCCAGGATCTCCTCCTTCCAGGGCAGCACTTCGTCGAAAGCGACCAGATATTCGGAGAACTGAGGCGCCTCATGGAGTAGATCATAGGGCAACAACCCATCTTCGACCAGACACTCCGGGCTGATCAGCAAAGGATTGCCGGCAAAGGCCGAAAGCCCCATATAGGGGGAGTTATCCAACTCCCGACTAGTGGGACACAGGGGCAGAAACTGCCAGTACTGCTGGCCGGCCTCCGCCAGCAGATCGACAAAGGTATTGGCGGCCGGACCCAGGTCGCCGATCCCGAAACGACTGGGCAATGAGGAGAGATGCAACAAAATGCCACTGCCCCGGGCGGAAAATATCACGCTGTGGCTTCCTCCTGTGCTAAAATGGAACCGCAGGCCGGGCGTTACGAGCCAAACAGCAGCCCTCTATCCTGGCGACGGCCGGGCCAAACCCGGAATAAAGCGAATTGCAGAAAATTTTACTATTGCCCTTTGCCCTGATAAACATTAACGTATCGTGTTTGACACGCTTAATCTGGGCGGGGACAACACCCAGCCCTCAAACCATTTTAAGTATCGGGAGATCACCATCGTGTCCGCCAACATCAAATCAAGGTTGCTCGAAGCCGGCAAGGACGACGGCTGCATCACTCTCTCCTTTTTAAACGACCTGATTCCCGATGACAAGGATTCGGACGCCATCGACGGAATATTCGACTTCCTCCAGGAAAACAACATCGAAGTAATCACCCACGACAAGGACGGGGAGAAGAAGGATCTCAGCGGCAAGCATCTGGATGACAAGGACGACGCCGTCGATCTGGAGGAGGAGGGGCCGCTGGCGGCCAAACTGGCCGGCCGCGACGACCTGGCCGAGCCCGAAGAGACCACCACCACCTACCTCCGCGAAATGGGCCAGTTTGACCTGCTGACCCCCGAGGAGGAGGAAAAATACTCCAAGACCATCCGGGAAGGGTTCAATGCCATCGTCAACGCCATCCGCAATGACCGCTCCGGCCTGCCCGAGATGAAGCAGATGGCCGAGCGCCTTGATCTGTGGGAAAAGCGCGACCCGACCCTCAAGCCCAAAAAACAGCACCTGAATTACATGGTCCGCACCCTGACCAAGATCTGCGAGCAGTATCCGGAAAAAAAACGGCTCCGGCAGAACTATTGCCGGGTTGAACTTTATGCCCGCTCCATCGAGGTGGCCAAGGACGTGATGATCAAGGCCAACCTGCGGCTGGTAGTCAGCATCGCCAAACGTTACATGCACCAGGGTCTGACCTTGGCCGACCTGATCCAGGAGGGCAACTTGGGCTTGATGCGGGCGGTTTTCCGTTTCGACTACACCAAGGGCAACAAGTTCAGCACCTATGCCAGCTGGTGGATCCGCCAGGCGATCACCCGGGCCATCCTCGACAAAACCCGGACCATCCGCCTGCCGGTTCACTTTCTCGAACTGCGCAGCCAGTTCTTCAAAGCCTTCTACTCCCTGCTCAAGGAGTTGGGGCGGGAACCAACCCCGGTGGAGATCTCCGAAAAAACCGGACTGCCCATGGAGAAGATCCTGGCCATTTTCGAGGCCTCCCGCGAACCGATCTCCTTGGAGACCCCGGTGGGGGACGATGACTCCACCCTGGGCGACTTCCTGGAAAACCAGGAGTCGATCTCCCCCTACGAGGCGGTCAAGGGCAACCAGTTGGCCGAGCGGGTCACCAGCATTCTTTCCACCCTGAGCGAGCGGGAGGAGAAGATCATCCGCCTCCGTTTCGGAATCGGCGAAGACGCTGAGTACACCCTGGAGGAGATCGGCAAACGCTTCAATGTCTCCCGGGAGCGCATCCGGCAGATCGAGAAGAAAGCCTTAAATCGCCTGCGGCATTCCAGTCGCCGGGAAAAACTGAAAAACTTCCTCGATTAAGATGGCAGCGGCCCGGCGGCCGGAACCGAGGATTTTCGCCGGCCTCTTTGTCCCGGCAACCCTGGCCCTGATGGCGGGGATTACCGTCGCCCGCTATCTCGCGGTGCCACCCCTGCTCGCCTCATCGACGGCCCCGGCGGCGGCCCTAGCTGCTTGCTGGCTTCTCCGCCGGCAGGCATCACCTCCAGTCCCCCACCTCTTTTTTTCGCTGTTGCTGATACTCTTTTTGGGTACCGGTTACCACCTGGCCCGACCCCACCTTACTCCCCCCACCTCGCCCAATCATCTCTACAACCTGTTGCCGACCGACCGCCAGAGCGTCACCGACGCCAGCCATGATGTGGTGTTGGTGGGAGTTTTACGGCAACTGCCCCGACCCGGCGGAGGGCGCACCCGGCTGGTGCTGGCCGTGGAAGAATTGCGCCGCCCCGAGGGCAACCAGCCGACCCACGGCCTGATCCAGATCACTATCAACGGCGGCCTGCCCGCGGATATCCGCCCGGGGGAGCTGCTGCTGGTCCGGGCTCGGGTGGGGCCGATACGCTCATTTCGGGTGCCCGGCGCCTTTAACTATCACCAATTTTTAACCCACCAAGGGATCAGGCTCAGCGGCTGGGTGGCCAATCCCCTCCAGGTGGCCAGGCTGGAACCAACCCGACCCCCAACCCTAACCTTCCGCCTGCGTCATCTCCCCGAACGGCTCCGCCATGCCGCCAACGGCCATTTGGAACAACACCTGGCCGAACACCAGGCCCTGCCCCTGCTCAAGGCCCTGTTGATTGGCGACCGCAGCGGAATCCCGCCGGCCACCCTGGAAACCTTCAAGGCCGCCGGGGCCATGCATCTGCTGGCTATCTCGGGGATGCATCTGGGATTGATCGCCATGATGAGCGTGGCCGCCGTCGAGTGGCTGCTCAAACGCTCCCCACGGCTGCTGCTGACCCTGCAGGTTCGCAAAGTCGCCCTGCTGCTGGCCCTCATTCCCATCATCGGCTACGCCCTGATCACCGGGCTCAATCCCCCGGCCCAGCGAGCGCTGCTGATGACCCTGGTGTTCATGGGGGCGATTCTGCTCGATCGCCAGTGGTGCAGCCTTAACAATCTGGCCATAGCCGCCCTGCTGATCCTGACTTTAGACCCCCCCGCCCTTTTCGGGGCCTCTTTCCAGCTCTCCTTTGCCGCCACCGCCGGAATCATTATGCTGCTGCCCACCCTGCAAAACCATTACCAGGAGATCAGGGGTTCGGCAAGCGACCAGCGGGAGGGGCGCCCAGCCGTCATCATCGGCCGCAAAGTTCTTTTCTGGATAGGAGCCAGCCTGCTGGTCTCCACCGTGGCCACCCTGGTTACCACCCCCTTGGCCCTGCACCATTTTCATCGGGTCTCCCTGCTCAGCTCCCTGACTACTCTGCTGGCCACACCCCCTCTCTTTTTCTTAACCCTGCCTTCGGCCCTGGCCGGTCTGGCCCTGGCCGCCCTCAATCTACCCGGCGGCGCCCCCCTGCTGCTGCTCTCCGCCTGGGGCGTTGAATTCACCACCGCCATCACCGGCCACCTGGCGGCCCTGCCCTTCAGTTTTTACTACCTCTCGCCGCCGAGCCCGGCGGAGTGGGGTGCCTGGCTCGGACTGTTCGGAGCCCTGCTGCTTTATCGGCGGCAGCGTTTTTGGGCCGCCGCCACCGGAGGCGCCATGCTCCTTTTACTGCTTCTGCTGCCGGCCCTGGAGCAATGGCGCCGGGGGCAAAGCTCGAACAGCCGGGTTACCTTTATTGAGGTGGGCCATGGCCAGGCAACCGTGGTGGAACTACCCGGCAACCGTACCGTGCTGGTGGATGGAGGTGGTCCCGCGACCTTGAGCACCGATATCGGCGAACAGCTGATCGCCCCCTTTCTCCGCCATCGCCGGATCAGACGCCTTACCGCAGTGGTGATCAGCCATCCCCACGCCGATCATTACAACGGCATCCCCTTCCTGCTCCGGCATTTCCGCCCCCAGACCCTGTGGATCAACGGCCAGCCGGGCGTCAGCCCCGACTACCAGACCCTGCTGCGGACCGCCACCGATCTGGGAATCGAGATCGCGGTGCCCTCCGGCGGGGAAGAGTTGGTCAGCAGAGAGCTTAAGGAAGGGGGTACGGCCCGGCTGTACAATCTGGCCGATTTTCATCGCCGGGAGGGGGGCGGCAACTCTTCCCCGGAAGATTCGGTCAACGACCAGAGCCTGGTAATTGGCTACCAGCACGGTGATTTTTCGTTCATATTACCGGGAGATATCGGCATGGGACAGGAGCGCCGGTTGTTGGCCGAACTTGAGACCACAGCCCGGGCCACGGTGCTGGCCGCCTCCCATCATGGCCGCCGGACCTCCATGGACCCGGCGTTCGTCGCGACGGTGGCCCCTCGCTATATCATCGTTTCGGACGATGAGCGGCGCACCGATTACCGACGAGTGGCAAAATGGCAAACCATGGGGGCCCAAACATTGACCACTGGGCGCGACGGATCCATCACCTGCACCGTGGCCGGCGGAGAACTGACCTGCCAACCGGCGATCAGGCGTCGGTAAAGTCAGCGGGGGGCTTCTTGAGGAACTGGACGAACTTGCTCTTGTCGATGGCGTTGATATAAGCGTCCTCGCCGGAGATCCAGCCCTTGTTGAGCAGTTCGATGATGGCGTCGTCCAGGGTCTGCATCCCGAACTTCTTGCCGGTCTGCATGGCCGAGGGGATTTGATAGGTTTTACCCTCCCGGATCAGGTTGCGCACCGCCGGGGTGCAGATCAGGATCTCCAGGGCGGCACAACGCCCCTTCTTGTCAATCCGCTTGAACAGGGTTTGGGAGACCACCGCCTTCAAGGCGTCGGCCAGGGTTGAACGGACCTGAGCCTGCTGGCTGGCGGGGAAGATTTCTATGATTCGATCCACCGTCTTGTTGGCGTTCAGGGTATGGAGAGTGCCAAAAACCAGATGGCCGGTCATGGCCGCCTCCATGGCCAGGGCAATGGTTTCAAGGTCTCGCATTTCCCCCACCAGTATAATGTCGGGGTCTTCACGCAAAGCCCCCCGCAGGGCGGCGGAGAAACTCTTGGTATGCAACCCCACCTCGCGGTGATTGACGATGCAACGGGCGCTTTTGTGCACGAACTCGATGGGGTCCTCGATGGTCAGGATATGGTCCTTGCGAGTCTTGTTGGCCTGATCAACGATCGCCGCCAGGGTGGTCGATTTACCACTGCCGGTGGGCCCGGTAACCAACACCATCCCCTTGGGCAGCGAGGCCAGCCGCGAGATTACCGCCGGCAACCCCAACTGTTCGCAGGAGAGAATATCGCTGGGAATTTCGCGAAAAACCGCCCCGATCCCATATTTCTGCATGAAGAGATTGCCCCGATAACGGGCCAGGCCGGGAATTTCGTAGCCAAAATCGACATCGCCGCTCTCCTCGAAGGCCTTGATCTTCTCCTCGGAAACGATCTCGTAAAGCATCCCCTTGAGGCTGTCGTTTTCCAGGACATTGTATTTGACCCTCTCCATCTCGCCCCGAATCCGTAAAATGGGCTGCTGGCCGGAAACCATATGAAGATCGGAAGCTCCCTGTTCATTCATCAACTTGAAAAAGGCATCGATCTGAGCCATAACGATTATGCTCCTTTAGGGTTAATTTTGCCGAGCGATATGGTACACTCCGGCACAATATCACAAAATATCACCACGGCGGCAAGACAAAAACTGTTTGCATACCACCTATGAAATGGATCGACCTCCACATCCACTCAACCTTTTCCGACGGCACCCACGACCCGGCCACGCTTATCGATCTGGCCGCCAGACAGGGACTGGCGGCCCTGGCCCTGACCGATCATGACACGGTGGCCGGAATTCCAGATTTTCTTAACTATGCCGCCGAGCGCAACTTATCGGTGCTATCCGGGATCGAAATCAGCGCCTGGCATGGTCAGGAGTCACTCCATATTCTGGGTTACGGCATCGATCACAACAGCCCCAACCTGCTTAAGGTTCTGGGTGAAATTCAGCAGGCCCGCCACCAGCGTAACCTGGGCATCCTGGAAAAATTGGCCGCCATGGGAATCAATATCAGCTTCGCCAGTATCGAAAGCCAGGAAAACGGCCAGGTGGGGCGGCCCCACATTGCCCGGGAACTAATCCGGCTGGGAGTGGTCCACGACATGCACACCGCTTTTGTTCGTTACCTGCGGCGCGGGGGGGCGGCTTACGTGGAAAGTCACCGCATTCACGCCTTGGACGCGATTCGCCTGATTGCGGCCGCCGGCGGGGCTCCGGCCCTGGCCCATCCGGCGGTGATTGGCGGGACTCTGGAGGATTTGTCCGCCCTGCTGACGGAACTGCGCCGGGCCGGACTGGTGGGAATGGAGGTTTACTATCCGGCCCATACCCGCAAACAGCACCTTCAGTTGCTGCAACTGGCCGCTGAACACCAGTTGATCGCCACCGGCGGCACCGATTTTCACGCTGACTCCCCCGGCGGAATCCCTTTGGGGGGGAGCGTCCATGGCGGCCGCGTGCCATTCAGTTGCTATGCCGAGCTGGTCGAATTTCTCGCCGGCCGACCAAACTCCATCGCACCCGGCAGGGAGCAGTAATGAAAACCGTCCTGGTCATCGACGACGAGCCCAACTATCTGATAATCCTTGGCGAGTTACTGCGTGATGAGCATTACGAGGTCTTCACCGCCGCCAGCGGTGAGGAGGCCTTGAATATCATCCACCGATCCGACCTGGATCTGATCATCACCGACATGCGCATGCCGGGCATGGATGGCCTGGCTCTGCTCAAAACCGTCAAGGCCCAGCATCCCGACCTGCCGATGATCATGATTACCGCCTTCGGCGAGGTGGACAAGGCGGTGGAGGCGATGCGCAACGGCGCCTTCAACTACCTGGCCAAACCCTTCAACAACGATGAGCTGCTGGTCAGTGTCCGCAAGGCCATTGAGCATTACGAAATCATCCGGGAAAACACTCGGCTGCGAGCCGAGATCAGCCAGCAGACCTCCTACGCCAACATGGTGGGCAAAAGCCGCCGGATGCGGGAGATTTACAGCCTGATTGACAAGGTGGCCCCCGCCCCCACCTCGGTGCTGATCACCGGGGAGTCCGGTACCGGCAAGGAACTGGTGGCCCGGGCGATCCACAACCGCAGCCCCCGGGAAAAAGGGCCCTTTATCTCTATCAACTGCGCCGGCCTTCCGGAAACCCTGCTGGAGTCGGAACTTTTCGGTCACGAAAAAGGGGCCTTCACCGGAGCGGTGGCCCTGCGCAAGGGCCGCTTCGAACTGGCCGACCACGGCACTCTCCTCCTGGACGAGGTGGGCGAGATGCCCCTGCCCCTGCAAGCCAAGCTGCTGCGGGTACTCCAGGAGCGGACCTTCGAGCGGGTCGGGGGCAGCAGCACCCTGAAGGTGGATGTCAGGATCATTGCCGCCACCAACAAGGATCTCAAGGAGGAGGTGGATCTGGGGAACTTCCGGGAGGATCTTTACTACCGTCTTAACGTGGTCCATATTCACCTGCCGCCCCTGCGGGAGCGGCAGGATGATATCCCAATTCTGGCTTCCCATTTCGTCAACAAATTTGCCAAGGCCCTGGAACGGCCCAGGCTGCAGATCACCCCGGAAACGATTCGCCTCCTCGGCACCATGCCCTGGGAGGGTAACGTCCGCGAGCTGGAGAACACCATCGAACGGGCCGCCGTCCTCTGCGCCGGCGACTTGATCACCCCGGATGATGTGCAACCCGACTCCGTGAGCGGCCAGGAGTCCCCCGGCTGGGGAGAGGAGCTGGAGATTGAACAGCTGATCCCCCCAAACGCCCCGCTGCCGGAAGTCCTCAACGCCATAGAAAAAAAACTGGTGGCAAATGCGCTGAAAAAATCTGATAATGTGCAGACCAGGGCGGCGGAGAGCCTGGGCATCACCAAAAGTCTGCTCCAGTACAAGATGAAAAAATTCGGTCTGCACCGGAAATAACCACCCGGTGGACGCTTCTCCGCTTTTTTTCCACTGCGACTCCATGCTATAATCAGCTCGTGAGATGATTAACCGAATACCCCGTTAAACTTGGAGGAACAAAGTGACCCCGCTGGATATCTTTCTGATCTTCACCGCCTGCGGTGTGGCGATTCTCACCGCCGTGCTGGTGCCCACACTGCTCCAGCTCAAGCGGACCTACCGCAAGGTTGAGGATACCCTGAAAATACTGGAAAAAGAGCTGACCCCTATGAGCCGCAAGATCACCGAGGCGGCAAGCGAGCTGGAGTTGCTGGCCGCCACCTGTAACGCCCGGGTGGAGGAGGCGGACGTGGTCCTGCGCACCGCCCGGCAGGCGGGGGACACCCTGCTTCTTACTTCACGGGCCATGAAGGATTCGATCCGGCCCATCATCAGCGGCATCGGCGGCCTGAGTGCCGGCCTGCAGATGTTCAGCCGGGCCCTGTTTAGTGGCCGGAAAAAAAATTAGTTCGATCATGACAGAGAAACCAACCAAGGAGGTTAAATCATGACGCAACACACCGAGAA
>OMKS01003728.1_pt1 | contig 11942 bp, 14 predicted proteins | sample 1674721 | NCBI WGS metagenome assembly OMKS01 (sample SAMN06264996, study PRJEB25208) | sediment metagenome | isolation source: hot spring sediment | place: USA: California | collected 2014-09-02 | reverse complement strand
GTATAAGAGACAGACCCCCGGGCTTGATACCAATAAATGGAACTACATCGTGGCGGATGAAGAAACCGGGCAGACATCGCGGGAAGGGGTCTTCGCCGGGGGAGACATTGTCACCGGCTCCGCTACGGTCATTCTTGCAATGGGTGCCGGGAGAAAGGCCGCCAATGCAATTCATGCCTATGTGATGTCGAAATAACACTCCACCAGAAGGAGGAGGAGAGCATGACCCTAGCAGAAGTGAAAAACATATTGGATGCAGAGGTCATCGTCGGGGAAGACAAGTTGAACGTGGAGGTCAACACAGGTTTTGCCGCTGATCTCATGAGCGATGTGCTTGCCTTTGCCAAAGAAGGGTCAATGCTCCTTACCGGCCTTACAAATCCCCTCGTCGTACGCACCGCAGACACCCTTGACCTCAGGGCAATTATTCTGGTGCGGGGGAAACGTCCTGCTGCAGACACCATAAAGCTCGCAAGCGAGAAGAACATTCCCCTTCTTGCAACCCGATACATCATGTTTGAGACATGCGGGAGACTCTTTTCTGCAGGGATGCGTGGATCAATCAAGAAGGTGGGCGAGGCATCCTAGGTGATGCCTTGCCTGCCTTGAGAACCGCTGTCCTGATTTCTCAGGAAGCGGTCTGGTTTTTTGTGTGTGAATTCTCCCCTTCTCGACACGAGACTGGTTGCGTAATCCGGGTAAAGTTGGTATATCGTCAGGACGATACAGCAATCAGAGGTGGATGAATGGTCGGCCCATCTGATATTGCTACCATCCTATCCCAGGCAGGAAGGATCGAGAAAGTCAATCACAATCCTTTCGTGCAGTCAGAAGTCAACAAGCAGATACTCACCGAGGAAGAGGCCAGGGAACGACTTCGCCGCAGTAAAGAGGTCATTGAATCGAGAAAGACCGGCGAGATTCGGCAGGCGGACCGCAGGAAGGAGAGCATGGCCCGGGAGAAGAAGCGCGATCAGACAGAAAAACCGGGCGTATCCCCGGATGATGGCTCAGTCGAAGAAAAGAAACACCTCATCGATGTGGTGGTATGAGTCTGCCTGAACCCAGTCAAGTCTTTCTCCTGACGCAGATTGTCATTCAGCTCGTCCTGATCGGAATTGTGGCCTTTCTCGTCATCACGGAAAAAAGACACCGGTTCGATCCCGGCGTCGTTGATGAAATCAGGGGACTCGTGAAGGAAGCCCAGGATGCAGTTGAAACCGTTCACGAAAAGGTTCAATCAGAAATCAAGGGCGCGGAACTCCTCATGAAAGATCTGGAGCAAGCCATCAACGTGGCGGAGTCCCTTATCAAGGTGATGGAAGAGGTCACGGTCAAGATGAGAAGGGCGTACCAGTTTTCCCGTGACGACATCGAGAAGCTGCACGGTGCCGGCTACGATGCGCTGAGCATCGCGCAGATAACCGGAATCCCCCTCGGTGAGGTGCAGCTCATGATCAAGATCAAGAATCACATAGGTCCGGAATGACCCTGAACGTTTCTCCGGGAGTGTTCATGCCTGGGAGCCTCGTTCTCCAGGAGAGTATTCCCGCTCTTTCTGTGGGCAGACACGTCATGGTTTCCGTCCTCTCTCATCCCAGGCAGGGACTCGTGCTCGTATCGCTGTTTGGAAAGCAGTTCCTCGTTGAGACGACGTTGAATCTGAAGAAGGGCGAAGTGCTGAACCTGAGAGTGCATGCGACCTCCCCCAAGGTGGTCCTGAAACCATCAGGAGCAGGAGCGGGGGCCAAGCGTCAGGGAATCGATCTTTCCCAGATCATCGAGAGGCTGGTCGGAACGTTCCCTGGAAAATCCCCGGATGCCTTCGCCCTGAAGGAAATTCTGGCACGGGTTCCAACAGGGACATCGGATGATCAAGGCAGTGCGAGGGTGATTCACTCCCTCCTGGACCAGATCACGCAGGATCCACAAGCCCTCGTGCACCTGTTTGTCCCCGTGGCGGACAGGGATTCCAGGGGGCATGCCCGGGTATCAATAACAAAACAGGGGCAGGGCTATGTTCTGCACTTTCGCATAGAGACAGATTTCCTGGGTCCCCTTGAGTGTCTGGTCAGGCTCGATGACGGGATTGAGGCGGAAATCAGATCCGGTTCCCAGGAGGTAGTGGATCTCCTCAGAGAGCATGTCCTGGAACTGCAGGAGAATCTCGGGCGGTTCGGACTCAGACGGATCGAGATCGTGTGGAGGAGCCCGGAGGTTCCTTCGTCGGTACAGGGTGTGGACCTAGTGATATGAAGGATAAAAGTCTCAAGGCTGTGGCCCTGAGGTATCAACGGGGCATCGACAGTGCGCCCCGCGTAACCGCCAAGGGTGCGGGGATTCTTGCAGAGAGGATCCTTGCCCTCGCTCGAGACTACAAGGTGCCCATTCAGAAGGATACTGCACTCATTGAGGCGCTGTACCGTCTCGAGATCAACGAAGCGATCCCAGAAGAACTCTATCAGGTAATTGCCGAGATCCTTGCCTTTGTCTACCGGATGAACCGCATCAAAACGGGCGTGAACAAGGCATGATTCCGCAGCACCTCCTTAGTAACCGAAGTGCTCCTTGACGATCTTGAATGCCGTATCTGTTACATTGAGGGTCTTGTGAATGTCTTTTTCCGTGTGGGCCGTGGAGAGAAACCAGTTATGGTGAGGATGGAAGAAGACACCCCTGAGGGCACACTGGGCGCAGAAGAGCTGGGACCTCATGAAATTTTTCTCATTGGCGAAGGTCATGAACGGAATCGAGGGGGGGGCCGAGAGGGTCACGCTCAGTCCGTGAGATGAGGCCTGTTCCTGCAACCCCTCCATGAGGGCTTCTCCTCTCTCCCTGACGATCGCAGGGGCATCGATGGTGATCAGTTCATCGATACACGCCAGCGCAGAGGCCATTTCAGGGGAGTTGAACCAGAAAGAACCCGTCGCATAGACCTTTGAAGCAACGATCCTCATCTTTTCAGTACCCACCAGAGCGGAGATGGCATATCCATTTGCCATGGCCTTGCTGAAGCATGCAAGATCAGGCTTGATCCCGAAATAATGTCCCGAACCCGCGAGATCGAGCCTCCACCCGGCCCTGACATCATCGAGAATGAGAATGATGCCCTCTCTGTCGCAGATCCTCCTCATCTCAGGCCAGAAATCAGGGCCAGGCAGGTTCTGGTCACTGAATACCGGATGGTGATAGGGTGTGAACATGGCAGCCGCAACCTGTCCCCTGTTGGATTCGAGCACCCGGGTAAACGCTGCACTGTCCCCCCAGGGAACCATCAGTATCGCGTCCCTGTCTGCAGGGGTGATGCCCACGGAATTCGTTCCTGCCCATGGCTGCGTCCCGTGATAGCCTTCGTGAGCGAGCACGATCTTTTCTCTGCCTGTATATCCCCTGGCAATGACCAGAGCGATGGAGGTTGTATCAGCGCCGTTCTTAGCGAAGATGACCCAGTCTGCACAGTCGACGATGTCCACCATCTTCTCGGCAAGCTCCACCGAGAGAGGCGAGGCGAGGGTGGTGCACGCCCCCTTCCTGGCCTGACGGGCAAAGGCTTCATCCACTTTCTTGTGGCCATATCCCAGAATCATGGGGCCATAGGCACACATGTAGTCGATGAACTCGTTTCCATCCACATCCCAGAACCTGGATCCCTTGGCCCTGCTCACGTAGTAGGGATAGGATCCGGGTACGGTGATAACAGGGGTCAGGTGACCGTAGATCCCCTGGGGAATGACACGCACTGCTCGGGAGATGAGACGTTTCGATTCCTGAAATGAATAGACCACTCAGCGCACCTCCTCATGGAGATAGGAACCGATCTTGTCGAGGAGCACGGTGATTGCCTGTCCCATGTGGAGATCTCCCTTCAAGAGGATTGTCTCGAGACAGACCTGTGCCATGACATCGACCTTGTCCTGGGCAACCTGCAGAAAAAGTTCCGGGGACCTGAATTCGATGATGAAGTCTGGTCGATGAGCTCCACCGGTTTTCGCCAGTGGCTTCTCGGAAGAAAAGTCGATCTGCATTGCAGCAGTGTCTGTAATCCTGAATTCCGCAATGCCGCTGAGGCTTTTTCTCAGTTCACGTGATGCTGTCTCGTGCTCTGCGAGAATGACCAGGGAACGAGTCATGATACCCAGCATTAAGGTGCTCCTGGTGATCGTGTCAGAAGCCTGCCCGTCAAGGACTTGCTCCAGGTACTGCGCGAGGCGCATGAACGTGATCAGCCCTTTGATTCGGCTCACTCCCCGGTAGAGCACGGGAAGGGTTGTTTTCCCGGTAAAGAGGCGGCTGAGCATGGCGTGTGTGGGAAAGAAGAGTCTGATATCAGTTCCGGGCATCTGAGAAGGGAAGACCTCCACGTGGCCGTGAAGGAACTTCAGTGTTGTTTTCGGGCCTGCGAGCGCAACGCGAAAGAAAATGCTTCCATCCCAGGATGCTGCGAGCGAAGCTGCCTTCGAATCATGCTGCGACAGGGTCTCGAGCGCTGGAAGAACCGCACCAAGGAACATGCGTGCGCGAACCTGTTCATCTCTCGGCATAAACACTCCCTACCGGTGACAGCCACTGCGCATAGAATAGAGGAACTGTATCATGTCTGGAGGTGCAGATCAACCTCCGGGAAAAAACAGAACATCTATCTGAAATGGATCACGATGATATCCTGGTTTCTCACAATGAACTCTTTTCCTTCAGTGAGCACACGGCCTGTTTCCCTGGCGGAGTGAAACCCGCCATGGGCAAGGAAATCATGCAGGGAAACCACCTCGGCCTTGATAAATCCCTTCTGAATGTCGGTGTGGATGAGGCCTGCCGCTTCATACAGGCTAGATCCATTTTTCAGGGTCCACGCCCTGAGCTCTTTACCCACCGGAGTGTAGAAGGTGATGAGATCAAGCAGTTCATAGCAGGAGCTGATCAGCGTCTCCGTTCCCGAGGTGGTGATGCCGACAGACTCAAGGAAATCCTCTCTCTCTTCCTCTTCCAGTTCTGAGGCTTCCTGTTCGAATTTCGCACAGAGAGGGATAACCCGTTTGCCTTTCGCTGCAGCCCATGACGTGAGCTCGTCGATCAGCCGGGATCCATGGAGAAAGTCCTCTTCCCCGGCGTTGGCAACGATCACGAAGGGCTTCGCCGTGAGGATTCCCCATGATTTCAAAACGTTCTGATCGTAATCGATTTCGGCATCGATCACTTCGATCCCCTTGAGCAACGTGTTTTCGAGGGATACCAGGAGGGCGACTTCTGTTTCCGGTGTGTCTTTTTTCCCCACCCTGAGGCCTTTTCTGAGGGAATCCAGGCGTCTCTGAACGATCTCCAGATCAGCCATGACAAGCTCGGTCAGAATGATTTCCATGTCCGCGACCGGGTTGATCTCGTTATACACATGGCTGACGTTGTTGTCCTGAAAACATCTCACCACGTGGATGATGGCATCAACCCCCCTGATCTGTCCGAGGAACTGGTTGCCGAGTCCCTCTCCCTTGTAGGCTCCTTTGACCAGGCCCGCAATGTCGAAGACTTTCAGCGTCGTTGGCGTGATAGTCTCGGGGGAAGTGATCCTCGCGATGGCAAGAAGGTTTTCATCGGGGACGTTCACGATGCCGATGTTCGGGTCAATGGTGCAGAACGGATAATTTTCCGCTGGGGCAGCAGCCTTGGTGATGAGGTTGAACAAGGTGGACTTCCCTGCATTGGGTAGCCCGACAATGCCACAGGTAAAGCCCATACTCCCTCGTCTAGAGTGCCGAGTACTCGATTCGTGCCAGGAGCGCGCCGAGCAGTTCGGTGATAATGCTCGTGACGAGCATGTCGTCTCGGGTAAAGCTATTGGTTGCCTTGTCTGCAAGGTTCAGAATGCCGAGAACCTCGTCGGCGTGCTTGATCATGATGCACATGAAGGATTTCGTGGAATACTTGTCCTTGTTCTGCAGGCCGATCTCCTCTTCAATGTCGCGGATGATGAGAGAGCTTTTCCTCCCGATGGCGAGGTTCATGACACTCTCCTGGTCTGTTCCGACCGTGATGAAGGGGTCTTCACCGATATCGAGGTGGTTGTGCGCCTTGAGCTCGAGTTCCCCGGAAGAGGGATTCCTGGTAAACAGGGAGCAGTATCGAGCCCCGAGGACCTTGGGGAGATGGTTTATCACCGTACCGAGCATGGTGGTGATGTCTTCCGACGTGTTGAGCTCCCGTGCCAGTTCATAGAGACTTTCTAGGTAAGGCCTGTCCATGCGATACCTCCATACCTGCTGTTTATCTTCTCTATCGGTATCCTGCCAATCAATGCTGAACTATACGCTGTTCAGAATGAGCCTTCAAGACAAACTCTTCTCAGGTACGTCCAACCTCGGGTCCAACGCTTGTCTCGGTGCGATGAGTGCTCATGTCGAAGATTCCCCTGTGCACGAAGAACCCTCACATCATGAGAGAGGATATCGGGGGATAACCCAGGAGTAGCAACGTGTTTTCCGGCGGTATGGTCACGCTGTGAAATCAAGGCTTGACTTGGATTGTCGAGATGTATAATCAAAGATAAAGATGGAAAAGGAGTCGCTGTTGATTTTGCTCGATCAGCTTGAACAGAAGATACACGATTTAACCGCTATGGTCAACAGCCTCAGACAGAGCAATGAGGAATTGACCATGAAGCTCAGAGAAAAGGAGGAAGAGGCAAAAGGGCTACGGCAGGAGATGGAGCATCTCTTGGGAGAAAAGGAACAGGTACAGCAGAAGGTTGCACACCTAATCAAGTGCGTGGAAACAATATAATATTTTGCACGACACTGTGACAATAAGAATTCTCGGACAGGAATACAAGGTAAAAACAGGGGGAAACTCAAACCATATTCAGGCACTGTCCCGCTACATCAACGAAAAGGTTCTCAATGTACAGCAGGAAGGCAAGGCCGTGAATACCCACGAGTTGGTTGCAATGGTTATGTTGAATATGGCCGATGATGTGGCACAGGCAAAAACAGAACTTGAATCATTGAAAAGTTCGGTAACAGATAAGGTGGAAAAGCTCTTGCTTCACATCGACAAGAATATTAAATGATTTCCCCTTGGAGGTGTGCCTAGACCTCGTTCTGCACGGATTGCCGTACCCGGGTTTCAGGGTATGGGAACTCGGTGGGAGCACATGCAGATCAGTTGAGAACGTGCTGTGTCCCAGCGGAGAACAGGATTCTTCTCTCGGGCAGGAGTTCAGGGTTCGGGAAACCATGCTGCGATTACCGTGCCAGTTGTACGATCGTCCCTCCTGGTCCGCTTCTGAATATCAGGATGCTGAGTAAGGCAGAAACACGAAAGACACTGCTTGCCAGACGGCTGTCTCTTCCTGATGCCGAGAGAAAACGGATGGATGCGGCCATTATCGAGACCATCCGATCTCTGGATTCCTTCAGAAAGGCGAACTCCATGGCCTTGTATGTGCCGGTGAGGGGCGAGGTCAACCTGCTTTCCCTGTGGATGGGGTCAGAAAAAGACGTCTATTTCCCCAAAATCTCCCCTGAGATCATTGCCTTCCATCGGGCCGAGTCCATGAATGACTTTGCGCCGGGGTGTTACGGTATACCTGAACCGACATGCCGTGATGCCTGCAACGTCTGTGACATCGACTTGATTGTCGTTCCAGGTATTGCTTTTGACAGGAGAGGATACCGGCTTGGATACGGAAAGGGATATTACGACAGACTGATCGAGAACTATCCTGATGTCAAGACCATAGGGGTTTGCTTCGATGAGTTTCTCATGGAGAAACTGCCCGATGATCCTTGGGACAGAAATGTTGACATGGTGGTGACACAGTTCTCGGTTATCAAAACGAACGGTGAGGTGTGATGATGGAACTTATCTATATAAGCATCGCCCTGGTTGGGGGCATCTGTATCGGATATGCGTTCAGTACAGTAATAAAGAGGAAAACAAAGAAGGCTGCTGAAATCGTTTCTGCCAGAATGATCGAAGATGCGAAAAAGACTGCGAACACGATCATTGCTGATGCCCAGCTTGAGGCAAAGGAAGTTATCTTTGCCGCCAAGGCCCAAAGCGATTCCGAGTCGAAAGAACGCCTCAAGGAAGTTACCGCAATCGAGAAGCGTCTTCATCTCAGAGAAGAGACCCTCGACAACAGGCTCTTACAGCTGGACGCACGTGATCAGGAACTCAAGAAGCTCGATCAGTCTCTTTCTGATCGTTCCCGACACGTGGAGACCATGAAGACGGAAGTGGAACAGCTCCGGAAGGAGCAGATCGCAAAACTCGAAGAAATCAGCGGGATGGATTCAAGGCAGGCCAAGAAAGAACTCATGGATTCCCTCGAGAGTGAGGCGCGGCACGAGGCGGCAAAACTCATCAAACAGATCCAGGACGAGGCAGAGGCCGAGGCTGACCGGAAAGCCAAAAGGATTCTCGCTACTGCCATCCAGCGGTATTCTGCAGACGTGATCAGTTCCCGCACCGTGTCCGTCGTCAACCTTCCCAGCGAAGAGATGAAGGGAAGGATCATCGGAAGGGAAGGGCGGAACATCAGGTCCATCGAGGCTGTTACAGGGGTCGATCTCATCATCGATGACACTCCCGATGCGGTGATCGTCTCGAGCTTCAATCCCATCAAGCGGGAGATTGCCAGACTCGCACTGGAAACCCTGGTGATTGATGGGAGAATTCACCCGTCTCGCATCGAGGAGGTGGTGGAAAAGGTAACCGGCGAGATCAACGATGGAATCTGGGAGTCAGGCCAGCAGGCGACCTTTGATGTCGGGGTGCATGGAATCAATCCCGAACTCATCAAGCTCCTGGGCAAGCTCAAGTATCGCACGAGTTTTTCCCAGAATGTCTACCAGCACTCCCTCGAGGTGGCTCATCTGTGCGGCATTCTTGCCGCAGAACTCGGTGTGAATCAGAAAATCGCCAAGAGGGTCGGGTTGCTGCATGATATCGGCAAGGCCATTGACCACGAGGTCGAGGGATCCCACGCCGTTATCGGTGCAGAGATTGCGAAACGCTATGGTGAAGCCACCAAGGTTGTGGATGCAATCGTTTCGCACCACAACGAGGCTCCAATCAATTCGGTCTACGGATTCCTCGTGCAGGCTGCAGACTCCCTCTCTGCTGCCCGACCCGGGGCACGACGTGAAATGCTCGAGAACTATGTCAAGCGGCTGAGCGATCTCGAGGCCATCGCCTGTGCGTTCGACGGCGTGGCAAAAGCATATGCCGTACAGGCTGGAAGGGAAATACGGGTGATGGTGGATGTTGACAAGGTCAACGATGAGGGGGCGGATTTTCTCGCATCAGATATCACCAAAGCCATCGAAGAAAAACTCACCTACCCTGGACAGATCAGGATTGTGGTCATTCGTGAGAGTCGTGCCATCAAGTATGCAAAATAACAGCAGCAGCGAAAGGGGTACCCGTGATTCAGGAACAGCTCGTTGAACTCAAACGAGGAACGGTTGAAATTGTCTCGGAAAAGGAGCTGGTTGCAAAGCTGAAAAAAGGCAGACCACTCAAGGTAAAGGTGGGGTTTGACCCAACAGCCCCAGACATTCACCTGGGACATACCGTTGTGCTCCAGAAGATGCGACAGTTCCAGGATGCAGGCCACGACGTAATCTGTCTCATCGGGGACTTTACCGGCATGATCGGGGATCCTTCGGGCAGGAGTTCGACCCGGCCGCCGCTGACTCGGGAGGAGGTTCTGGCCAATGCCAGAACCTACCAGGATCAGGTGAGGAAAATTCTTGATCCCGGCCGTACCATTGTGCGGTTCAACTCCGAATGGATGGACCCCATGGTGGTGTCAGACTTTATCAAGCTCACCTCGGTACAGACCGTTGCCCGCATGCTGGAGCGTGACGACTTCAAGAAACGCTTCCAGAGCCAGCACCCCATCAGCATTCACGAATTTCTCTACCCCTTTGTCCAGGGGTATGACTCGGTGGCGCTCTCTGCCGATGTGGAACTCGGGGGGACCGACCAGGTTTTCAACCTCCTCATGGGCCGCGAGGTGCAGAAGGCATACGGCCAGGAGCCCCAGGTCATCATGACGCTGCCGCTGCTCGAGGGAACCGACGGTATCCAGAAGATGAGCAAGTCCTACGACAACTACATCGGTGTGGATGAAGCACCCTCCGAGATGTATGGCAAGATCATGTCCATATCAGACTCCCTCATGTGGAAGTACTACGAGCTTCTCAGCGGCCTGCACGTGCCCGAGATCGAAGCAAAGAAGCAATCCGTTGCCGAGGGAAGGCTGCACCCCATGGATGCAAAGATGCAGCTTGCCTTCGAGATGGTAGAACGCTTTCACGGTATGGACCAGGCTCAGTCGGCCCAGGAAGGGTTCGTGAACATCTTCAGGTCCAGGGAACTGCCGGAGATCATGCCCACGGTCAGCCTGAACCTGGAGAAACCCTGGATCTGTGCGGTACTCAAGGAGGCAGGACTCACTGCAGGCACCTCAGAGGCGAGACGGCTCGTCTCCCAGGGAGCGGTGCAGCTCAACGGGGAAAAGGTCACCGATTCAGACTGGGTAATGCCCAAGGGAAGCTACACCATCAAGGTCGGGAAGAGACGGTTCGCGCGGATTGAAATCGCGTGAACACCTGCCGTGGGAAACAGGCAGAGAGCCCTTTCGCACGGAAGATAAAAATATTTTTTCTGAGATGATCTTTTTCATAAGATGCCCCTTGACAAGGTGGGGGATTTGTCTTAGAAAGGGCAGGCTTTCGATGAGAAGGGAATCTGAAACAAAAGAGCATATTCCCCTTGACATCGCATCTGTTCTTTACTAGAAGTGCAAACCGCACCTCACAGTAGATGCTCTTTCAAACAAAACATATTGACAAGTAGTGTGGAATTGTGTTTATACTTGAAAGTTGCGTTGGAACTGTTGATCTTTGAAAACTGAATAGTGGAAGGCGAAATATGCAGCGTTTACGCGCGTATTAAAAGATTAAACATGAGAGTTTGATCCCGGCTCAGAATGAACGCTGGCGGCGTGCCTAACACATGCAAGTCGAGCGAGAAAGCCTCCTTCGGGGGGTGAGTAAAGCGGCGCACGGGTGAGTAACGCGTGGGTAACCTACCCTTGAGTGGGGAATAACCCGCCGAAAGGTGGACTAATACCGCATACGACCAGGGGGCATACGCTCTCTGGGGAAAGATGGCCTCTGCATGCAAGCTATCGCTCTTGGACGGGCCCGCGTTGGATTAGCTTGTTGGTGGGGTAACGGCCTACCAAGGCAACGATCCATAGCTGGTTTGAGAGGACGACCAGCCACACTGGAACTGAGATACGGTCCAGACTCCTACGGGAGGCAGCAGTGAGGAATATTGCGCAATGGGGGAAACCCTGACGCAGCGACGCCGTGTGAGTGATGAAGGCCTTCGGGTTGTAAAGCTCTGTCAGAGGGAAAGAAAGGGGGTGCGGAACAATACCCGCACTCATTGACGGTACCCTCAGAGGAAGCACCGGCTAACTCCGTGCCAGCAGCCGCGGTAATACGGAGGGTGCAAGTGTTATTCGGAATCACTGGGCGTAAAGAGCACGTAGGCGGATTGGCAAGTCAGATGTGAAAGCCCGGGGCTCAACCTCGGAACTGCATTTGATACTGTCTGTCTTGAGTATGGTAGAGGGGGATGGAATTCCCGGTGTAGAGGTGAAATTCGTAGATATCGGGAGGAACACCAGAGGCGAAGGCGATCCCCTGGGCCATTACTGACGCTGAGGTGCGAAAGCGTGGGGAGCAAACAGGATTAGATACCCTGGTAGTCCACGCCGTAAACGATGAGTACTAGGTGCGGGGGGTATAAACTCCCTCCGTGTCGTAGCTAACGCATTAAGTACTCCGCCTGGGAAGTACGGTCGCAAGGCTGAAACTCAAAGGAATTGACGGGGGCCCGCACAAGCGGTGGAGCATGTGGTTTAATTCGAT
>OMKS01003726.1_pt1 | contig 11942 bp, 10 predicted proteins | sample 1674721 | NCBI WGS metagenome assembly OMKS01 (sample SAMN06264996, study PRJEB25208) | sediment metagenome | isolation source: hot spring sediment | place: USA: California | collected 2014-09-02 | reverse complement strand
TGGTGACTGCGGGTTATTTCCTGTGTTTTGTCGCCGTAACCCTGTTGGTGACTTACTACGCCACTTATGTTTATTACGGCCATATGCAAAGAAGCAAGTGGTAAAAAGTGAAGAATTCACTTGACTTCAATACTTGAAGCCTGAAAACCCAAACCCACCAGGGCCGCGGTAATTCTTTTGCGGTGGTCACCCTGCAGTTCAATCTGGTCGTTCTTGAAGGTGCCACCACAAGCCAGTTTCTTTTTGAGGTCAGTCACCAGTTTCTTGGGGTCAACGGATTTGTCCAGACCTGATATGACGGTCATGTATTTGCCCCACCTGCGTTTCTCCGCCACCACTTTGATTTTCTGGGTTTCCTTGGCCAGGCTTTCCCAGATTTCCTCGGGCAGACCAGAGTCTCTCAGCAGGTCATCACTCACTTGTTTTCACCACCAGAATTTTAACAGAGGGTTGGGATACACTCATCGGCATACCTACTTCTTTTTGGCTGGGGCTTTCTTATATGCTTTGCCAGCCTTTTTGGGCTTGGCCGGCTTGCTGACAGGCTTGGCCGGCTTGCTGACAGGCTTGGCCGGTTTGGCGGGATGCCTGACTTTAGCCGGTTTGGCGGGCTTTTTAGACCTCCGGGTGGCGGACTTCTTATTGGCCTTTGAAGTAACGGCCCTCCGGATGGCGGACTGCCGGGTTTTGAGCTTGCGTTTGGTGACTTTCTTGGTCTTTTTGACCTGCTTGACGGCCTTGACAGTCCTCCGCTGGGTCTTCTTGCAGGCCTTTCTGGTAGCTGCAGCCTTGCGGGCGGCGGCCCTTTCAGCCTTCTCCTCCAGCAGGGTCCGAATGCGTGCTATGAGTCTGCGGGTGTTTCTGACGTGGGCCGGCTTCTCAATGGTCCGAAGGGCCTTTTTGGCCTTCAGTTTCATGAGCTCCAGCTCGGCCTCCTTCAGCTGTTTTTCCAGCTGGGGTTTGGTCAGTTTGCGTAAGTCGGCGATTTTCACGTGGTTGGGAGAGGTGTTGGTTTAAAAACTTTGAGCTTAAGGGGTTTTATGGACAAAAAACAGGAGGAGTGCTGCCCGCCCTTTGATCCCAAGCCCTGGGACGGCAAGACCCTCAAGTGGAAGGAAAAGAAATTCATCAAGGACCGTGTGCGGAGCATCCTTCACATACCCGTCAACTTCGGCCAGGTGGTAATCCGGAATATGGCCAAAATGGAGGCCGCCGGGGCCAAGAACCGGGAACACATCATGCTGGTGGATGAAAACTCCCTCTGGGGGGCCGACGTCTTCATATCCGTGGACAGGGAGGTGCCGGGTGCCGAGATGGTGACCCTGACGGGCACTTTTCTTACCAAGGTCTACGAGGGCCCCTTCAAGGACCTGGGAAGCTGGACGGCGGACTTCAAGAAGTATGTGGCGTCCAAAGGCAAGGACCTCCGGCAACTCTACTACTGGTACACCACCTGCCCCGCCTGCGCCAGGAAGTATGGCAAAAACTACGTGGTGCTGTCCGCCAGGGTTTAAACGCCCCAAAGGCTATAAGTTTGAGCGTTTTAAATAAGTGTGGAGCCCCTCAAAAAATTCGGCCAGCATTTCCTGATTTCCCGCGAGGTTGCGGAATTCATGGTGGAAGCCGCAGGGGTTACCAAGGATGACACCTTACTGGAAATCGGTCCCGGCAGAGGTATGATTACCAACTACCTGGCCCGACGGGCGGGTAAGCTCTACTTTATAGAAAAGGATGAAAGGTTGAGAGGGGATTTGGCTTTCCTGCTGGGCAACGTCCATCCCATCTGGGGCGACGCCATGTATGAGGCGTGGCCCAAGGATGCCAACAAACTGGTTTCCAACCTGCCCTTCAACATCGCATCCCAGGTCCTGTTTATGATTCCGGAGGGTATGGAGCTGGCCGTGCTGGGGGTGCAAAAAGAGGTAGGAGAGAAGATGGTGGCTCAACCCGGAGAAAGTGAATACGGTAGATTGAGTGTGGCCATTCAGTTATTGTTCAAAGTGGAGCACCTGAAAAATTTCCCCCCCTCCGTCTTTGAGCCCGTGCCCAAGGTCGGCCTGGCCGTGGTCAGACTCAAACCCCTCAAGCGTCCGGAAAATTGGCCCGAACTGGAGGAGTTCATCAGAAAAATTTTCTGTTATCCCAACAAGAGTGTGAATAATGCCCTCAAGCTGGCGGGTTATCCGGAGGGGCTGGCTGAAACAGGGGGCCGGAAGAAAGTCCGTAACCTGACGGGGACCGATGTGGTCCGGCTGGTCAGACAGCTCCATAAATCGACTTGATGGCTTTCACGTCCCGGTCTTCCACATGTGGAAACAGTATCTCGGCCTCGGCCATTTTGTGCCCTGCGGGCAAGGCGTCATCGTCTTTCCATTTCAGCTGGCAGTTGAGGAGCGTGGCCATTTTTTCAGCCCGCTTGGGCAGAAAGGGCACCAGCATGTGGGTTATCAGTTTCAGGCAACTGGCCGAAGTCCGGATGACTTCCGGAGCCACTTCGCGGTTTTTCCAGGGTTCCTTTTCCTGAAAGTAGGCATTCACCAGCTTACCGGCTTCTGAAACCAAACGGAGACCTTCGGACAATTCACACTTGAGCATTTCGGCATGATACTTTTGCTTCAACTCCACAACTTTAGTGAACACGTCACTCAGAGGGACATCATCAATTTTGCCTCCTGAAATCTGGTGTGAAAATTTCAGGGTCCTCTGGAGCAGGTTGCCTATATTATTCACCAATTCACTATTTACAACCTGAGCATATTCCACCGCGGAAAAGTCGGTGTCCTTCAGGCCGGAAGGGGTAATCCACGTCAGGTAAAACCTCAAATATTCAGGGTCCTGTTTTTGTTCACTCCAAGCCTGAATGGAAATACACCAGTTACGGGACTTGGAGAGTTTCTTGCCCTCCAGATTGAGGTAGCCCCGAACGGGAATCTGGGTGGGCAGGGTGAAGCCGGAGGCCATGAGCATGGCCGGCCAGAACAGGAAGTGGTGGTAAGCTATGTCCTTGCCAATAAAGTGAACGATTTCCGACTGGGGGTTCCACCAGTCTTCAAATTTCTGGTGATTTTCACCGCACCACTTGAAGAGAGTGGTCATGTAGCCAATCGGGGCGTCAAACCACACGTAGAACACACCCTCGTGGCCGGGGATGGGAACCCCCCAGGGGATACGGCGTTCTATGTCCCAGTCCTTGATGCCATCCCGCACCCATCCCATCACAAAGTTTTTGGCGTCTTCGGGGGCATGGAGCTGTTCCCGAATGAAAGTCTCCAACCGGGAGGCAAAGGCACTCAGCCGAAAGAACAAATCCTCAGAGTCGCGGACTTCGGCGGGGGTGCCGCACCTTTTGCATCTGGCCTCCTTCAGCTCGCCGAATGGGATGACCTTACCGCATTTTTCACACTGGTCCCCATACTGGTCGGGAGCTTCACAGAAGGGACAGGTCCCCACCACGAAACGGTCAGGTAAAGTAGTTTGCTCGGCGGGGCACCAGAAAATAGGCACCTTTTGTTTGTAGGTGTGCTGACGCAATTTTTCAAACATCCGCTGAGTGAGTTGAATGTGTTCGGGACTGTGGGTTTGGAAAAACCTGTTAAAGTGAATGCCCACTGATTGGAAGTCTTCAAGGTGGCGGACCCGCCACTGTTTCACATACTCCTCGGGCCGGACTCCCTGTTCCTCTGCTCTGAAGAGGATGGGTGTGCCATGCTCGTCGGTGGCACACAGATAAACGGCCATGTCCCCCACCAGGTTCCTGAACCGGGTATAAATATCTGCGGGGAGGTAGGTACTACGAAGATGCCCCATGTGCAACTCTCCGTTGGCATATGGCAGGGCCGCCGTCACCACCACTTTCTTCATACCCGGAGGAGTGCCGGGGAGTTAAAAAAAGTTTGTTTAAAGTCGCTTGAGGGCCGACGTCATGGCCCGGCTGATAGGACAAACCGTTCCATTCAGGGGGTCAAAGAACGCTATCTCATTTTCAATCAGCCAGTTGAGCATGTCTTTATTGATTTTGTCAGCCGTCAGGTTGCCCGCCGCCAGCTTGCGCAGGACAGGGATGACCTGCTGGCCCTTGTGAGAGGCCAGCATCTTCACCCGGGACAGTTTCCTCATCACCGTTTTTTCCAGATGGTTGAGGTTACCGCTTGAGTTAAAAGCCTGAATAGCCACCCAGAGGTCGTAGGGTCGCCCGCCAAAAGTCTGGTAGACCTCACGGGCCTGCTCTTCGTTGAGGCCCTCGGAGCGGAGCCATTCCATGACAGCATCCTCGTTAAGATCACCCAGATACATGAACTCCGAAGCCTCCTCCAGAGCCGCCAGCTTGATGGCATCATCTATGAAGACGCAGTCAGAAGTCACCACAATCACGTGGGCCAGATGCATTCTCTTGGTTATGGTGACCAGAAAGTTCATGAGACGGGCTATCTCCTCATCAGACATACCGGAGTAGCGGAGGGCCTGGACTTCGTCCAGAATAAACACCGGCCTCTTCATACGGCGGATATACGGGATGAGGGGCAAAAAGGGGTCGGCCTTGCCCGTGCGGATTTGTTCATAAAGTTTCTTTGGCACCCGGATGCCGTTATGGGACTTGTCCCGGCTGAGCCGGCTCTTCAGGAATGAGCGGAAGCGGATAAGGAGTCCCTCTTGAGGCAGGGCCAGCACATCCGAAATATTGTGGGGGTTGCGAGCCCGGAAGTCGTAGAAGATGAAGTCCCTGTCCCGGCCCAGCGCCCGGACTGTTTTCATCATGAGGGTGGACTTGCCACTGGACTTGGGACCATACATGAACTGCACAAAGTTGGGCGGGGTGTTAATGAGCTGGCCTATCTGCCAGAGCTCGGTTTTCCTGTCCGCAAAGCGGAGTTCCACGCAAGGTCATTACAAGGGGATATAAATGCTAAATGGTGCTCAAAGCGACTTTAAAGTCATTCATGCATACCATCCGCACCGTCGCCTCCATCTTCTGCGGACCCTTCGGAAGCAGTTTCCGCGCCCCCTGCCACCAACGCCTGTACAGCAGCCTCAGGGGGATCTGGGCTGGCAGGACCAGAGGGTGCCTTAGTAAGAGTCCTCATCATACTGGCAAACATAGCCATGGCCCCTATGAAGAAAGCCTCTCCCAGCACCGCCGCCAGGGAAACCACCGAGACGAAGAGCCACATATAAAACAACACCTGAAGGATGGGCCGGGTGGCCAGACCTTCCAACGGGGCGAAAAGAGTTATCAACACGGGGGTGGCCAGCAGAGCCCCGAAGAAGATGAGCATGAAAATCTCCCTACCCGGGCGGGCCTTGTCCTCGGTTCCCTTGATTTCAAATGAAAAGCTCATAAGTTTAGGGATTAATAACCGGCCCAGCATGAAGAGCAGGACGGGGAAAATAAAGCCAACACCCACAAAGACCGCTATAACCACCCAGGGGTTAGCGGTGGCCTCCCCAAAAGCCAGCAACTCCAGCACCGTGGCCGGCAGTCTGAAGGCTTCCACTACCAGCTTCAGGATGGCTCCGGCGAAGGTGAGGTCCGTCCACCGCAGGCCGAAATTTATCAGGCCCAGGGTCAGGTTGCTCTTATAGAACATAACCAGAGCCATAAAGGAAATCATTTTGGAAATCCGGGCGTCAAAAAGTGAATAACGAAGCCAGTAATCTATGAAGTAATAGATGAAGATGGCAGGGATAAGATACTTCATGAAAAATAGGTAGCCCTCCGGCGGGGCAATGGAGACATTGAGCAGATGGGTGGTGAGCAGGTTGACGAGGCCGTAAGCCATGCGGATGGGTTCATTGATGAAGGTGTCCCAAAATAGGATGTTGATGCGGAAGCCGGAGTAGTAGACCAGCATGGAGTAAAGCAGAAACACCATCTCCCCCTGCATCACCTGTTGCTGGTGAATGAAATCGTGGAGGGAACTCAGCAGGGCCTTGGCGATGGTTATCAGGAAAAACAGGCTCAGACCGGTCTGGACGATAGTCAGTATATCCATTTCATCTCACCTTTTTTCTGTTCAACTCTTCTTCCGAATTGCATCCTGTTGCTTGGACACCGTGGAGGCCCCGGCCTTGCGGAGCTCCACAGCCGTGGACATGCGCATCATGCTGAAGAAGGAGTTGAACAGCCGCATCACCACCATGAGTATGAGGAACCCTGCCACTCCCCCCCAGGACAGGCCAATGATGAAATTACTCACCCGGACATAAATACTGGTGAAGTTCAGGACGGCCACGGCAATGGCGGTGACCGAGACGTTGAAGAGCAGGCGGGTGCGGGCACTGATGCCCCAGGCGAACCCCAGCAGGAAGTCGGTCACCAGGAAAATGAAGAGGGCGGAGAAAACCAGGGAGAACACCTGCTCCACCACCGTGGTGGTGAAGAAGGTCTGGGTGAGTTTGAAGAAGCCCAGGGTGATGGCCAGAGTGAAAATCACATTCATGACCTTGCCGGCTTCAAAATAGACTTCAATCACCATCCACACCAGCAGGGCGAACATGATGAAGGCCCGGAACTGGTCGGAGTCCTCGTTGGGGTTGAGGTTGGGCAGAAAGCCGGAAGCCCTGACGGCCTGAAGCACATCCTGAAGAACATCAAACATAAAGTTGGACTCAAGGGCGGAGTCGGCGGAGGTCCCGGCATTCTGGGCCCAGACGCCGGGCAAAACCACCAGCACCAGAGCCAGTAGCGCCAGGGCAGTCATCCGCCCTTTCATTCCTTTTTCTCCTCCTCTTCCTGGCCCACTTTAAGGCCTTTGTTAAGCGAGGCAATTGACATGCCCGCCTCAAGGGCCTGCTTGACCGACTTCAGGGTGGAAGAGGTAGCCTCCGCCGTGAGGGACAGCTGGGCCAGAAACACTGACACCAGGGCCAGCCCCAGCATGAGCAGGAGGAAGCTCTGGCCTATGGTAATGCCCACAAAGGAACCGAGGGCTGTTACCAGTTGGGCGAAGGCACCCGTCATCACCGCAATCAGGGAGCCAAAGGCCGCGATGAGCTTGCGGGTGGCTGTCTTGAAAAAGGTAAATACCAGCACATCATTCAGCAGGTTGAATATGATAAAGAAGGGCAGGATGCCGTAGATGAGCAAGCACTGCCAGCTTGGCATCTTCTGGGTGATGAGCTGAACTGCAACCTTGTTGTCGCCACCCAGATTGTTCTGGAGGTCGGCCTCCAGCTGGTAGTCATTAAGCAGGCCGAAGAACTGGTCCTGTGAAAAACTGGCATAGCCACCGGCCTGACCGCTGACATTCACAGAGGAGTTCTGGCTGAGACTGATGGAGTAGCGACCCATAGTGCAGTTGCCGTCAGTATAATTGTAGTTATCCCCCATCAGTGTGGCCGGCGGATCCAAACCTTCAGCAGTTACACTAAGAGTATATTCCACAGGGTCGCACAAAGCGTGTTTGCCGGAAATTTCCAGCTCCCCTGCGGCGAAGATGCTCATGGCGTAGGGGTTGATGAAAGGACAGTAGGTGGCCCCGCCACCGAATACCCCTTCCACGCTCTTGCGGAGTCCCAGAAAGGCCTTGCCGAACTTGGAGGTCGGGGAAAAAGTGGCCATAATCAGGAGGAGCATGACCACGCCAAGGAAAAGCCAGATGTTGTCGCTGATGCCACGGCGCATATTATGCAAGGGCCCCGGGCAGTTATATGCGTTGTGCTGGGGCCTCAGGGCAGTCTCTCCTCTTTTTTGCCGGCGAAGGTCTCAAAGAGGGCATCGTCCATGACCTTTTTGGCCAGGCCGTGACCCAGCTCAGCAGCTTCCATCTGGGCCTTGGCGCCGGCACGGGCCACTCCACCCAGCCAGGACAGCACCACCGAGGCCACAGAGAGTATGATTATCACACCAAAAAAGGCCGCCCCGGTGGTTAGCTCAGCGATTTTGGCCAGTTGCCACACGAACTTGGAAAACCAGCCCGTCTGGATGAGCACCAGGGAGCCGAAGAAGACTATGAGGTTCTTGGTGGTGCGGGAGAGGGTGCTGAAGCCCACGATGTCCCTCAGGAAGAAGAAGACCACCAGGAAGGGCAGAAGGCCGAACACCAGGAAGCACACCCACATGGGCATCTGTGAATTGAACTTGATGAAAGTGTCTGATTGCGAATCGTAGTCGTTGAGGCTCTGAGACAAAGCCTGAAGTGAAAGGGTGCCGGTATATGGCACCCCTCCAGCGATTAATTCAAAATTCACCATGGCCTGTTCATCCACTTCAAGAATCAGTGAGGTTATGTCTTTGTAGGTTAGAAGTTCCGGGTTCAAGTAATGCCCCCCAGATGACGGTAAAGGGGACCCCAAACCGGTTATTGAGCCGGACAGAACTGCAAAGAAAGGCTCCATCATGACATCACCCGATGTGAGCTCCAGCCGGCCTCCTGCTGAAAACATGCGGGACAGGTATGGGTTGGCGTAGGGGCAATAGACCTCATCAGTCAGGGCCATGACCCGGATGATGTTGCCTATGATGGGGATACCCGTGACGGTGGAGGACAGGTTGCCGGTGCCCTGCTTGAGCAGCTGGTCGGTCTGGGCATCCTCCCTGCCAATGCGATAGGCCACCAGGCCCAGGAGCAGCACCAGGATGAGCAGGCGTTGCATGACCTGGGAGGCGGATACACCCATACAAACGATATATATACTGTCTATTTATTGGTTAGTAATGGCCCCCGGCGACTGGTTCAGGAGCAAAAGGCCCCTAATCCTTTTTGGACTGGGCATTCTGGCCTTTTTCGGCGGGTTGGGCATGCTAGTGCTGACCGTCCCGGAAACCACAGTCAACTGGGCCGGCTGGGGTCTTATGGCCCTGGGTCTGGCCATGGTGGTAGTGCCAGTTATAATAGAATTTATCAATATACGCAGGGAAGGCAAAGGGGGGTTCCGGAAGTTTACTCTGGGCATAAGCCTGCCGATGGGTGGAGGCAACAGCTGGTTCAACACTTTTTTCAAAATTCTGGTCATAGTCATGGCCTCCGTGGCCCTGCTCATGCCCTTCGTGGCGGTTTTCCTGCCTGCCACTGACCGGATAAATGATGTCCCCTTGTTGGTTGATTTGGGGGTGAGCCGGGACCAGGTGGTCGGGGCCATGATAAAGTGGTTTATACCCACCAACCAGATTTTCACGGAAAGTATTAACATCACCCTCCAGAACCAGCCCTATCACATCGTGGCCCTGACCTTCTGGAATGTCCTGGGCCTGCCCGCCACGGATGCAGGGGGCACCATCGTCCAGCCCTGGGCCATCACTGCGGCCTTCGGCTGCATCATGGTCGTCCTGATGCTGGGGGACACCCTGCTCAGGTATCACAATGTCAGCTTCACGGCCATTCAGGAAAACAAGCAGGAGAAGGTGTTCTGGAAAGCTCTGAAGTTCATAGATGAAAAAATAACTAAAATCGAAGGGATCAGCGACTCTTCCCCCCAAACTGACCAAGATACTAATTCCATAGATAAAAAAAGGACTGAAACCGAATGGATCAGCGACTACGCCAAGCTGAAAACCCGGAACGCGGCCACAGTGTGGAAGGCTTTTCTCAACTACTTCGCCAAATACCGTTCGCTGAATGAAAAAGTGAATGATCTCATTAGTAAGGTCACCAGTGCGGGTGAAAAGGCCACCGAAGAAGACAAAAGTGAACTGGAGAAGGAGAGCAACGAACTGAGGGTCCTTGCACGGCAGATGAACCAGAACTACAAGGACATCATGATATTCACTTTCATGGATTACATCCTGTTCACTTTAAAGATGCTCATCGTGGTCGGGCTGGCCGCTGTCATGGCCTTCCTGGTGGGCGGCTTCCTCAAGAGCCCCGTGGCCGGGATGGCCGTTTTCATATCCGCCCTGGGGGTGTGGTTCTGGCGGAGCATCCAGCTGCTGGGCAGGAGGCTGGCCCCCTTCGTCATGACCATGGCTCCGGGCTTTGTGCAGAGCATCTACTTCATGCTATTCTACCCGGAGGAGCTCAGCCTAACCTACTTTTCCATTGTGCTCTTCGGGGTGCTGGGCACCCTGCTGGCCTCGGCGGCCCTCACCTTCGGCATGCAACAGGTGGCCTGGCTGGTTATCACCCTCGCCCTGATAGTTCTGCTGGTGGCCGTGATTTATCTGGCCAACAAGCTACCCAACATCATGGGCAGTCTGCTGGGCCTGCTGGTCATCACCCGGCTCTTCATGTCCGCGGTGGACCCCACCCCGCTGGTATCCCTGACCGCCGGCTACATGGACGGCCTGCTGGTCGCCATCAAGTTCGGGGTGTTCGGCCTGGGGGTGCTGGCTCTCTTTGACCTGCTGGTCCATTTCTATGTCATCCTCTCAACCGGGGCCACCCTGTTCGTCATGGACAGGTTCTCGGCCTGGGGCGGCATCATGAGGGACATGACCCGGGCTGTGGCCCGCCGCATGAAGCTGGTCGGGGAGGACACCATGTCCGCCGATGAGCGGGCTAGGAAGGTTTTGGCCATGGTTGAGGAAATCAAGAAGAAGGACCTGAACCTGGTTTGCCAGGCGACGCGGGTGGCTCCCGACATGATGAAGGTCACAGTAGGTGAAGGCAAGAACATGATATCCGCCGTCATGCATGAAAAGGACCTGAAGAAGCTGGCCGGGAAAGCCAAGGATAAAATCATGATACTCGAAGACCACACCGTCAGAAGTCTGAACTCAAATCAAAACATAAAGCTGGTCACGGGTGGTGACGGCTATTATGTAGTGGACCGTAAAAACAACGGAGTGCTTGGCTTCGCCAAAACCGTATCAGGTGCCCTGAAGCAGGCGGGTCTTAATTTTGCAAGTTTTAAGGTAAGTCGCTTGATGACGTTTGAAGAAAACCAAAGAATGAAGGATGTTTTGAAAAAATACAAGCTGAGAAACATAGGTCTCCAACTAGGTGTCAATCTCTTCAAACTTGGCGAAAACCATGTAGTGGTTGGGATTACTAACGGCAAGGCCAGTCACTGGGCAATCAAGGGAGAGGCAGGAGGTGTCATCATTAAAAGTGCAGAAGGCAAGGTGGACCTTGAAAAACTGACGCCTGAAGTGGTAGACACTCTAAAGAACCTCAAAAAACTGAAAGTCAAAAAAGACAACGAAACGATTGACCTAGACCTGACGGCACCTGATGGTCAGAAGAAGCTCTTATCGTTTGTTCGAAAGGGAGGCTTTAGTTTTGTAGCAGGTCCTGACGACGAACCACGGGATGTGGACATCCAGCTGACCAACGAAGGCAAGACTTTGACCATGACGGACCAGGACATAACCGTCAGCATCAACAACATTCACAAGAACTCAAGTCTGGTTCCCCTCATGTCCACTCTTGACGGTCTGGCTTCCCGCATGACGGGGGGCGTCATTGACTTTAAGTCCCCCGATACCCGCAAGGTCCTGACCTGGGCCAAACAATACATTCAGGACGAGGGGGCGGTTGCGGTAAAGTATGGAAACACCTCCATGGTTCTCACCCGGGAGGGAAACCAAATCGAAGTGAATGAGGTTGAAACTGAGAACGGTCAACAGCGCCTGAAAACCGTCGGAATATATGACACTGTCACCGAAGCAGTCACCAAAGCCAGAGGTGTCCTGAACGCTCAAGGCGAAAAAGTTATCTTTGAAGCCTGGCCGCCGAGACCACAACAGCCTCCACTGCCAGAACAAGAACCTCCCCCAGATGAGGTCCTGAGAAGTCAGGTCGACACAGACAAAGCCAGCGACCGCGGCCCTGCACCCAAACTGCCCCCGCGAGCCAAGCACAAATGGTTCGTTTCTACTCGGGATGAAAGGAAGGCTGCACGGGAACTTATGGAAAAGGGTAGAGATTTCGGTTTCGCTGATGATATGTTCCGAGGCATGAAACCCCGAAAGGTCAAGAGGATCCTGCGGGCTCTTGAGAAAATCGCCATGGAAAATGTTGACAAGGAAGAGGGCGAAAGGGCTGAACTGGTCCTTTCACATATTA
>OMKS01003724.1_pt1 | contig 11944 bp, 10 predicted proteins | sample 1674721 | NCBI WGS metagenome assembly OMKS01 (sample SAMN06264996, study PRJEB25208) | sediment metagenome | isolation source: hot spring sediment | place: USA: California | collected 2014-09-02 | reverse complement strand
GTCCTACGACCAGATGAGTACCGATGACTTCAAGAATGCGTACCGGGCTACCGGCCGCAAACCCGGTTTCGGCGGTGGCCCGCCACTCCTCACCGAGAACCTTCACCCGGCCCATCTCGGCAGGCCGGATATCGGCGGAGACCGTCCCGCGTGTGCCCTGCAACCGGCTCGCGCCGGTCGGTTCCGGTTCGGGTCGGGTAAGGCGCCGGGCGATGAGCTGTGACATCACGACCAGCGCCGCGGCCAGCGCCGCGAAGACCAGCAGTTGCACGACCGGGTTCGGGACGAAAAACGCCGCGACACCGGTCACCAGCGCCGCGACACCGAACCAGATCATGATGAAGCCGGGCACAACCATCTCCAGCACAACCAGCATCAACCCGGCGACAATCCAGAAGGCCGGACCAGAAATCGGCATGGCTACCTCCCGCTGCCGTAAGCAGTATCAGCGGTCATTGGCACAAGAGATAATCAGGTCGCAGGATGATGTTGTCAAGCTCGGTGATGACGGCACGGAAAGGCGTGGGCTGTGCTCCCCAGAACCCTGGCACTAAGCCGGGCCGAGCGGGTAGGAGGCCAACTCGGTGTAGCGCGGTCCTTCCGGATGGAGTTCGCTCTTGATGAGAACGACCCGCGTCACCGGAAAGAACCGGCCGGCGAAAGGCGCAACCTGTGCCCCTGCCTGCTCGCAGCCGACCAGTGCCGAGAGGTCAGCCGGCATACGCAGGCGCCCGAGTGTCAGGTGCGGAGTGTAAGGTCGCTCTTCAACATGGACCCCGACCGACTTCAAAGCCGCCCCGATTGAACGCTGGACCTCGACCAACTCCTCGCGACCCGCCTCCATCCCGACCCAGAGCACCCGCGCCCGGTGCGGAGCAGGAAAGGCCCCGAGGCCGGCCAGCCGGGCTTGGAAGACCCCGTGACCGGCACAGGCCGCCGCCAGCGACTCGGCCGCACGGACGGGGAAACTCTCGGCAACCTCTCCGAAGAACTCCAGCGTCAGGTGCATCTGTTCGGGCCGAACCCAGCGCATCCCCGGCACTCTCCCGGACAGCTCGCGCTGGAGCTTGCCCAGTTCCTGCCTCAACTCATCCGTCGTCTCGACCGCGAGGAAGCACCTCATCGGTCGCTTTCCAGGGCCCGGCGGCACAGGTCCAGGACCGCGGCCACCGCCTGCTCGCGTATCGCGCGGCGCTTGCCGCCCAGCATCAAACGCTCGCAGGTTAACCGCCCCCGAACCGCGGCCGCCGTGAAGACCAGCCCGACCGGCTTGTCCGGCGTCGCCCCGCCCGGCCCGGCGATACCGGTAACCGACAGCCCGACGTCGGCACCGAACCGGCCGGCCACCCCGCTCGCCATCTGCTGTGCGACCGCTCGACTCACTGCGCCATGGCGGTCCAACGCCGGTTTGCCGACCTCGATCAGTGCCGTCTTCGCCGAGTTCGAGTAGGCGATAACCCCACCCCGGAAGTAACCGGAACTGCCCGGAACGTCGGTAATCCGGGCCGCAACCAGGCCGGCGGTGCAGGACTCCGCGGTCGCCAGGGTCAGCCTCCGGGTAGCGAGCAGTTCACCCACCACCTCGGCGATATCGCGTTCCCCGACCTCATAGACCCGGGAGTCAACCGCCTTGCGAACCAGCCCGAGCGCGTCCTCGAGTTCGAGTGCGGATGGTGCCGACAGGACGATGTCCACGCCGGTCGTCGAAGGGTAGTAGGTGGTGGCCACGGAGGAGTGACGCCGGAGTGCCCGCTCAACCCGGCCGGCCAACACGGACTCGCTCTCCCCGGTCGTCCGGACCTGGACCCGACTCGCAGGTACCTTGACGAAACGGGCCCGCAGAAACGGCTCGACGACGGTGAACAGGACATCGAGTTCGGCCGGGATACCGGGCAGGAGCACGATGACCGTGCCCTGCCGCTCAACCAAACAGGCCGGCGCGAACCCGACCGGGTTCGGAAACAGCCGGGCACCGGGCACGACCCGCGCCTGCTGACGGGCCAGCGCCGGAACCCGTCGGCCACCCTGCCGGAAGGACTTCTCGATGCGACGCAACGTCGGCGGATGCAGAACCGTCTTGCGTCCCAGCAGTTCGGCAACCGCAGTCACTGTTCGATCGGCAGGTGTCGAACCCAGCCCACCCACGACGAAAACGAGCCGCGAGCGACCGACCGCCTGCTCCAGTGTCTCGGCGATCATCACCGCGCTGTCCCCGATGACCGTTCGTCGCGCGACCGGCAGACCGGCCGCAGCAAGCCGCCGGCCCAGGATCTCTGAGCTTGTATCGCCCGACCGACCCGTCAACAGTTCGTCGCCGACGACAACGAGTTCGACCCCGGGTTCCACCATTATCCGCGTAGCAGGCAACCGGCCGCCGGCAGCACCCGGGGACCGAACCTGAGCACGACCTGCATGACCAGGTTCGCCATGACGCCGGCAAGAAAGTCGTCAACCATTATGCCCCAACCCCCGGGCAGGCGTTGCGACCGGTCAATGAACGGCAACTTGACAATATCGAAGAAACGCCAAACCAGAAAGCCGAAGACCAGGGCCGGAAACGTAAGCGCAGGCAGGGCGAAGAAAGTCACGAGAGTGCCGACAAACTCGTCGATGGTCACGCGCCCGGGGTCTGGACCCCACCAGCGTTCGAGTTCGGTCGCCAACGGAACCCCGACGAAGAACACGACCACTATCACCAGCGCATGCCACACCGGCCAAGGCCGCAACAACCAGGCCGGCAGCAAAACGAAGAGGCTTGTCACCGTCGCTGGCGCAACCGGCGAGTAGCCGGTGAAGAGCACCGAACCGGCGGCGACCTTGAGCCAGTAAGAGAGACCTCGTACCGGCGACGGTCCGGTCACTACCGGCGTTGCTTGCTCGGGAGCCTGGATTCCCATTCCACCACCGTGTTCGCGACGATGAAGATGGATGAGTAGGTTCCCACGAGAATGCCGATGGTCAGCACGAAGGCGAAATCCCTGATCGCCGCTGCACCCAGCGTCAGCATCGTCAGGGTCACGAACAGCGTCGTGCTGGTGGTGATGACCGTCCGGTTCAGCACCTCGTTGATGGCCCGGTTGACGAGACCGCCGAAGGACTCCTTCCGCACCTTGCGCATACCCTCGCGAATCCGGTCGGAGACGACTATCGAGTCATTGACCGAATAGCCGATGACGGTCAGGACCGCCGCAATCACGGTAATCGTGATCTCCTTATTGAACAAGAGCACGAGACCGAGAGTTATCAGCGAATCGTGAATCAGGGCCAGCACCGCCCCGACGCCGAAACGCAGGTCGAACCGGAAGCTGACATAGATCAGGATGCCGACAATGCCGAGCAATACCGCCAGTAGGACCTTGTTCTGCAGTTCCCGGGAAATCCGCGGACCGACCGTCTCCTCGCGCAGGACCTCGAACCGGTTGCCCGGAAAGGACGTCTCGAACTGGCCCCTGACCATGGCCGCAAAGTTGCTCTCGCCGCCCTCGAACTCCCGCGCCCGGACGCGAATCAGAAAGTCACCCCGGTCGTCCTGCTGAATTGAGGCACCGCCTTCTCCGACCGCCTCTATCGCTGCACGAACGTCAGCCACGCCGACCGGTTCTTCGAACCGGACCTGCAGGAGCGTACCCCCGGTGAAATCCACCCCGTAGTTGAACCCGCCTTTCACGAAATACAACGCCACGGCAACGACCAGCAGGGCGGCCGAGAACAGGAAGAAGGCTCGTCGGCGGTCAACGAAATTGATGTTGGTATCGCGTATCAGTCTCATCTTAAATCCTCAGCTTCCTGACTTCGAACCGGCTCAGGAACCAGTCGAAGATGAACCTCGTCAGGAACACGGCGGTGATCACGTTTATGACCAGGCCGGCGATCAGTGTTATCGCGAACCCCCGAATCGGCCCGCTCCCGATGAAGTAGAGCGCGATGGCGGTGATGACCGTCGTGGCATTCGCGTCCACGATTGTCACCAGCGCCCGGTCATAGCCGGTGTCAACAGCAGCCATCGTCGTCTTGCCGCCGCGGAGTTCTTCCCGGATGCGTTCGAAAACCAGTACGTTGGCATCAACCGCCATGCCGATGGTCAGGGCAATGCCGGCGAGGCCCGGCAGCGTCAGCGTCGCCCGCAGGCCGGCAAGCACCGCGAGCAGGAAGAAGATATTGAAGACCAGCGCGAGATTGGCCAGTGCGCCGCCGACCGCGTAGTAGATGAGCATGAACAGCATCACCGCCAGGGCACCGATCAACCCGGCCAGAATCCCCTGCCGTATCGAGTCACTGCCGAGCGACGGCCCGATTGAACGCTCCTCGACGTAGTCAAGCGGGGCCGGTAGCGCACCCGAGCGCAGGACAATCGCCAGATCACGCGCGTCATCGGGGTTCACGTCGTTGGTCGTGATCATCGCCCCGGCCTCAGGCGGAATCCTTGACTGGATGATCGGTGCCGAACGGACGACATTGTCGAGCACTATCGCCAACCGCCGGCCGATGTTCCGGCCGGTAATCTGGGCGAACTCTATCGCTTCCCGGCGCTCGAGTTGAAGATTGACGATCCAGGTATTGGTCAGGGTAAGGTCCGAGCCCTGGTAAGGCGAGGGGCGGGCATCCTTGATTGCCGAACCCAGCATCTCGGGCTCCGCCTTGAGCATGTACAACCGCCGCACGGTCCGGTTCTGATGCTCCTCGGGCGCCCCGAACAGGAACTCCTGCCCGGACGGCCAGAAAGGCCGTGACCTCTCAAGCAGTCGCCGGAACTCGACGTAGTCAGCCTCGTCAACCCCGAAGTCGGCACCGATGGTCCGGACATAACCGAGCATCGTCCCGGGCTCATCCGCAACCAACGGGTCAATGCCTTCGCTTTCGTCGAGAACCGGCACCCGCTCCGTCGCAACGGGCTCCTCCTCGGTTTCGGCTGCCACCGTTTCCTCCGCCCCGGGTTCCCCGACAAGCTCATCGGAGGTGAGCCTCTCGTCCGCCCTCTTCAGCGCGTCATAGGCCGTGCGCTCGTCGGCAACAAGTTGGAACTTGAGCTGGGCAGTCTGCTTGATTATGTCCTTGGCCCGGTCGCGGTCCACGCCCGGCAACTGCACGAGAATCCGGTCCTGACCGACCTTCTGGATAATGGGCTCGAACACCCCGAATTGGTCAATCCGGTTGCGGATGACCTCAAGCGCCCGGTCGGCCGCATCCCGCGCATCCTCGGCGCTGAGCTGGGTCTTGTCCACCTCAAGGACAAGATGCATCCCGCCGACAAGATCAAGGCCGAGGTGCAGGGCCCGCTTGTGAAGCGAGGCCAGCCGCTGCTGGTGCCGGGCAACTTCCAGCTCGACCTTGAGACTGTCCGCGCGGGACGTAGCGCGAGTCATCTTCTCATCCAGCGCCCGCTCGGCTCTTGGCGCGTCGAAATAGAGCTGCCAGGTCGGCCAGAGCGCCCAACCTGCGAGCCCGATCACAATTATGAGGACGGCGAACTTGATTCTTGAACCCTTCAAGGGTAGACCTCCAGAATCCGTTTCATCTCGGCAACAGCATCCCTCAGTCCGACCATAACCGCACGGGCAATAACGGCGAAGCCGATACTGAAACCCTCGGCAATACCCATCTCCAGTATCGGAACCACACTCCGATAGTCAAGCCCGTGCCCAACATGGACGACCAGCCCGTTCGCGCGTGCAACACGACCCGCCTCGGCGAGTTCGTCCAGCAAAGGCACAGCCTCTCTCCCGGCCTGGCGGGCCCGGCTCTTCGCCTTGCGCGACCGGTCAGCAACGCGCAGACGCCTGCTGGAACAGGTACGTGAGTAACGGTCGGTATTGAGTTCGACCACGTCCGCACCGAGCCCGGCCGCCGCCTCGACCTGCCGCGGATCCGACTCGACGAAGAGGCTGACACGGATGCCGCCCCGACGCAGACGACCGACCGCACTCTTGAGGCCGCCATCCCGGCCGAGAAGGTCGAGCCCCCGGGTTGTCGTGACCTCGGTAACGAGCTCCGGCACAAGCGTGACCTGGTCCGGCTTCGTCCGGACGGCGAACCGAAGCAGGTCTTCGCTCGCCGCCATCTCCAGCGTCAGCTCGGTCTGAACCGTCTGCCGGAGAATCTCGACGTCGCGCTCGGTAACGTGCCGTCGGTCCTTGCGCAGGTGAACGGTTACTCCGTCCGCGCCGCCCATCTCGACCAGCGCCGCCGCCGTCACCGGGTCCGGGAGAGAATCCCGGCGCGCCTGGCGCAGGCTGGCAACGTGATCGACGTTCACGGAAAGCAATCGCACAGTGGTGCGGATTGTAAGTCATGAACCGGGCTCTGTCAAGGACGCCGCTCGACGAGGCCGCAATACTGCGCATCAAGCTTGACATCCTGTGCCCTCGCGTAGAATCTCGGAAGACGTGAATCGATACTACCTGCAGGTCTACGGTTGCCAGATGAACCAGTACGATGCCGGGTTGGTTCGGGCGTTGCTTGATGACGCCGGCTATATCGAGACGGAGGTCGAGGACGAGGCTGACTGCTGTCTCGTGCTGACCTGCGCGGTGCGAAGCCATGCCGAGAACCGGGCTCTGGGCCGACTGGGAAGCCTCCGGGCCGGCGCACGACGGAAGCCGGGCCGGGTCGTCGCCATGCTCGGCTGCCTGTCCGAGCCGGTTCGCGCGACGCTGGTCGAAGCACACACCGCGGACGTCATTCTCGGGCCCGACGAGTACCGACAGCTACCGGCCGCACTGGCCGCGGCACGCGGGGCATCCCAAGAATCGGTAGCGACGGGTTCTCGAAACGATCGCGAATCCTACACAGGGATTCGTGCGCGATTCACCGGCGGCGTACGTGGCTCGGTCACGGTGATGCGCGGGTGTGATAACTGGTGCAGCTATTGCATCGTCCCGCTGACCCGCGGGCGTGAGCGTTCCCGGCCACCGGCTGACATCATCGATGAAGCCCGAGCGCTCACGGACAACGGTGTGCTCGACCTCACCTTGCTGGGCCAGAACGTACTTGCTTACCGTTACGAAGGGACCGACTTCGCCGGCCTGCTCGAAGGAGTTGCCGGCATTCCCGGTCTCAAGCGCCTGCGATTCCTGACGTCGCATCCCAAGGACCTTGATGAACGCATCATCCGGACAATGGCCGATATCCCGCTCGTCTGCCCGGATTTGCACCTGCCGTTCCAATCCGGCTCAGACCGTGTTCTCGAACTGATGAACCGACGCTACACCCGGGCCGAGTACCTGGCCCGGGTCGAAACCGCACGGTCCCTGGTCCCGGACCTCGGATTGACCACCGACGTGCTGGTCGGATTCCCGGGCGAAAACGATGAGGACTTCCTCGCGACTCTCGACCTTGTCCGTCAACTCCGATTCGACGCCGCTTACATGTTCCGCTACTCGGTCCGACCTGGAACCGCGGCCGAAAAACTTGGCCCGAAAGTATCCGAAGCCGAAGCCGGAACCCGGCTCTCCCGGCTGATCGAGCTGCAGAATCGGATAACCCGGGAGAGAAACCTGGAACTGATCGGCCGGGAATTCGAATTGCTCATTGAAGCCCCGGCCCCACGCGGGCAGGCCATGCTCGGCAGGACCCGGAACAACCACACTGTAGTTGTGGATGAGGAGACTCCGGTCGGCACCTTCGCCAACGTACGCGTCACCTCTCTTCGCGGCTGGACCCCGGTCGGACAAGTGCTTTGCGAGACACGTGGTGCCCCGGGCGAGAGCCGTAGCCCGTGCTCCTGCCAACCGGGACCCGCCTTGGGTGTGAACGACGTATCCTGCGATCCCGCTAACAGACAGGGTTCTTGCTCCTGCGAGTCCTGCTCTTGTCCGTCTGCAATCGGCAGTTTCAAGATGGAGGAATGATGGTTGTTTTCAGAATCGTCCTTGTGCTGGTTGTCTTCACGCTACTGCTGGTGCTGGGGCTGACCAACGCCCGCGTCGAAACCGACGTCAACGTCTTCGGTACAGCATTCGACGACATCCCGGTCGCCTACGTGATGCTCTACGGCTTCGCGTTCGGCGCAATGTGCGTCGGCGTGTTCTCGCTGGTATCGGAGGTTCAATTGCGCGCCCGCATCCGGCGCCAACGTCGGGAGATCGAGGCCCTGACCGAAGAACTCCACGCCTTTCGTACCGCCCCCCTTGACGATCAGCCAGGAGGTGAGCTGTGACGATTCCGATTGTCATCATCCTCGCGCTGGCGGTCGTCGCGCTCTATCCACTCGTCCGGGAGTTTCTCCAGCGCCGCCGTACAACCGTACCCGCCTACGTCGAAGGGCTGAGAATGGTCGCCGACGGTCTTGACCGGGAAGCAATCCCGCACCTGAAAGACGCGGTCAAGTCCGACCCCGACAACATTGACGCCTGGGTGCGGCTCGGCGACGCCTACATTCGGATCGGCGAAGTTGACCGCGGCGTCAAGGTCCACGAGAACCTCGGGCTCCGGCGCAACCTCCGCCCCGATGATGAACGACGCGTGCTCGTCGCGCTCGCCCGCGACTACGAACGCACCGACCGCAAGCTCAAAGCCATCGCCACCCTCGAAGAACTGGCCCGGGGACGGAACCGGGACGCGGCCGAGCAACTGCTTCGACTCTATCTCGCAACCGGTTCTCACGACAAGTGCCGGACACTGATTGACGAACTCAAGCGCGGCGAGCGCGACCAGCACTGGCTGGCCGGTCTGGTCGCCGAATACGCCAAGGGCATCGTCGAACGGGACCCGGAAGCGGCCCGGGCGGCATTCCAGGAATGCCTGCGGCTCGACCCCGGCACCGTAAAGGGCCGAGTCTACTTTGGCGACTTCCTGATCGAGCGCGGCGAACCGGACGAGGCGCTCCAACGCTGGCAAGAAGTCCTCGAGACCGCACCCCGGAGCAACGCGCTTGTCCGGTCGCGCCTGGAACGGGCGTTGTACGAACTCGGCCGATACGATGAGGTCATCTACTCCTACGAACGACTGCTGCGCAAGGTGCCCGACGACATCGGGCTCGCTGTCGCACTCGCGCTCATCCACCGCAAGAAGGGCAACTATGAAGAAGCGGTCGAGCTGCTGGCGCGCACCTGCAACGAGAAGCGGAACGAGCTGTGCAACGCAACGATGGCTGCGCTCGAACTCGACCGCGGCCGAACCGAGGCCGCGGCGCGCGTCATCGACGAACTCGTCGACCAGCTTCAGCCCGGCGGGACCACTGAGGCGTGACGGCGGAATCTCCCCGCACGCCGGGCAGATCAATCCGTGGCTAGCAGCACGCCTTTACTGGAACAGTACCGGCGCATCAAGCAGCAGCACGAAGGCGCACTGCTGCTATTCCGGGTTGGTGACTTCTACGAGATGTTCTACAAAGACGCCGAGGTCGGCGCCAAGGCCCTTAACCTCACGCTCACCTCGCGACCACACGGGCACGGAAACCGCGTACCCCTTGCCGGTGTGCCCGCCAAGTCGCTTGACACTTATGTCGCCCGTCTCGTTGCCCGCGGATTCAGGGTGGCGATCTGCGAGCAACTCGAGCCGCCTTCAGCCCGCAAACCTGTGGTCCGCCGCAAAGTCGTTGAGGTCATCACCCCCGGCACATTGATCCGACCCGGCCTGCTCGAAGAGAAACGCAGCAACTACCTGATGGCGCTATCGCCGGCCGGCGACACCTGCGGCATGGCTTTCGCTGATGTCTCGACGGGCGAGTTCCTGCTTGCCGAAGTGCCGTTATCATCGCTCGGCGAAGAAGTCCAGAAGATCGAACCGCGTGAGCTTCTCATCCCGGAGACCTGGCCCGAAGACCGGCGACTGCCCGATGGCATTGAGGTGACCCGGATCGAGGACTACTACTTCACCGAGGACTTCGCCTTCGACCGGCTCACCTCGCACTTCGGCGTCGCCGGTCTCGAAGGCTTCGGCGTCGGCGAGCTCACCCAGGCGATTTGCGCCGCAGCCGCAGTGCTTGAGTACCTTGAAAGAACCCAGCAGAGCGCCCTGCCCCACATCACTCGTCTGGCACCCTATCGCACCACCGAGCACCTGCTCATCGACCGAATCTCACGCCGTAACCTGGAATTGGTGGAACGGATTCATCCCGACCGCGACGCCGGTGAAGGCACGTTGCTGGCCGTGCTTGACCACACCGTCACCCCGGCCGGCGGGCGCATGGTACGACGGTGGCTGATGGCGCCGCTTGTCTCACCCGCAGCAATCAACCTGCGTCTCGATGCGGTCGAGGAACTGGCCGAACCCGGAGCCGCACTCGGCCCGCTCCGCGATCTCCTCTCGACGATCGGCGACATCGAACGCGTAGCATCACGTATCGCACTCGAACGTGCGAACGCCCGCGACCTCGTCGGGCTGGGGAGCTGGCTGAGCAAGATTCCTGCGGTTCGCGCCGCTCTGGCCGGATGGCACGGCAAAGACGCGCCCGCACTCAAATCGGAACGGCTGACCGCCATTCGTGACGGCATCGAAGACTTCTCCCCCCTTGTCGGAGACATCGGGCGGATCCTCGTCGAATCGCCGCCGCTGGCACTTAACGAAGGCGGACTGATTGCTCCGGGCGTCAATGCCGAACTCGACGAACTCCGCGACATCTCGCACAACGCCAAGGGTTTCATCGCCGAACTGCAGGAACGCGAGCGGAAGAACACCGGCATCCCCAACCTCCGGGTGGGCTACAACAGCGTCTTCGGCTACTACCTCGAAGTCACGAAATCCTGGCTCGGCCAGGTGCCGTCCGACTGGCTGCGCAAGCAGACGCTGGCCTCGGGCGAGCGCTACATCACGCCGGAACTGAAGGAGTACGAGACCAAGGTCATCCACGCCGAGGAACGCATCAAGACGCTCGAGTTCGATCTCTTTGCTGCCCTGCGCCGGCGCGTTGGGCAGGAAACCGAACGACTCATCCGCCTCGCGCTCCTGCTGGCCGAACTCGACGTACTGGCCGGGTTCGCTGAAGCCGCCCGGGAGCGCCGCTACATCCGCCCGGTCGTGGACGAATCCGGTCTCCTCGAGATAATCCGAGGACGGCACCCGGTGGTTGAGACTATGCTTGAGCGCCCGTTCATGCCCAACGACACGCGGCTTGACAACGATACCGAGCAGATCGCCATCATCACCGGTCCGAACATGGCCGGGAAGTCCACCTACCTGCGCCAGGTTGCGCTCATTGCGATCATGGCCCAGGCCGGCTCCTTCGTACCCGCGGCCCGCGCCCGGGTCGGGGTGGTCGACAAGGTCTTCACTCGTATCGGCGCCTCCGACGACCTTGCCCGAGGCGTCTCGACCTTCCTCGCAGAAATGACCGAGACCGCCAACATCCTCAATAACGCCACGTCACGTAGCCTGGTGATCCTCGACGAAGTCGGCCGGGGCACCGCCACCAACGACGGCCTGGCCATCGCCTGGGCCGCGGTGGAGCACCTCCACGGACCCGAAAACAGAAGACCCCGCTCGCTCTTCGCCACCCACTACCACGAACTGACCGATATCACCGTCCTTCTCCCCCGCGCCCGCAACTATAACTTTGCGGTCCGAGAGCGAACCAACGGGGTGACCTTCCTGCGCAAGCTCAACCCCGGACCGGCCGGCAAGAGCTACGGCATCGCAGTCGCCCGTCTTGCCGGGCTGCCGGCCGAGGTCATTTCACGTGCCCGCGAACTGCTCGAGCGTTTCGAAGCCGGGGAGCAACGGGCGGTACTCGGGCTCCTGCCCGGCTCCGAAGCGGGCCGGGAGCCCGGGGAGTTCACCCGGGTTGCCGAGAGTCCGGCTGAACCTCACCCGGTAGTCAGCCATCTGCTGGAATCCGATCCTGACCACCTCTCGCCCCTCGAGGCGCTGACCTTGCTTGCCGAGTTGCGTCGGCTTGCCGGCGACAATAGGGCCTCTCCGTCTTCCCAATCCCGATATTGACTGGCGGTGCTGGTCGGATCGGACGATTTGTGGTCCCAGGTAGCGAGCAGTGACGGTCTTCAAGGCT
>OMKS01003723.1_pt1 | contig 11944 bp, 6 predicted proteins | sample 1674721 | NCBI WGS metagenome assembly OMKS01 (sample SAMN06264996, study PRJEB25208) | sediment metagenome | isolation source: hot spring sediment | place: USA: California | collected 2014-09-02 | reverse complement strand
GGGAAGGGCGGGACGATGCGGTGCCCCGCCTGACGGGCGAGTTCGTATCCGGATCCGTTGGAACCCAGACCCGGCGCGGCCCGGCCGCCTGTCGCGAGGATGACTTTCTGTGCGGTCAGTGCGCTTCCGTCCTTCCCTTTCAGGGTGAAACCTTCCGAATCGCGTTCGATCCGGGTGATTCCGGTGCCGCAGATCTCCGTGACGCCGAGACGCGCGCAGGCGCGCCGGAGCACGTCCAGCACGCTCGAAGCCTGAGCGGAGCGGGGATAGATTCGTCCGGAATCTGCCTCGATGCGCCAGGAGAGCCCCATTTTCTCGAAGAGGTCGAGTGTCCGGTTGAGCGGACATTGATCCAGCACCGCGCGGATGAACTCCGCCGGTGCGCCGTGATAGTTTTCCGGAGCGAGGCGGACATGGGTCAGATTGCACCGGCCGTTTCCCGTGGCGAGGAGTTTCTTGCCGACGCGGTCCATCCGTTCCAGAAGGAGAACCCGTGCGCCTGATTCCGCGGCCGCCGCCGCGGCCATGAGCCCGGACGCGCCCCCGCCCACGATCGCGATGTGTGCATTCATCATCCGTCAAGTTAATGGATGCGTACACGGAAAACAAGGAGGAAATGACGATCAGAGGGGGCAGGAGGCGCCCTATCCTGTGAAAAATGATCCACGACCCTGATGGACCGGATGGTCCGGGAGGGGTTTCCGGGCCGCGGCGAGTTTCACGGGGGATTCGTCCCTCATTTCAAGCCCGGTGGGAACCGACAAACGGATCCGCTTCTTTTCCGTCCGCGTCCCGGAACCCGACTCGCGGGAGTTTTATACGCCGATCAAATCCGCCACGGAAGACGCATGGGCCGGGAAACCATGCGGTTGGCTTCGTCATCATTTTTGAAGCGTTCAGCCACCGGATCCCAGTACAGCGTGCGGTTCAGCTTCATCGCAATATGCGCAACAAGGCAGGCAGAACAGGAACGATGTCCGACCTCGATAGGCGCCACGGGTTGCCTGCGCGTCCTGATGCAGTCGATCCAGTCGATATGCTGTTCGGGACTCTCATATAAACGGATTTCATCAGGACCGATTTCGGATCGGAGGATCCTGGGATCGCTCGCATGAAGCGCTTCCGTATTTTCTGTTTTCGAAACCGGATCGCTGGCCGTAACACCGGTATCCCCGCGTGAGACGAAAATCCAGCCTTCCGTGCCGATGAATTTGACCCCGTTGGGATAGGCTCCGCTGGCATGCAGCGTCACCCCGTTCGCGTATTTGGCTTCAACCTGAAAATCGCCATGCACATCCCAGAGGCCGGATTCCGGGAATTCTGCCGTGGCTTTGACTTCGATGGGTCCCGTATATTCCGTGCCCATGCCCCAGTGGGCCGTGTCGAAATGATGAGCGCCCCACCCGGTAATCATCCCCGCACCGAACTGCTCGCAACGCAGCCATCCGGGACGGGAATAATCCTGCTGCGGATGGACCCGCTTCTCCGTGTAATAAACCTCCGGAGTGGAACCCAGCCAGAAATCGTAGTTCAGATTTTCCGGAACGGGCATTTCCGGTTCTTCATCGCCGGAGGGATCTCCGGGCAAGCCGATTTCAATGGACTGGATCCGGCCGAGTCGTCCGTTACGCACCAGTTCACAGGCACGCCTGAACTGAGGCCAGGGCGTCACGGAACGCTGCTGGCTGCCGATCTGCAGAATACGTCCGGTCCTGTGAATGGTATCACTCAGTGCACGACCTTCGGCGATGGTCAGGGACGCCGGTTTTTGTAAAAAAATGTCTTTCCCCGCATTCGCTGCGGCAATGGCCGGAACGGCGTGCCAGTGGTCAGGCGTACTGATGATCACGGCATCGAGTTCGGCATGGGCAAGCAAATCCCTGAAATCTTCATACACCCTGATGCCACGCATGGATTTATCTCTTTTTTCACGATAGTACTTTTCGACCCATTCCTTTCCCTCCCGGGCACGTTTCGAATCGACATCACAGACAGCGAGTATATCCGCCTGCGGATGACCCAGGGTCTCCGGCATATCATGGCCCCGCGAAATCCGTCCAACGCCGATGGCCCCGACAGCAATACGATTTGAGGGTGCTCCTGCGCCGAAAACCGAGGCGGGCACGATGGAGGGAAAGGCGATGGCCGCACCTGCTCCGATGGAGTGTTTCAGAAAAGACCGGCGCGACGTTTGCTTGCTGGTTGTTTTCATGGGTTGGTCCTCTTCTATTCATCCAGCATGAGTTGACGTTGATACACCTGATACGCCTCCTCCACCCGTCCCGCGTCTGCATCGCCCTCATGAATCCACAGGCGGAAGCCCAGAGTCAGGCTTTCCCCCGGCTCGAGCGTAACGACTTCGGTTCCAGGCCATGCCACACCCAGGAAACCGTAATAGCGCAGGCACCATCCGGCGGGGAAGTCGGGATTGTATGGATGCTGGAAAATCGCAATTCCCGAGTATTCCTTGCTGTCTTCAAACCGTGCCGAAAAATCCGCCCAGGCATACCGCCTGAGATCGCTGTCCGAATCCTCGTGACCCGACTGGGAGGTGATTCTTGTATCCTGCCTTTTCGCGAAACGCAGGTTGAATCCGCCGTACCCCTTTTTGTCCTCGCCGGAGATTTTAATCTGTTGTCTGGCTGTCCAGGTCAGTTTCACATCCACGGCACGGCCGTATTGTGTTTTTCTGAAAACGCGCATCAGGACATCTTCATCCATTACATTTTGTCTGTTGTCCAGCTTCCAGTGATTCCGGACGCCCAGCAGCATACATACCGGCCCGGTCTCTCTCCGCGTCCATTTATCAAAAACCTGGTGGATGCCTTCGTATTCATTCCGCGGTCCATAGATGTGCCACAGATCATAGCGCTTGTCATTGACAAAGACCCTGGGCCACATCCAGGAGAGTCCGCGATGATGAAAATGATCACCGGGGAAATCGTCGGTCATCACATGCCCGTTTGCATCATACACCGGATGTACATAAGAAGACCGTTTGTAGCGTTTGGGTACATTCTCCGCAAGCTGCATGCCGAAATTGTAGGCAAAGATTGGATTGCCATCTTCTTTCAGTATCAGCCTTCCATCCGCTTCTTCCCATGTGAAGGGAGAGCTTGCCTGCACTGCGCTGAGAGGTTTTTTCTCTGCTGTGTAGGACTCGGGTAAAATCGCGCAATAGGTCTCCTCCTCCGTGGAGGAGAAAAACATAGCGGGAGTTTTCTGGAAAACAACACTGTCTTCCGTCACCCACCGGATTCCGGGTGCGGCAATGGTTCCCGGTGGAAGTTCGACGGGCTGTTCGATTTCAGAAACAGAAGAGACCGTCAGTGTCACCTGCTCCTGTCTGCCGGCACACCCGGACAGGAGAAAAAGCAGGATGAGAGAGAAGAGCCGGGTGAATAACACGGATATTTTCATAATAAGATCCTTTCCGGTGTTCAGACTTTTCCACAAAAGATTTGTCCGGAATTGCGGGGACATACTGAAAATGATAACACATCCAGATATTAATGTCAAGCGTTATTATGGAATTGAAAAGAAGTGAAGAATTAAAAAAATGCTTGACAAATTGAGGAAAAGAATTATATTGTAGTCGAGCTACTACAAATTAACAAAATAGCTACGTCGTACCAAAATGAGGGAAGAATTCAGTATGAAAAGAATTCCCGATTTGTCCAAGGCGGAATACGACATACTCAGGATTCTGTGGAAGGAAGGCCGTCAGACCGTCCGTGAATTGCATGACCGGCTCCATGAGACTTCGGGATGGGCGTATACGACCACCAAGACCATGATGGACCGGATGGTCCGGAAGGGGCTTCTGGACCGCGGCGAGTTTCACGGGGTATTCTTGTACGAACCCCTCGTTTCCCGCCCGGCGGGACTCGTCAAACTGATCCGCTTCTTTTCCGACCGCGTCCTGGAACTCGACTCACGGGAGGTGGTGGCCATGTTCACGCAGAGCCAGGCCCTGACACCGGAGGAAATCCGGGAACTGGAACGGCTGCTCGAAGAAGAGGGAGACCCCTCCGATGGCTGAAATCCTGTTCCTCGTTTTCCATCGGATCGGCGGATGCGTGGTTCCCTTCCTCCTCAGGGAGGCGCTCTATGCCTCGATCCTGTTCGGTGTCGTTGCGACGGTTTCCCGGTTGATCCGGTTCCGTTCCCCCCGTTTCCGGACCGGTCTCTGGATGCTCGTCTTCATCCGGCTCATCCTGCCGACGGACTGGTCGCATCCCTTCAGCGGCCGGAGCCTGATTTCCCGCCTGATCCCGCCCCTGAAAACAGAATCCTTCGGGGGTTCCATCCCGGCCGGACCGGAAACCCGTGTCCCCGCCGTCTACGGTACAGAGGACGTCCCCGTCCCCGAAACCGCCACAGCCGATTCCGTCCTGTTCTTTTTTTGGATCTCCGGTCTGATTATCTTTTCCGCCCTCTATTCGAAACAGATTTCCCGGTACCGCCGCATCCTCAGCCGGGCCGTCCCGCTCGAGACGGAGGAGGCATTGTCCTGTCTCGAAACCTGGCGTGCACATTTCGGAATCCGCCGTCCTGTCCGGCTGATGACCGGACACGGCGACGTTTCGCCCTTCACCCTGGGAGTGATCCGTCCGGTGATCCTGATTCCGGAAAGCGTGATGCAATCCGTCCGGAGATCCGAATTGGAATGCGTGATCGCGCATGAACTGGCGCATGTCAAACGCCGGGATGCCCTGTGGATTACCCTGCAGAATTTCCTTCAGATCGGATATTTTTTTCACCCCCTTGTCTGGATGGCCGGAAGCCGGCTCGGACTCGCACGGGAATGCGCCTGAGACGCTCTCGTCCTGGCGCAGGGACAGATCAGCCCCGCGCGGTACGGACGCAGCCTGCTCGGCCTCCTCAAGAAGCAACCTTTCGGGCCCGATTGCGTTGCGCTCATGCCGTCGTTCGCGAACGGACGGCACAAACTCATCACCCGATTCGAACACATGAAAGGAGCGCATTCCATGCGGTACACACACAAAACCGGGCCGATCGTCCTTCTGGCCGGGCTGGCGCTGTTCGTCCTCCCGATGGCCGCGGAAACACCGGGCACGGAAAAGTCCCCTTCCACATCCATGCAAACCGAAGCGGCACATTCCGAAAACGCCCTTCCGCGACTGATTCTGCCTGTCCCGGGCGGGCGGATCGCCTCCGGCTACGGGGAACGCCGCCATCCGATCACGAAAAAAATGGTCCTCCACAGGGGCGTGGACATCCCGGCGAAAAAGGGGACGCCGGTATGGGCCGCCGCGGACGGCACGGTTCGGGTCGCGAAATCCAGGGACTATGATCACGACGGATATGGAAAACTGATTGTCGTCCGACACGCCGGCGGATTTGAGACGCTGTATGCGCAGCTCGATTCCGTCCTGATCGGGGAGGGGGCAAGGGTCGTTCAGGGCACGCCGATCGGACAGGTGGGAGAATCCGGCCTCTCCACCGGGCCGCATCTGCATTTCGAAGTCCGCCTGGACGGCGAAGCGGTCGATCCGGAGCCGTATCTGATCCAATAAACCGGAGCAACGCGGCTGTGTCCGGAGTCCATTCCGATCGGGGGATCGGGTGCCTTCGGATACAGCCTGATTTTCCCCCTTTCGAATCCTTTCCCGCCGACGAATGGCATTGATTTCATCCGGACAATTTCATACTTTACACCATTCCATCACCGGACATGAATTTCCCGTGCCGGAACCCGGGAACAGCGGATTGATTTCCAGATATAAATTTTCAGTTATTATCCTTGAAACAGTAAACTCATAAGGTCAAAGAATGCCACGAATATTTGACAATATTGAGCAAAATCTGCTTACTGCATTAACCGATACATTGAAGGTATCCAATAAAGCCGATTTCTGTGTCGGTTATTTCAATTTGAGAGGCTGGAAAAATTTATCTCAGCATATTGATCGATGGCAAGGCGGTGATAATAATTGCTGTAGAATATTGGTCGGCATGCAACGCCTACCAGAGGATGAATTGAGAGATGCATACAGTTTGATGCGTGACAGCCATTTGATTGACCAAGGCACTGTGATTAGATTAAAGAAGAAATTGGCAGAGGAGTTTAAAAAACAACTCACGTTTGGCGCACCCAACAATCAGGATGAAATGGCTCTCAGGCAATTGGCAAAGCATCTGAAGCAGAAAAAAGTGATCGTTAAATTATTCTTGCGTCACTCTCTTCATGCAAAATTATACATGCTGTACCGGGAAGATACGAATAATCCAAGAACCGGATTTGTCGGCAGCAGCAATTTAACGATGGCCGGTCTTGCCGGTCAGGGCGAATTAAATGTAGATGTGCTCGATCAGGATGCGACTGAGAAATTGAGAAAATGGTTTGAAGACCGCTGGGATGACCGCTTCTGCCTGGATATTTCTGAAGAATTAATTCAAATCATCAACGAGAGCTGGGCGCGGGAAGATTTAATTCCCCCGTATTATGTTTATATTAAAATGGCCTATCATCTGGCCCAGGAAGCCAGGGAAGGGCTGAATGAGTTTACAGTACCCGAGGAATTCCGGAATGTCCTTTTTGATTTTCAGGAAGCAGCCGTAAAAATCGCGGCGCATCACATCAATAACGATACACGGAACGGCGTCTTGATTGGCGATGTTGTTGGCCTGGGTAAAACTTTGATGGCTACTGCGATTGCGCGTATATTTGAAGATGATTTTGGCATGCGCACATTGATTCTTTGTCCCAAGAATTTGACTGCGATGTGGGACGATTATCGGGAACAATACGGACTGCGAGGAAAAGTCATGTCGATAAGCAGGGCGCTAAAGGACTTGCCCAACGAAAAACGATATAAACTGGTGCTAATTGATGAGAGTCACAATTTAAGAAATCGAGAAGGCAAAACGTTTAAAGCTGTTCAAGATTATATCCGTGAAAATGACAGCAAATGTATTTTGTTGACCGCTACCCCTTACAATAAAACTTATCTTGATTTGTCGAGTCAACTTCGTTTGTTCGTTGAAGAAGATCGTGATATCGGGGTCAGGCCTGAACAATTATTGCGAACCATGAGCGAAACTGAATTCTTGAGAAAGCATCAGTGCCCCACCAGATCTCTGGCCGCTTTTGAAAAAAGTGAATACGCCGATGACTGGCGTGATTTAATGCGTTTATTCCTGGTGAGAAGGACAAGAACATTCATTCAGGATAATTATGCCAAATATGATCAACAAAAAGATCAGTATTATCTTGAAACCCATGACGGTACAACAAAACCTTTTCCCAAAAGGATTCCCCGTACTGTAAAGTTTGATATCAAAGACAGCGATCCCAATGACCAATATGCCCGGTTGTATTCTGAATATGTCGTCAATACAATCAACAAACTCAGCCTTCCGAGATATGGGCTTGGCAATTATGTAGCCTCAAATCCAACGCATCCGCCCACATCAACAGAGCAAAGACAATTGCAGGACTTGTCGAGAGCCGGCAAGCGGCTCATGGGTTTTTGCCGGACCAATTTATTCAAGCGCCTTGAAAGCAGCGGCATGGCTTTCATCCAGTCTATTGAGAGACATATATTGAGAAATTATGTTTTTCTCCATGCGATTGAAAATGATCTGCCACTACCGATAGGGTCGCAGGATGCGGAATTGCTTGATACGCGTTTTAGCGACAAGGACACCTCAATATCTTTGGATGATTTATTTGAGGATGAAACAGAAGGAAATGGCGAAGAAATTTCAACACAAAACGGTTTGATAAAAACCATTGAAGAATATCAAAAACATGCAAAAGAAATCTACGCCCATTACGCAGGGCCATACAAGAGAAGATTTAAATGGCTTCGATCCAATTTGTTTGTCAAATCTTTGCATAAGCATTTAAAAGAAGATGCAGACGCATTAATGCAAATTCTCGAAAATAGCGGTGAATGGAATCCCAATCTGGATGCCAAACTGAATGCACTTGAAAAACTTATTTCCAATACGCATCCAACAAAAAAAGTACTTGTCTTTACACAATTTGCAGATACGGTTATTTATTTGCAGAATCATTTGAAAGCAAGAGGTTATATCAATATAGAAGGAGCATGGGGCGATACATCGAATCCAACGATGCTTGCGTGGCGATTCAGCCCGAATAGTAACCACAAGAGAGATCAGATTCAACCAAAAGATGAAATTCGTGTACTAATTGCGACGGATATATTAAGCGAAGGCCAGAATTTGCAGGATTGCTCAATAGTGGTCAATTATGATCTGCCCTGGGCCATTATCCGGCTTATACAGCGTGCGGGCCGCGTGGACCGTATCGGCCAGGAAGCTGAAGAAATCATTTGCCATTCCTTTTTACCTGCTGAAGGCGTTGAAAAGATTATCCGGTTAAGATCCAGAGTGCGAAACCGCTTGAAGGAAAATGCAGAAGTAGTGGGCAGTGACGAGGCTTTCTTTGAAGATCAGGATAGTGAACAAACCATTCGGGATTTATTCACAGAAAAGGCAGGCATTCTGGATGGTGAAGATGACAGCGAAGTCGACCTGGCCTCCCAAGCCTATCAAATTTGGAAGAATGCCATCGATGCAGATCCGAATCTGAAAAAAGAAATTGAGAAACTGCCTGATGTGGTTTTTTCATCTAAAGAGCATCAAGCTGTTGAAAGACGGCCGCAGGGTGTTCTTGTTTACATGAAAACTGCTGAAGGGAATGACGCTTTAGCGTATGTGGATAAAAACGGGCAGAGCATCACGGAATCCCAATTCGAAATATTGAAAGCCGCAGAATGCAAACCCGACACGCCGGCCCTCCCCAGGCATCCCAAACATCATGAACTGGTCGAAAAGGGCGTTGCGCATATCGTAAAGGAAGAGAAAAGGGTCGGCGGCCAGTTGGGCAGCCCGCGAAGTGCGCGGTTTAAAACATATGAACGGTTAAAGGCATTTATTGATGATCAGGAAGGCACTTTGTTTGAAACCCAGTATCAGGAATTGGATAAGGCGCTTGATGAGATTTATAAATATCCGCTCAGACAGATCGCCATTGATACACTGAACAGACAATTAAGATCCGGGATCCGTGATGAACAGCTGGCAGAACTAGTTCTGATTTTACGAAACGAAGGCAGGCTTTGCAGTATCCATGAGGTAGAAGATCACAGAGAACCCCGCATCATCTGTTCCATGGGGTTGTTTGACAAAAGGGATGAATAGGTTATGCCGATCCGTCCGCCAGCACGAACCTACATCAAGTCATTTAATTTAAAACCGCTATTTATTGAAGAACTCGGCTGGGATCATTGCCGCATCGATCAGAACGTCGAGATTGAGGGCATTCATTACCCGCTAACCGCAATTGCTGAAAAAAGAGGACTGGTTGCCTTCGTATTTCAGGGCGACGATTCTGTCGATCTCCCTGATTACGCCACCCGGAGGAAGATCGAAAAGCAGATTGGAAAATCTGTCCATGAGCACATAATCATTTTTATGGACAGTCACAAAACGACACAGGTCTGGCAATGGGTCAAGCGGGAGCCCGGCAAACCGGCCGCCTGTCGCGAGCATCGCTTTTATCAAGGCCAGTCCGGGGATGCTCTTATTCAGAAACTGGATCCCCTTGTTATCACCCTGGAAGAAGAAGACAGCCAGCATCTGACCGTTTCGGAAATCGCCGGCCGGGTGAGAAACGGTTTTGATGTGGACCGCATCACCAAGCGGTTTTATGACCGTTTCAAGGATGAACATTCGGCTTTCCGTGATTTTATTCAGGGCATCACCGAAACCGTGGCTCTGAACTGGTACGCGTCCATCATGCTGAACCGGCTGATGTTCATCTATTTTATCCAGAAGAAAGGTTTTCTGGACAATGACCGGGATTACCTGAGAAATCGCCTCAACAAGATCGCCCATGAGAAAGGCGAAGGGAAATTCTACACCTTTTATCGATATTTCCTGCTGAAACTGTTTCACGAGGGACTGGGTCAGAAAGAGGAAAGGCGCGATCCTGAACTCGAGAAATTGCTGGGTAAAGTGCCGTATCTCAACGGCGGTCTCTTTGATGTGCATGAGCTGGAAGAAAAATATCCGGATATTGATATTCCTGATGAGGCGTTTCAAAAGTTGTTCGATTTCTTTGACGGATATCAATGGCATCTGGACGAACGGCCGCTGCGCGCGGACAATGAAATCAATCCTGATGTGCTGGGGTATATTTTCGAGAAGTACATCAACCAGAAACAGATGGGGGCTTATTACACCAAAGAGGATATTACGGAGTACATTGGCCGGAATACCATTATACCCTATTTATTCGATGCCGCAAAAAAAGAATGTAAAATCGCTTTTGAAGGCGCCCCGTGTATCTGGACGCTGCTTCAAACCAACGCGGATCGTTATATCTTTCCCGCTGTCGGGCATAGTCTGGTCTGGGACTCTCGACAAACACCCCCTGTTCGTATTGAACAGCCCCTTGAACTCCCCAAAGAAATTATGGTAGGTGTCGATACTGAGAAGCCCAATCTCCTGGAAAGACGCAAAGAATGGAACAAGCCCGCGCCGCCGGAATTCGCCTTGCCCACGGAGATCTGGCGGGAAGTGGTGGCGCGGCGGCAACGTTACATTGAAGTCCGGGAAAAGCTGGAAAACGGCGAAGTCAGAGACATCAACGATCTGATCACGTATAATCTGGATATCCGCCAATTTGCCCAGGACGTGATTGAATCGTGCGAAGGCCCGGATCTCCTGCGCGCTTTCTGGAAAGCACTTTCAGAAATTACGATTCTCGATCCCACCTGCGGTTCCGGCGCGTTTCTGTTCGCGGCCCTGAATATTCTGGAACCGCTGTACGAAGCGACCCTGAACCGCATGCAGCTTTTTGTGGATGACCTGGATCGGTCGAATGAAAAGCATTCACCCAAAAAATACGCGGATTTCAGGCAGATACTTGAAGAACTCCACCGGCACCCCAATGAGACCTATTTTATTCTCAAGAAGATCATTCTGAACAATCTCTACGGCGTGGATATCATGGATGAAGCCGTGGAAATCTGCAAGCTGCGCCTCTTTCTCAAGCTGGCGGCGCAGGTAGAGCCGGATTATGCCAAAGCCAATCTGGGCCTGGAGCCGCTGCCGGATATTGATTTCAACATTCGGGCCGGGAATACGCTGGTGGGTTTTGCAAATATGGAGGAGGTGAAAAAGGCTGTTGAAGGCGATTGGGTCAAGGAGCTCGCCCTGGAGGAGATTGAAGAAAAAGCCGAAGCCGTGGACCGGTTGTTTAAACTGTTCCGAAAACAGCAGACCGAACTGGGCGGCGAAGTGAACCATGAGGACAAAAAGGCCCTTCGGGACAAACTGAACCCGCTGGATGAAGAACTCAACCGCTATCTGGCCAGTGAGTATGGAATCGATTTTAAAAAAGAGAAAGAGTACGGTAACTGGCTGGATTCGCACAAGCCCTTTCACTGGTTTGTCGAATTTTATGGAATCATGAAACAGGGCGGGTTTGATGTGATTATCGGGAATCCACCGTATATTGGAATAGATAATATTAAATACAAATTCAACAGAAATAATATTATTTGCTCTGATATTTATGCTTACATGGCGCTTCGATCAATAAATCTCTTAAATTCAAATGGTTATTTTGGGTTTATAGTTATGCATAGTCTCGCCTTTAGTAAGTATTTTTGTGATGTTAGAAAAAAACTCGTTAGTATGAATGCAAGTATGTGGTTTTCGTTTTTTGCGCGTATACCTTCAGGGCTCTTTGCCGGTGATGTAAGAGTGAGAAATTGCATTTTTCTATTGAGCAAATATTCCAACAAAAAAACACCTTTAAATCACTTTACAACACGAATCCATCGATGGTTTTCAGAAAATAGAAGTTTTATATTTCCCCTATTAAATTACTCATCTTTTAATTTCAAAGATGTTATCCCAATGTTTAATAATGAGATAG
>OMKS01003722.1_pt1 | contig 11945 bp, 12 predicted proteins | sample 1674721 | NCBI WGS metagenome assembly OMKS01 (sample SAMN06264996, study PRJEB25208) | sediment metagenome | isolation source: hot spring sediment | place: USA: California | collected 2014-09-02 | reverse complement strand
CGGCGGGCCTTACACCTTCTCATCGTCCACGAGCATGAAGCGAATCTCCGCCTCGGCCGCCACGGCCTCGCCCACCAGCGCCCGGCACTTGCAGTGCGCCGTGCGCTTGCGAAGCCGGACCGTCTCGGCCGTCAGAATCAACTGGTCCCCCGGGACCACGGCCTTGCGGAGCTTCACGTCGTCCATGCTCAACAACACCGCCAGCTTGCCCGTGTGCTCCAGGCGCTGAGCGAACAACAATCCCGACACCTGCGCCATCGCCTCCACAATCAACACCCCCGGCATGATCGGGGTGCCGGGGAAATGTCCCTGGAAGAACTGCTCGTTGAACGTCACGTTCTTGATCGCCTTGATGCGGGCGTCCCCGTCGATCTCGATGACCTTGTCGACGAGCAGGAACGGGTAGCGATGCGGCAGAATCTTCTGTATCCGCCGGATGTCGAGCACCGCGTCGGTGCCGTATTTAGCGATGCGCTCCTGCTGCTGCGCCGCGTCGTACAGCCGGCGGGCCAGCTCCTGATTGAGCGAGTGTCCGCTGCGATAGGCCACGACCCGGCCCCGCAGCGCCCGGCCCACGAGCGTGAGGTCCCCGATGAGGTCCACGATCTTGTGCCGCACGCACTCGTTCGGGAAACGATACGTGTTCTTGATGGGCCCGTCCGAGTCGATCACGAGGATGTCCCTCGGGCTCAGATGGGTCCCCATGCCGCGCGCCCGGAACTGCTTGGCCTCGGCCTCCAGCAGGAAGGTCCGCGCCGGGGCCAACTGGCGCTCGAACGTGTCGGGGGCCAGCCGGTACGTGTAAATCTGGCGGCCGATGCCCGTGTGGCCGCCGTAGTCCAGGTCATACGTGATCGTCAGGCCGTCGCCATCGTAGGGCAGCGCGTAGATCGAGGCGTCGCCGCTGGTGATGCTGATAGGCTCGGTGATGGTGAACTCCCGCCGGTTGGCCGGCTGTTCCACGACACCGGCCCGCCTGAGGGTCTTGAGGAACTCGGCGCTGCTGCAATCCGGCGCCGGCAGTTCCGCCCCCTCGACCTCGATGGTCAGATTGTCGATCTCCATCGCGCTGACGGCCGCCAGACAGTGCTCCACCGTCTCGATGCTCACCGCCCCCCGCCGGATTGTCGTCCGGCGGCTGCGCTCGCCCACATTGGGCGCCACGGCGCTGATCCGCACCGGCTCCGGCACATCCGTCCGGATGAAGACAATCCCGCTGTCGGGCGGCGCCGGGCGGAAGACCACCTTCGCCTCCTTGCCGCTGAACAGCCCCTTGCCGGCGACCTTACACTCGCTTTTTATCGTTTTCTGCAGCTTCAAGCTGTTCTAGCCTCTTGCTCAGCGACTTGACCTTCTCAACCAGCTTCGGCAGATTCCGCGTATGAACTATGACCCGGCGAGCCAAACTGTACTCCAGGGCGGGGACACCCATCACGACTTCCCCCGGCGATACATGATTCATCACGCCGGCCTTGGCCGTCAGGGTCGCCCTCGACCCGATCTCCAGGTTGTCCGCCATGCCGACCTGGCCGGCAATCACCACCCCGTCGCCGATCCGGCAACTGCCCGATATGCCCGCCAGGGCCGCCACCAGACAGCACTTGCCGATCACCACGTTGTGGGCCACCTGCACCAGATTGTCGATCTTCGTGCCGGCCCCCACTATCGTATTGCCGAATTTCGCCCTGTCAACGCAGCAGTTGGCCCCCAGCTCCACGTAGTCCTCGATCACCACCCCGCCGTTGTGCGGCACCAGCCGGTGCGCCCCGTCGATGAACGAATAGCCAAAGCCGGTCGCCCCGATGGTGCTGTTGGCGTGGATAATCACGTGGCTGCCGATTTGGCAGTTGTGATAGACCACCACGTTCGCATCGAGCCGGCTGTGCGAGCCGACCGTCGAGTTCTCGCCGATCGAGCAGCCCGATCCGATCACCGTCCCATCGCCAATCCGCACGTTGTCGGCCAGCACCGCGTTCGCCCCGATAGAGACCCCCTGGCCCAACAGCACCGATTGGCCCAGCTTTGCGCTGGGGTCCACGCCCGGCGCTGGGGCCTTGAGAATTGGGGCAAAGAGCCGCAGCGCCTCGATCAGGGCCGCGTTCACGTCGCCGACCACGATCTGCGGCTTGTCGAGGGCCTCCACCGGCGTGGCCACAATCACGGCCGCCGCCTGCGAAGCCCCGAGGGCCTCGCGGTGCTTCTCGTTATTGTAGAACGTCACATCCGTGGGCCTGGCCGAGACCAGCGGCCCTACTGCCGTGACGACGGCCCGGCCGGATCCGACCAGCTCGCCGTCCAGCTTCTTCGCCAACTGTTCAATCGTCAATTCCATTGCCATTGCCCCGGCCGCCGCGCGGCCCAACTTACTTCGCATCCAGCCGCTTGACGATCTCCGGCGTCAGATCGACCCTGCCCTTGGCGTAGAGCAGCTTGTTCGTGCGAAGCGCCATCATCAGTTCCTCCGAGCTCTGCATCGGGAACTCCGCCTCATCCCCTTCCAGGATCAGGTCGAAACCCCGCTCCGCGGCCAACTCCTTGATAATCTGAAGAATCTCCTTATACAAGTCCTCCGTCCAGCGATGGTCCTTCGTCAGCCGCTCCTGGCTGGCCAACTGCTCCCGGACCTGGATGTCCGCCTGCTTGGCCAGCAGCTCCTTCAGATGGTTGATATAGTCCATGGTCCCGGGCTTCAGCGCCATCAGCCCGGCCTGCAAAGCGCTTTCCTCCTTGCGAAGCTGATTCAGCTCGTTCTCGGCCTTCGACTGTTCGGCGAGGACCTGCGCGCGGTACCTGGCGTTGCGCTGGCAGTCCCGCAACACTCGCCGAACGCTCACCGTCCCGACTTTCAGCACCGGCGACGGCGACGCGGCCGCCTGGGTGTACTCGTATCCAACCGTCAAAGCCAACGCCAACGCGGCACAACAAACCAGCATGGTCCTGAAACGCATCATTGTTCCTTTCACATCACAAGAGCACCCGATCCGGTCGCCGGGCGGACATCCACCGGCGCCACCGGATGCTCAGAATCGCCTGTCAGAATAACCCGCCTGCCGAGAAACTGAACACCTCCGTCTTGTCCTCGCCGTCCTTCATCATCGGAACCGCCAGCGAGAAACGCATCGGAACCGGTCCAAACCACTGCGGAATCATGATCTGGATGCCGGTGCCGACACCAGCCCGGATCCCGCCGCTGTCGATCCAGCCGGCGTCGATGAACAGCAGCCACGACAGGCTGTCGCCCACCACCGGCACCGCCAGTTCCGTGCCGGCGATGGCGATCCACTCGCTGCCGATGGGGTCCTTGCGCTTGGGAATCCGCGGCGGCAACACGTTCGTCTGCAAGCCGCGAGGGCTCACGCCGCGATACTTGAAGCCCCGAATCCCATAGGCGCCGGTTCCACCGGCATAGAACCGTTCGAACGGCGGCGCCTCGCCGACCGCCATACCGCCCAGAAACTTGGTCGCCAGGACCGTCTTGCGATCCGCCAGGTCCGTCGCCAGCGTGTGATACCACGCATATTGTCCAGTCAGCAGGCCGAAATTGTGGTCGCCGGTGACCTGCTCGTAAGCCAGGCCGTACACCCGGCCGGTGGCCGGCTCCCACTCGTCGTCCACCAGATACCGCGTCATGCCCAATCGCACCCCGACCAGGGCGTTATCCCCGGAGACCCTGCGAATCTCCCGCGGGGCGTCGCGGTCCAGGCTGCTGATCTCCACGGTCTCGCCGCGAAGGCCCAGGCTCGGACGCCATTTGTTCTTGAGCCGCTGTTCGATAACCACCATCCCCTTGAGCCGGCCCTCGTCGTGGCTCTCGCGGTAGCGCTCGAAGCTCATGCCCGACAGGTCGAATGAGGTCGGCTTGTCCTGCATGTACGGCTCGGTGTAGTTGAACGAGTACTGGCTGACCTCCGTCCCCGGCTCCAGCGATATCCGCAGCGTCTGGCCGCCGCCCCGGAAGCTCTTGAGCGAGATGAACTCCTCAAAGCTCTCGGGCCAATCCGTGATGTCGAAGTTCCGCTGCTGGTAGATCAGCCGGCCGATGAAACCGCTGTCGCTGCTTACGCCGATGCCCGGCATCACCATCCCCGTCAGCCCCTCCTTGACATCAACTTGCGCGTCCTTCTGGCCCGGCTGATTGCTGTCCATCGGACGGATCCTCGCCTCGTCGGCCAGCATCTGCCGGCGAATCCGCTTCTCCAGGCTGCCGCCCCCGGACAGCGGCGCGATGTCCGCATTGTACAGCTCGCCCGGAGTGAAATCGTATTCGTCCAGGATGTGGCGCACCACCTTGTCCTGGGTATCCGCATTGCCCGTCACGTCGACGCGCCCTATCCGGAACTGCTCGCCCGGCTCCAGGCGGTACTTCACGTCCACCACGTTGGCCTGCTGCCCCTGCTCCATCACGTGCCAGGGGGTCTGATCCACCTGGGCGTTGATGTAGCCCCGCTCGCGGAACATCTTCCTGAGCCGATCCGCGTGCTCGTCGGCCTTGGTCTTCCAGTAGGGCCTGCCGGGCTCCAGTTCCAGGCCCTCGTTGAGCCGGTCCTTCAGTTCCGCCTCGCGCACCGTATCGGCGCCCTCAAACAGCACATCACGAACGTGGTAGATCGGCCCTTCTTCGATGTGAAAGACAATGTGCTCATCCCCCTCGGCCCGGATCTCGTGGTTCAGATAGCCCCGATCCGCGTAGATGCTCTGGAGCTTCAACAGGTCGCCATCCACCGTATCCTGGTTGTAGTACGACGCCATCACGCCCCACTTGCGGGTCTTCGTCGTCAGAACCTTCTGGAGCGCGCCGCTTTTGATGCCCTTATTGCCGACAAATTTCACGCTCTTGACGCGGACCCGGGCCCCCTCCACGATCCGGTAGCGCACGTGAATCTGGTTCTCCTGGGTCGCGTCCATGGACATCTCGACCTCGGTGCGGGGGAACCCCTTCGTGCGGTAATGCTCTTTGATGGAGCGGCGGCCCAGTTCGGCCAGCACCTCATCCAGGTAGTCGCCCACCCTGAATCCCAGCCGTTGCTTGAGCTCCTTTTCCTTGAGCTTCTTGTTGCCTTCGAACGCAATCGACCTGACGACCTTCTGGCCCGGACGCTCCAGTTGCAGGGCCGCGGCCTCGCCGCTTTCGGTCTCCCCCGGCGCACAGCCGTGCCCCGACAGCATCGCCGCGGCGACCGCAACCAGCCCTATCCATATCCAGGTCTTTGTCATTGCCGATCCGTCCTCAGAATGGCACCGATTCCTCGGGTATGTGCGACAGCGGCAGGAATTTCGCGTTCTCCCGCTGAAACAGCAGCTTCACCAGCCCCGTTGGGCCGTTGCGCTGCTTGGCGACGATGACTTCCGCAATGTTGTCCTCCTCGTACGACTCCTCGCCCTGATGGTAGTAATCCTCCCGATGCAGCAGGATCACCACGTCCGCATCCTGTTCGAGACTGCCGCTTTCGCGCAGATCGCTCATCCGCGGGCGATGCCCCTCGCGGCCCTCGGCGGCCCGGTTCAACTGGCTGAGCATCACAATCGGGATTTCCAACTCCCGCGCCAGGGCCTTGACATGACGCGAAATCGCCGTGATCTCCTGCTGGCGCGACTCCACCCGGCTCATCCCCCCGTGCATCAACTGCAGGTAGTCCACGATCACGCACTGAATGGCGAACTGGTGCTTGAGCCGGCGGGCCTTCGCCCGAAGCTCCAGCGGCGAAATCCCGGGCGTATCGTCGATGTAGATCGGCGCCTCATAGTAGGCCGAACACGCCTCCAACAGCCGGCGATAATGGTCGTCGCTAAGCATGCCCTTGCGCACCAAATCCGCTTTTACGCCGCTGCGACTGCACAAAAGCCGCTCGGCCAACTGCTGCTTGCCCATTTCCAGCGAGAAAAACGCCACCGGCGCCCGCTCATCCACGCCCAGATGCTCGGCGATATTGAGCATGAACGCCGTCTTGCCCATGCTCGGACGGCCCGCCACGATGACCATCTCGCCCTTCTGCAGGCCGCAGGTCAACTCGTTGAGTTCGTCGAAACCCGTCGACAGCCCGGTTACGTGCGTCCCCTCCCGCTTTTCGATCAGCTCGTAGGCCTGGCTGACGATATCTTTGATTGACAGGGCCGCGCCAGTGATTCGCTTATCCGCCACGGCGAAGATCTTCTTCTCGGCCTCATCGAGCTTCTCATCGGCCTCGCCGACGGGGCTGTAGGCCTCTTCGAGGATCTCCCCGGCCGCGACGATCAGCTCCCGCAGCAGCGCCTTTTCCTTGACGATCCCGGCGTAATACTCCACGGAACCGGGCGACGGCACCGAATCGACCACGCGCTGGAGATACTCCACACCCCCGACCGCCTCCATCTGCTTGCGCTTCTCCAACTGGTCGCGCAGCAGCACCCCGTCGATGACCGTTCCCTTCTTCGTCTGGAACAGGTCCACCAGGGCGTCGAAGATCATCTGGTGCTCGACCCGGTAGAAGGCGTCGCGGCCGAGAATCTCCACGACCCGACCGATGCACTGCGGGTCGATCATCATCGATCCCAGTACAGCCGCCTCAGCCGCCAGAGACTCCGGCATCCTGCGCGTCATCGAGGCCTCGGACGCCGGGTCGTTGCCGACCCCGCCGCCCACCGGGCCCGTGTCGCTGTTGCCCTTACCGGTCCGACCAGCCATCCACCAATCCCTTCATGCCGAGATCGTCAACGCTTTCACCACCCGGCCGAGACCCGACGGCCACGACCCCGCGCCGCCGGTTACGTGCCCTCGGCCGCCTCCGGCGCCGCGGTCTCCGGAACCACCGTCACCGTTACCATCGCCGTTACATCCGCCGCAAAACGCAGGTTCACGGTGTGCGAGCCGACTTCCTTGATATGTTCGCTGAGCCGGACCACCTCGTCGGCCACCTGGAAGCCCTGAGCCCGCAGATTCGCCGCGATCTCCTTTTCCGTTACGGACCCGAACAGATGGCCCTGCTCGTTGGCCTTGGCGGCAACAACCGCCTCGGCCCCTTCGACCGCGGCCGCGGCCACCTCCAGACGCTTGCGCTCGGCGATCCGCTCCTGCGCCCGGCGAGCCCGCTCCTCGGCGATGGCGCGAATGTTGTCCTTTGTCGCCGGCTTGGCAATCCCCTGCGGCAGCAGGTAATTCCGCGCATAGCCGGCCTTGACCTCCACCACGTCGCCCAGATACCCCAGCTTATTAACATCTTCGCAAAGCAAAACCTTCATATCCTACACCTCAAAGAAACCGTCCGAAACGCGCCCGAAGGCCCGCATCGATCATCATGCCGTAAACGGAAGCAGCGCCATGAACCGCGCCCGTTTGATCGCGAGCTTGGCCTTTCGCTGGCAACCGGCGCAATTGCCGCTGCGCTTGCGGGAATAAATCTTGCCCCGGTTGGTCAGCAGCTTCGCCAGCGTCTCGATGTCCTTGTAATCCACGTAGTCCACGCCGCGCCGACAGAACCGGCATTGCGTCTGCTCGCGCGTTCCGGTGAAACTGGTCTTGCGCCGTTTCTTGTTCTGGCTGATATTTCGTCGTGCCATATTCTACCTGTCTGCTCCTATCTTGACTATCCTGCTTTGAAAAACATCCCGCCAACGCAGCTTGCGGGCCTGTCGTTAGAACGGTATATCATCATGGGGTATCGGAGGAACCTGCGATCCCATATCGTCGCTCACATCGCCGCCGCCGGCACCTCTCTGGCTACCCCCGCCACCGCCACCGAGAAACTGGAAGTTCTCCACGGTTACGCGGTGCTTACTCTTCTTGCTGCCATCCTGCGCGGTCCACTGGTCAAACGTCAGCCGGCCCTCGACGAAAAGCGGCTGGCCTTTCTTGAGGTACTTGTTAATCGTCTCAGCGGGTCGGCCGAACGCCCGACAATCCACGAAACACGTCTCCTCACGAGCGCTACCGTCCTGGCCCGTCCACTTGCGGTTGATCGCCAGCCCAAAGTCCACCACCGGCGTCTGGCTCGGCAGATACGTCAACTGCGGATCGCGCGTCAGGTTGCCCATCAACAGCACTTTGTTAAAATTCGCCATGCCGTAACTCCCTTCTCTAAAAGGGTTTCAGTGCTTCGGCGCCGTCTTGGCCGATCCGGGTCCATCCATAAGGACTCCCCCGGTCTTACTTTAGCTCGTTGTCCCCAGCGTCGTCCAGGTCCTCGCCGGCAAGGTCTTCGTCCGCCTTGTCCACGGGCACCTCCTCGCCCGCATCGCCCGCATCGCCCACATCGCCCACATCGCCCACATCGCCCGCATCGCCCGCATCGCCCGCATCACCCGCATCACCCGCATCACCCGCATCACCCGCATCGCCTTCCGACGCTCCTTCAGCGGCCACTGCGACCCCGGCGGTCTCGGCGGCCGCCTGCTTTTCCGCGAGGATCGCCGGGGTGTCCTGCTGCATCACTTCGGGCGTTACATGGTCGCCGCGGAGGATCAGGACGCGCAGGATCTGCTCGGAAAGCTGCACGTCGCGTTCGATTCCGCCGATCTTGTCGCCGGCGGCGTTGAAGTACGTCAGGATGTAAGTGCCGCGGCTCTTACGCTGAATCTCGTACTCGAGCTTGCGCTCGTCCCATTTGCGCATGGACAGGATCTCGGCCCCTGCGCGGCCGAGGATCCGCTCGATCGCCCCGATCACACCGTCCCAGTCCGACGCCGCCAGCGCCGAATCCACCAGGAACATGCCTTCATAGATTCTCTTCGTAGCCGTTCTCAAGCCAAGTACCTCCTGATCACCAAACCAAAAAGTCAAACCGTCCAGTCATTTTCGCACATACACACATCAGAGCCGGGTCGCCATACTTACCGCAACTCCTGGTCCTTGCTATTGCTACCCGTACTGTTAAAGCGGTTCATCGCGATTTCGATGCCTTCGGACGCCCAGCACAGCACCGCCTCGGCGGCCCGGGCGATGGCCTCGTCCAACAACGCGCGCTCGGCCGCGGCGGGCCGCGAGAGCACATAATCGGCCGAATCCGGCAGGTTGCTGGGGCCGATGCCCACGCGAAGCCGCGCGAACCGGTCGCTCTTGAGCCGCCCGATGATGTCCGCCAGCCCGTTGTGTCCGCCGGCCGAACCTCCGACGCGCAGGCGAATCCGCCCCGGCGGCAAGGCCATGTCGTCGGTGATGACCAGCAATTCGGCCAGGTCCAGCCGGTAGAAGCCCACTGCCGTGGCCACCGCCTGCCCGCTACGATTCATGAACGCCCACGGCTTTAACAGTATGCACTTGTCCTGTCCTGAAAGGGCCTCGCCGAAACGGGCCCCGAACTTCGCCTTCTTGACCTTGACCCCCAACATCGCGCCCAGGCGGTCCACCACGTCGAAACCCATATTGTGGCGGGTCCCGGCGTAGGCGTCGCCGGGGTTGCCCAGTCCGACGATCAGCTTCACCGAGGCCGGACGCTCCTTGCTGAAGAACCACAGGCCCACGGCGTTTACCCTTGTTCGGCCTGCTGAGCGGCCCGCGCCGCGCGCTCGGCCTCACCGATGACCTCCGGAGCCGCCGGGGCTTCTTCCTCGGCCTGCTCGGCGGTCTTGGCCGCGGCCACCAGATGGCAGGTCACAAGGACCAGCTCCGGAGAACTCACCAGTTTGATCCCCGCCGGAAGTGCAACCTGCCCGGCATGGAGGGCATCGCCGACTTTGACGTCCTTGACCGAGACCGCGATGGACTCCGGAATGTCCGTGACGCTGCACTCAACCTCCAGACGGTCAACGTGTTCCTCGATGATCCCGCCGTGGTGAGTCCCTTCGGCCGTGCCCTTCAACTCGATCGGAACGACCACCCGAACCAACTCCGTCACATCCACCCGCTGAAGGTCCACGTGGACCAGGTCCCGCCCGAGATGGTCGTACTGCAGGTCCTTGATCAACACCGTCTCGGTCGTGCCGCCGACTTTGAGGTCCAGCAGGCGATGCCCGTGATGCAGCCCTTCCGCGAAATCGTGGGCATCGATCGACACCGCCAACGCGTCTTTCTTGTGACCATAGACCACCGCGGGCAACCGGCCACGAAGCCTCGCCGCCGCCGCCTGCCTCGAGCCCGTCCGTTCCCGCAGTTCCGCTTTCAAGGATAGATTCTTGCTCATGTGCTCCTCATTTCATTGCCACAATACATACGTATCAAAAACTCGTGAACAGACTGCTCACCGATTCATTTCTGTGAATCCGCTTGATGGCCTCGCCCAGCATGGACGCCACCGAAAGGACGTGTATCCTGGCGGCCTGGCGGGTCTCCGGGCTCAGCGGTATCGTGTCCGACACGACCACCTCGGTAAACGGCGCCTCGGCCAGGCGTTTGATCGCCGCCCCGGCGAAGACGCCGTGCGTGGCGCCGACGTAGATATCCTTGCCGCCGCGCTCCTTGATCAGCCGGGCGGCGCTGCAGATGGTGCCGGCGGTGGCGATGATATCGTCGCACATCAGAATGTTGCGGCCCTCGACGTCACCGATGATTTCGGCAGCTTCGACATCACTGCCGCTGAGCCGTTTCTTGTGTATAATCGCCAGGTCCCCGCCCAAGTGCGCGGCGAACCGCGCCGCCGTCTTGATGTTGCCCACGTCCGGCGACATCACCGTCAGATTGCTGAGCCGTTTGCTCAGGAAGTACTTGCTAAGCACCAGCTCGCCCGTCAGATGGTCCACCGGTATGTCGAAAAAACCCTGAAGCTGCTGGGCGTGAAGGTCGATCGCCAGGACGCGGTTGGCGCCGGCGGCCGTGATGATATTGGCCACGAGCTTGGCCGTGATCGGCACCCGCCCCTCGTCCTTGCGGTCCTGACGCGCGTAGCCGAAATACGGGATGACCGCCGTGATCCGGCGCGCGCTGGCCCGCCGCAGACAGTCCAGATAGATCAGCAGCTCCATCACGTGCTCATCCACCGGCTTGCACGTCGACTGGATCACAAAACAGTCCGTTCCCCGCACGTCGTCCTCGACCCGGATGACCTTCTCCCCGTCCGGAAAACGCTGTATCTCGGCGCCGCCCAGCGGGATGTCCAGATACCGGCACACCGCCGCCGCCAGTTCCGGATTGCTCGTGCCCGAAAATACCTTCAGATTCTCGTTCAGAAACATTACTGTGCCTCAGCCCCCAACGCATTGACACTATCCTGCGATACCACCGTTCCCGAGGCGATATGCGCCCCGTCGCCGATCTTCAGCGGCGCAATCAGCACCGCCCCCGTTCCGATGAAACAATTGTCGCCCACAATGGTTTGCTGAACTTCGTGGCCGTCAAAGTTCGCCGTCAGGGACCCGGCGCCGATATTCACGTTGCACCCCACTCGGGCATCGCCCAGATAGCTGTGATGCCGCACGCGGACGCCGTCGGCCAGGCTGGTGTTCTTGAGTTCCGTGAACACACCGAGGACCACGTCGTCCCCGATCTCGGTGCCGTGCCGGACATAGGCAAACGGCCCGACCCGGCAGTTCTTGCCGATCCGCACCTGGCCGTGGATATACGTAAACGGTTCGATCACCGTGTCCTGCCCGATGATCGCCCGCGCGTCGATCCACGTGTTGTCCGGGTCCACAATGGTGACACCGTCGTCCATGAGCTTCTGCTGAATGCGCTGCTGCATGATCTTGCTGGCGACGCTGAGCTGGGCCCGGCTGTTGACGCCCATCGCCTCTTCCGGCCGAACCGCCGTGATGGCCGTGACCTTGTGGCCCGATGCGATGATCAGCGACAGGGCGTCGGTGACGTAGTACTCGCCCTTGACGTTGTTCGGCTTGATGTTTTCGAGCGTCTCAAAGAGCAGCTTGTTATTGAACAGATAGTAGCTCGGGTTGACCTCCCGGATGGCCTTCTGCTCGGGCGTGCAGTCGCTCTCTTCGACGATGCCCTGGATATTGCCGTAGGAATCGCGAACGATCCGGCCGTAACCCTTGGGATTGTCCAGCACGGCCGTGGCCAGCGTCGTGGCCGAATGGCCCGCCTC
>OMKS01003716.1_pt1 | contig 11954 bp, 5 predicted proteins | sample 1674721 | NCBI WGS metagenome assembly OMKS01 (sample SAMN06264996, study PRJEB25208) | sediment metagenome | isolation source: hot spring sediment | place: USA: California | collected 2014-09-02 | reverse complement strand
CATTAATACCTCCTAATAAGATATACGCAGGTCACTCGCGTTCATTCCAGGCCGGCATCGGCCACACGATTTCTCTTGCAGCCAGGTCCCACGGCCATACCGTGCAATAATCACGGTCGATTATCTGGCAGATTACACCTTTAGCCAGGACATTCTGGTGCGTCTCCGGGTCGAAACTGACGCCGTCCCAGGGGGTAATCAGGTTATCGCCGGGAATATCGGTTGCCAGGAGTGCTTCCCGTATAGCCGACGGCTCGACCGAGCCAGCCCTGTCGATGGCATCCGCCAGGACCAACATGCCGGTAAAGGCGCGAGCGCAGGTATCGTCCATTTCGGTCCCGTATTTCTGCCGGTACAGAGCGGTTACCTCAGCGACCAGGGGTTTGACATCGGCCAGGTCCGCCGACCATGCCTGCCGGACGAACACATAGTTGCTGTTCTCTTCCAGTGTCGCGCAAAACTCAGGTACGGCAAACCCGGCATCGTCCGCGAGAATAGCCACAGGACTGAAATCCATTTCTTTATAGGTTTCCATGTAAAGAATGGCGTCGGCCGTATAAGAGGCCTGGATTACCATATCGATCTGCGAGTCCTTGAGCCTCCGGACTTCAGCCTTTACATCGGCGGCATCGGCAGAATAACCTATTTTCTTAATTACCTGATATCCGTACGCACCGGCATATTGCTCAGCAAACTCGGCAACCTCCGTTCCCCATACCGAGTCTTCGTAGACGATTCCCATTCTTTCCGGCACAGTCCCACCGAGGTCACGGACATCCTCGAGAAACTGGAAGAAGTTCCGCATGAAGACTTCGCCGTCGGGTATGATTTCGATGTGCAGCGTGCCCCCTGGCATGTGAACGGTGATGTCGTTGTCGACCAGGCCCAGCTTGTGGGCGGCGCAGGCGGCGGCGCACGAACTGCTGCCCGATGCCAGTGTGTAGCCCGCTCCGCGCTCCCAGATGCGGATGTCGATGTTGGCGCGGTCGATCACCTTGAGCAGTTGCATGTTGATCCGGTTGGGGAACCGCTCGTGGTTCTCGACGAACGGTCCGATCGCGCGGGCCCGCTCCTCGCTGACCTGCTCCATCGGGATCACGCAGTGCGGATTGCCGATGGACAGGCACGTGACCTTGAAATCCACGCCGTTGACGTCGAGCGCTTCGTTGATCACCTCGCGCTTCTGGCCCGCCACGGGAATCTCGTCGCTGACGAACGTCACCTTGCCCATGTTGATGCGAATCATCCCGGCCACGTCATCCTTCACCTGCACCGAGACGGTCCCGCCCAACGTCTGGATCTGGAACTCCTTGGACCGTACGTACTGCTTCTCGAAGAGATACCTGGCGAAGATGCGCAGTCCGTTGCCGCTCTTCTCAGCCTCGCTGCCGTCGGGATTGAGGATACGCAGTCTCGGGATCTCGCCAGTAGGTTGTGCGTCCTCGCACGACACCCCCCCGGCGAGCGGGGACGCTCGCCCTACGTCAAAGATCGGTCCGTAGAGGATGCCGTCGGAGCCAATGCCGAAGTTGCGATCGCAGATCAGCCGGACGTTCGCCTCCGTCATCGCCACATCCCGAACGTTCGGGTCGATCACCAGATAGTCGTTGCCCAACCCATGATACTTCTTGAAATGCACGTCCATTCTTACCTGTCCCAACAAGAGCGTTCACGGCACAATGACCGAACCAGCCACTGCCAAGGACGCTCTTATACCCGATCCGCCGATCTCGTTCAACGTCGGTGCCCTGGATTTCGTCGCTCTCCGAAAGGGCTGCCTCAATCCACGACATGGGTTTGGAGCTTCTCATGGCATGTCTCCGGGATCTCTTTGGGGATGGTGAAGAAGAAGGTGCTGCCTTTGCCGACCTCGGAGGCGACCCAGATTCTTCCACCGTAGCATTCGACAATCTTCTTGACCAGGGCCAGGCCGATGCCGGTGCTCTCGTTGGTGTCATGCGGCGCGAGAGTATGGAACATACGGAAGATGTTCTCGAATTGTCGCACGTCGATTCCGGGACCATTGTCGCTCACGTGGAAGGTGAGTTCTCCGGCTTCTTCGGCGCAGCCAATCTCGATGCGTCCTTCGGGCTTGTCCATGTACTTGATCGCGTTGCTGATGAGGTTCTGGAAGACCTGGGTCATGCGGACTCGTCCGGAGAGGATCGTCGGCAAGGCGTCCTGCACGACGATCTTGATGTGTTCCGACGGAGCGACGGCGTCGAGGATCTCGGCGACAAGCTCGTCGAGATCGATCGGCTCGGCATCGTCTTCGATCCGTCCGATCCTCGAGTATTGAAGGATGCCGTCGATAAGACCGTGCATCCGAGTGGCACGACTGTGGAGCAGCCGCAACTGCTCGGCGCCGTCGTCGCCAAGCTTGTCGCGATAGTCCGCCTCGAGCCACTCGGCCAGTACCGTGATGCCGCGCAACGGGGCCTTCAGATCGTGAGAGACCACGTAGGCGAAGTCCTTGAGTTCCTGGTTTCTTGCCTCCAACTGGTCGAGCAGAAGCTTCTGTTCGTGTTCGACGCGTTTCCGTTGCGTCACCTCAGCGCTAAGCCGCTCGTTGGTGGCGATCAGGGCCTGGTTGTGCTGTTGGATCCGGCCGAGCATGGTGTTGAAGGCGTCGACGAGCGTGCGCATCTCGCCGTGAGAGACCGGGGCCGCGCGGACCGAGTAGTCTTTGTCCTGCGAGACGACCTTGGCCACCTCGGTCAGGGCGACGATGGGCTGGGCGATGTGCCGGGCCAGCAGCAGCCCGCCGAGAAGGGCGGCTGCGGCTACGCCCACCGACAGTGCGAGAAGGGCCCTGCGCAACTCCGCCACGGGCGCGAAGATCTCCTCGGTGTCGTATCCCATCCGCAACGTCCACGGCAGGCCCTCGAAGTTCCGATAGCCTCGCGATGGCGCGCAGACCACGAACGCCGTGGTCCCGTCGCCGGCCAGGGCCAGAGGGCCGACGTGGTAGAGCAACTGCCCGTCGTCCGAGAGCAAGTCGAGCGTGGTGCTGCGATGCTCGGAGGCGTCCTTGACGTTGGCGATGATGCCGAAGATCTCTTCGACGTTCCAGACCGCCTTCAACACCCCGGCGAACGCGCCCTGGGCGTCGGTGACGGCCACGGCCAACTCGAGCGAGAGGATGCGGGCGCTGGCGTCGTAGGCGATCTCTCCGATGTGCGATCCATGGTCCTTGGCGTGGTGCCACCAGGGCTCGTCGGCTTGGTCGTAGTCGGACGTCCAGCCGGTCTGCGCGACGTTCGCGCCGTACTTGTTGGTCACGAAGACCTCGCCGAACAGGGTGTAGCCATACTGCCTTCGGTAGAAGTCTTCGATCTCGACCTCTTTTCGCAGGATTTCCGACAGGTGCGCGTCGAGCAGCGCGTGCATCCACGGGCTCAGGACGTGCTTGGGCGACGCCATCCACTTCTCGTCCAGCTCATGGATGTGACCGAGCGGGTCGGCCATCCGATCGAACCGCTCGTTCGACTCGCCCAGCGCCTCCTGGAGTCTCTGCACGCGGGCGTACACCTGAAGGTCCTCGATCCGTCTCTGGATGCAGCGGTCGATCTTGTCCATCGTCTCGGCGGCGACGGTTTCCGAGCCGGCCCGCACCGCCTCTCGGAGCGTCCGCTGGCTGTGAACGGCGGCGAACTGCCCGATCGCCGCCACGAGGAGCGAGAAGACCAGCGAGCTGATCGCGAGTTTATGAAACACGCTCATAGCTGCGTTCCCCATTGGCCTCCGAGCCGTTGCCCGCAAAGACGCGCCCGTCGTCGCGGCTCCGTTTGGAGAGTGTGAAGAAGAAGGTGGTTCCTTTGCCGACTTCGGAGACGAGCCAGATCTTGCCGCCGTAGTGTTCGACGATCTTCTTGACCAGCGTCAGTCCGACACCTGTGCTCTCGAATTCGTCGCGCGGCGCGAGGGTCTGGAAGATTTGGAAGATTTTGTCGAAGTGCTTTTCCTCGATCCCCGGCCCGTTGTCAGCGACACTGAAGGTCCAGGCGTCACTATCTTCGGTGCAGGCGACGACGATCTCGCCGGCCGGCTTGTCCGAGTACTTGACGGCGTTGGTCAGGAGGTTTTGAAAGACCTGGGTGATTCGCGTTCTCTCGCACTCGATCACGGGCAATCGGCCGTCCATACGGACCGTGATGTGCTGGGGCGGTGCGATCGCGTCAACAATTGTCGGCAGCAGAGCGTCGAGGTCCACCTCCACGATGTCTTCCTTGATGCGTCCGACGCGAGAGTATTGAAGGACCCCTTCGATCAGGTCGTGCATTCTCTCGACGCGACTCTGGAGCAGACGGAGGCTCTCTTTGCCCTCGTCATCGAGTGTCTCACCGTAATCGGCGCACAGCCACTCGCTGAGCATCTTGATGCCCCGCAGCGGCGCTTTCAGATCGTGTGAAACGACGTACGCGAAGTGCGACAATTCCTTGTTGACCGCCGCCACCTGGCGGAGGAGCCTTTCCTGCTTCTGTTGTGCGCAATAGGTCTCCGTAACGTCGCGAAAGCTCCAGACGCGTCCGGTGATTCGGTCCCCAAGGAACTGAGGCTTCGAGTAGTACTCCACCACTCGACCGTCTTCGAAGTGCAATGTGCCGTTGCCTTCCTGGTCCCGCTGGTTGTACAGCTCTCGGACTTGGGTCACGAATGCGTTTGGGTCCACCAGAAGCGGTGTGGCGGCCGCCAGGGCCTGATCGTCGTCATGGGTATCGAGGACCTCGCCGGGCAGTCGCCACAGGTCCTGGAATTGCCGGTTGAAGTTCTTGATCTTGCCCAGCCCGTCGACAACGACGATGCCGTCGGCGGTCGACTCCAGTGTCGCTTCGAGCAGCGAGAGTGATTCCTTCAGTTCTTCTTCGGCTCGCTTGCGCTCGGTGATGTCGCGAACGATGCCGATTGCGTGCCATTGGTCTTTGAGTTTCACGGCCGCCAGGGAGATCTCGATAGGGAACTCCGTCCCATTCTTATGCAACGCGGTCAGTTCCGTCGTCTGGGCGACCGCGGCGCCCGTTCCGGTGCATCCGAAGTGGGCCATGCCGCTGCGATAGGCTCCCGCGTACTTTTCCGGAGCCAGCAGAGCGTGTAGGTCCTTGCCCATGCTCTCACAGGCGGTCCAGCCGAAGATCGTTTCGGCCGCCCGGTTGTAGAACGTGATCCGACCTTGCGGGTCCATCATCAGGATTGCGTCCTGGGCGGAGTCCGTCATGATCTTGAACCGCTCTTGCGACTGGCGCAGCTCCTCTTCTGCCTTCTTCCGTTCGGTGAAGTCCTGCAGGGTTTCCACCACGCCGACGAGCCGGCCTCGGTCACCTCGGACAACGGCGGCGGTCAGGTGAAGCCAGCGCCCACCCTGACCGATGTCCGGAAAGAAGTTGCTCGCTTCGTAGGCCTCGTTGATGAGGTCGGACTTGGTGAAGCCGTCCGGGTACCATTGCGGGATCGTCTCCACGCCGTCATCGACGAGCAAGTCGGCCATGCACGGTCGTTCGTTAGCGTAGAAGGCCCGCCAGTGTTCTGTGGTCCCCACGATTCTATCAGCGGTGATCCCGGTGAGTCGCTCCATCGCCCGATTCCAGTGAATGATCCGGTGGTTGGCGTCGATGGTGAATGTGGGGATTGGCGAGCCCTGGATGATGCTGGCGAGCCTCTGCTCGCTGGCGCGTAACGATGTCTCGGACCGATGCCGTTGCACGATGTCGAGTCGTATGAGGACGGCGATCCCACCAAGAAACACCACGCACATGGCAAGCGCGGCCAGCATATGGCGCCACACTCTCTCGCCGGCCACGACGTAGGCGGTGCTGACCGGGATTGCCGCCAGGTCGAGAGAGACCTCGCCGACCTGCCGGCCAAAACCAGCCGTGGCGCCGTAGCGTTCCACCAGCGTGGCCGGGGCATCCTCCGGCCGACCGTGACATTGAAGGCATGATGGCTCGAATCGCCGGGCTACGGCGTGGACGGAATACGTCTGTCCGTTCTCAAAGAACTGCATTGCCCCCGACCATGTATCGATCTCCGGATGCTGTTCGAAATGCCGAATGAGCGCCTCCTCCGAGGGGGTCGCCCGGTTGGCCGGATTGCGCGGGTTGGTCGAGGCGAAGCGCAGAATGCTGTCGGGGAAGGTTTTGCGAACACTGTCGAAGACCCTTCGGGCGATGAAGGATGTGGACATTGTCTCTGGTGTGAAATCACCGGGGGCGACGTACCGTTCCATTTCCGGGCGGATGTGTTCGCCCACGTAGTTTCTCAGCGCGGTACCGAATTCAACGGCCAGTCGTGCCTGTTGGTCTGTGGAGCGGCGAATCTCCTCATGGGTCCAGTGCCAGCTTTGAATGAGCACTACCGCCAGAAAAGCGACAGCCAAGAGGCCCATGCCGACCAGAAGGCCCGTGTTCATGTGCCTGTGGGTGCGGGATGCAGAGTGCTTCTGATCGCGCCTGTCCGCAGCGGGAGCCAGACGCGGCAAAGTCATGTGACGCCGCCTCCGACGGATTGCTGCTGCGCCACCCCCGAACGCCAAGCCCGCCATCAACACGGTGAACGTCGTCTTGTGGCGGGCCCTGTCTACGGTGATCTGCCAGTCGTCGGCCAGGATGTCCATGCCGACGGCCATGAGCACTTCGCCCGTGTTCGGATCGAGGATGGGGGCCAGCGCGCAAACGAAGGTGCCATACTCATCCGACACGGGTCCCATCGTCAGCGGGTGGCCTGCGGAGAATACAGCAAGGTCCTCGGCGGAAGGTTCCTCATACGGCGTGCCGGGAGGACTGGCCATCGGATCGTCTTCGTGGTAGTTCTCCGGGCCGAAGACCAGGTTCGCGTCACGCAGAGCCAGACTGTAAATGCCGCGTTGGGACACGTGCTCGCCGAGGGCGATCATCTGGTGGCGGATATACTCGAAGGCCAGCGCGCCTGTGTCGGCCTCGGTGAATGACAGTTCCCTGACCAGTTCAGGATCGATGGACCGTGCGATGCCGACCGCCTGCCTGAGCAGGCGCTGTCGCATTTCGGTCTCCGTCCGTCCGGCCCACCATTGGCCCGTCCACCAGGCGATACCCACCAGGGCGACGGCTGCAAGACACAGTCTTCTGATTGCTAGGCTCATCGCGTCCATGTCCTTTCCTTCCCCCCCACCCGGATGTCTCACAACACCTCGGCCTTGTTTGGCACCCCAATCTGCACGCTTGAAATCTGCTTCGGCAAGGTGAAGAAGAACGTCGCGCCCTTGCCGACGGCGGATTCGACCCACACGGCGCCTCCATGCAGCTCGATGATTTTTTTGACGACGGCCAGGCCGATCCCGGTGCTCTCGAGCTCGTCGCGGCGGGTCAGGGTCTGGAACATCTCGAAGATCTTCCCGAAATACTTCTCATGGATGCCCGGCCCGTTGTCGGTGACGTGGAACGTCCAGGCCTGTTCCTGTTCGGAGCAGCCGATGCGGACATATCCTTGGGGTTTGTCCATGTACTTGATGGCATTGCTGATCAGGTTCTGAAAGACCTGGATCAGCCGGACCCGTTCGAAGACCACGGTGGGCAGGGTGCCCTCGATTGTGACTTGGATCGTTTCCGGCGGGGCCACCTGAGCGATGACCTCCGGGACCAGCGTGCTGAGGTTCACCTGTTCGAGGCATTTGGAGGTCCGCCCGATCTCCGAGTAGTGCAGAATGCTGTCGATCAGTTCGCTCATCCGCGAGACGCGGCCCTTGAGCAGGTCCAGGTGCGACTGGCCTTGTTCGTCGAGTTTGTCGGCGTAGTCGCTTGTGATCCAGTCCGTCAGCGTGCCGATGCCCCGGAGCGGGGCCTTGAGATCATGGGCGGTGACGTAGGCGAAATCCTGGAGTTCCTTGTTGGATCGCCGCAACTCCCGGATTGTCTCGGCCAGGTGTTCGTTGACCTTGGCCAGGGCCCGCTCGGCCTTGTGTCGTTCGTTGGCCTCCATCTGAAGGGCGATCATATCGGCCAGGGAGGCCGCAAAATCCTGTTCCTCAAGCGACCACTCCCTCGGGGTTCCGACGTGCTCCTGACTGAGCACGCCGTACGTCTTTCCGTGGAGTCGGATCGGAACGTCCATCAGCGACGCAATGCCGAGCGGCTCCAGATAGCCTTCACGGAGTTCCCGCGTGCGCGGGTCGTTCCTGGCGTCGTTGGCGGCCACGATACGGCTGTTCTCGACGGCCTGGAAATAGCCGGGGCAGTCGCCCGTCGCGATCCGGGCGCCGCTCTCGTGAACGTTCTGATCTCGGCGGAAGAGATCCTCGCAGACCATATACGTTCGCTCCTCGTCGAAGAACCAGACCGAGACCCGGTCGATGGCGAGGGTGGCGGCCGCCTCCTCCGTGGTCGTGCAGATCATGGAGGCCAGATCATCGTTGCTGCGCTTGCTCAGCTTGACGAGTGTTCTCTGGTGATGGACGATCCGCTCGGCGCGCTGTTTGAGCACCTGTTCGGCCCTTCTGCGGAAGGCGATTTCCCGCGTGAGCTTCTCGTTGGTCGCCGTCAGTTCGGCCGTGCGCTCGGCCACCCGCGCCTCCAGTTGCTCATTGGCCCGGACCAGGGCCGAGTCGCGCTGTTCGATTTGCTCAAGCATCTCGTTAAAAGCTTCGATGAGCAGTCCCACTTCGTCGGAGCCGCGCGGCTCGGCGCGGACGGTGTATTGCTTCTTCTCCGACACGAAATTCGCCACGCAGGCCAGAGAGAGAATGGGCGAGGAGATCACTCCCTGAAGCCTGGAGGAAACCAGATAGGCCCCCAGGGAGGCAACCAGGACGATGCCGACCATGACGGACAAGCCATGCTTGAGTTGTGCGTGTATGGGATCGAGACTGCTCGAGATGCAGATCGTCCCGATGCGCTCGCCATCGAGTTGAATGGGTTTGGCGACGATCAGCAATCCGTTTCCAAAGGCGTGGCCTTCGGGTAGCTCTTCGTATCGGGGCAGAGCGACCGTGTCGTCACGCCGATACAGCGCAAAAAGCCGCCCCGTTTCCGTGAAGAGACAGGCCGCCTGGATGGAAGGGATGGGTTTCATCGAGGTGATGACCTCGTTGGCATCGGCGGCATCGTCGAAGGCCAGCGCCGCCTTGCAGTTGTCGGCGAGGATATCGGTGTGGGTGGACAGGTCGCGGACCATCGCGCGCCGGATGCTGACCCATTCCCACGCCAGGAATACGGCGCCGGCCAGCAGAAGGGCGCCGATGCTCGTCATCATAATGATGGCGATGAGCTGGTGTTTGAGCGACAGGCCTCGCACCCACGACCGTACGACGCCCTCCATGGGTTGTTTCTCACTTGCCCCCATCGTTTCCCTCATCGTTTTGTCCCTGAAAAGCATCGGTCTTGACGATGCGTTTGGCCAGTCGCAGCAGTTGCGATCGGATCTGAAGCCTGGCGCGTTGGGCCGCGACCGTGTTGATCTCGAAGCCGACTTTCTTGTCCTCGATCAGGAAATTGATGACCCCACCGGCCTCCAGGAATCCGGGGGTGTCCGCCACCGTCAGCAGACTCTGTCTGCCAAGGGATCTGAGAATTCGCACGACGTGTTGCCTCTCCGACGGGCAGATGAACAGCACGTGGCAGTCTTCGATCCGCCCCAGTTGAGGATGGCGCTCGGGTAGACGTCCCTCCTCATCTGTATACTCGCCAAGGCCTTTGAACCGCCGGATCGCCACACGCCGATTCCGCACTTCCCTGTGCTCCAGAGGCGCGAACGCATCGTTGAAAGGGTCCTTGCCGAGAATGCCGACGAGAATGGGCTGGTTGGGGTCGTTGTTCTCTGCGTTCTTCTCTGGAGCATCGAGCCGTTCACTGTCCACGAACAGGATGAAGTTGTAGAGAAACGCCGCCTTGAGCCGATACTCGTGAGTTGCCGTCGAATCCGCGCGGACCGTGACCGGCGTGCTGCAGACCGTCAGGCACGCTGCCAGGAACAACAGAATGGAACCGGCGATTCTCATCGTGTTCTCATCCGTCATCTTGTCGCGGTTCACATGGCATATCGTTTCGTTTCCGGCTCGTGGCGTCATTGGCTCAGAACCGGTACGTCAGCTTGATTCGGAACGTCCGGCCGTCCTGCTCGATCGTGTCCTGTACGTGCTCTCCAAACCCCGGATAGCCGTACTTGACGTCAAAGAGATTGTAGAGTCCCGCCGCGATCTCCAGCCTCTTGGACGGACTTCTGTACGTCAGCGCCAGATTTGTCAGTACGAACTCGTCGGCGTGGTTGCCCGACAGCGTCTTGGACCTCCCGTTGTACTGGATCTCCAGACCGGCGAAGAGCGTGTCTTTCAGCACCGGCGCGATCAGATTGAGCTTCGCCAGATGCCGGGGCGAGTTCACGAGGATGGCCCCGGTCTCTGCGTCCTCGGCGTGAACGTACGAGTAGCTGGTGCGGGCGCGCCAGCCATTGGTCCACCGTCCGTGCAAGGCGACCTCGGTCCCTGTAGCCTCGACCTTGTCCCGATTCGTGAAGACGAGCAGACCGTCGTCAGGGTCGTTCTGCTGGTCGATGAGGTCATCCATCACGTAGTAAAAGCCGCTCAGTGTCGCGCTGAGGTTTGGCGCCAAGGCGCGTTCCAGCACCATCTCGTACGTCTCGATGGTTTCCGGATCGAGACTCTGCGGCGCCTTCTGCGAATAGCCCCCGTCGTGGTAGTAGAGTTCATAGGCGTTGGGGGCACGAAAGGCCCGGCCGTACAGCAGCTTGAGCGTTGTCTTGTCACAGAGGTCATAGAGCATCGCCAGACGAGGATTCGTGCTGCCCCCGAACGTATCGTACCGGTCGTAGCGCACGCCCGCGACGAGCGTCACGTTGTCGAGCACGCGGTACTCATCCTGGACATAGAGCCCCCAGTTCTTGCTGTGTCGGGAGTCGTCGAAATAGATCGCCTCGTCCCAGTTGGCCTGGTCCTGCCGGGCATTGTAGCGAAACTCACCTCCGGCGGTCAGGATGTGCTTCTCGAAGGGCCGCGCCGTGAACTGGAGTTCGCTGTCCCACCAGCGGCCTCTCCAGCGGTCTTTGTTCACAACGACGTAAGGGGTTTCGTCTTCGGAGTAATCGTAGACGTATCTTCCGTCGTAGTCGTAATGACCATAGGTCGTCCGGGCGCTGAACGCCAGAGTCTCGGATATCTCTCGCTCGTAGGTCAGGCCGATGAGTGTGGTGTCGTCGTGCACACGCGTCCTGCCGTCGCCGAAGACGGCATCCCACGGCGCGGTGGGGATCCCTTTCTCGGCCGCATTGTGCGCGACGATCAGGCTGACGTCCCCAAGAGACGCTCGGAGGAACAGGTTGTTCAGGCCGCTGTCGTCGTTCTGAACGAGCCCGTTGGCCGTCGCAGGATCGTCGAATTCTCTGAAATACAACTCCTGTCCCTCGCTGTCGCCTTTGGTGGCAGAAACGAGAAGGTCCAGTCCGTTGTCAAAGCGATTGCCGTAGGTGATTCGGCTCTTCCAGGTGTCGAAGCTGGCGACCTCCCCGGACAGTTCCAGGCCGTTGAGGGTCTTGCCGTCCTTGGTGATCACGTTGATCACGGCCAGCAAGGCGTTGCTGCCGTATAGAGAGGAACCCGGACCTCGAACAATCTCAACCCGGTCGATCAGGTCCACGTCGAGCACGAACTGCGGCCCGAACAGAGGGGAATCCCCGGTGTTCTCATTGGTTCGGTGGCCGTCGACCATCAGCAGGACGCGCGTGTCGTAATCACCCGGCCGGCGAAAGCCGCGGACCCCAACGTATTCGTAGTTTCGGTCGTAATTGACATAGAAGCCGGGGACGCTGCGAAGGACCTCGGCCAGCGTGCGATAGCCGTACTTGCGGATCTCGTCGGCCGTGATGATCGTGACGGAAGAGGGGGCCTCGGACAGCTTCTGGTGGTACTTCGAAGCACTGTACACCGTGCCGATCTCGACGCTCATCAAGTCTTCGAGAGACATCTCGAACAGGTC
>OMKS01003714.1_pt1 | contig 11954 bp, 9 predicted proteins | sample 1674721 | NCBI WGS metagenome assembly OMKS01 (sample SAMN06264996, study PRJEB25208) | sediment metagenome | isolation source: hot spring sediment | place: USA: California | collected 2014-09-02 | reverse complement strand
TACGGTCTCGTGGGCTCGGAGATGTGTATAAGAGACAGTCATAGAATAAATATATCAATTTTACAAAGTAATGCAAGCAGAAAATTGTTTTGAATATTTTTTTTATTTTTAACTTCATTAACCCACTTCAGAAATATGGTTAATCGTAGAGAGGATTATCGATGTCACCGTTAACAGTTCGTCATCAAACCGTGCTGATTCTTGGGGCAGGGTTGATAGCAATTTCGTTTGCCTCGATCTTTATTAAATTATGCGACGCGCCTTCACTTGTTATTGCTGCTTATCGGTTGACGATCGCGTCGGTGTTTTATCTCGGATTTACCCGAATAAAAGATGGTGCCTTTATTTGGAAGAGATTCAGCAAATCACAAATTTATATAATCATCATAGCTGCCCTGTTTTTGACGTTACATTTTTCCGCCTGGATCAGTTCACTGAAATTGACTTCAGTCGCCAGCTCGGTAGTGCTGGTTCAAAGCTCGCCGATTTTTGTTGCCATCGGCGGAATGATAATTTTAAAAGAAAGACCCTCGCTGCTGGTTATCGCTGGTGTTGTAATTGCATTGACCGGTTCGGTCATTATCAGTATTCATGATTTTTCGATCGATAAAAATTCTCTATCCGGAAATCTGCTGGCAGTAGCCGGCGCTGTTGGAGCCGCAGGTTATCTGCTTGCCGGACGAAAACTGCGCGCCGAAATCGATACCTTCCGCTATGTTGCTGCGGTTTATTCGGTTACTGCTCTGATGCTAATTCTGCTGGTAATTCTCAAAGGGGAACCTTTGTTCGGCTATTCGCCTGAAATTTATCTATTGTTTCTGGCGATCGCGTTTTTTCCTCAAATCATCGGACATACCAGTTTTAATTGGGCGCTTAAATACTTCAGCGCCACCGCGGTTTCCATTGCGACGCTCGGTGAGCCCATTGGCGCATCTGTGTTGGCATTTTTCATTTTAGGCGAAAAGCTCACGCTCATCAAAATTTACGGCGGATTGATCATTATCGCCGGTGTCTTGCTGGCGTTGACGGCTGAAGCCAGGTCTGTGAGAAATAGTTTATCAAGTTGAACAAATACTTTGTCAATAAATTTCGACAAATCGGCTTTGAATTTCATCGAACCGTTTCCAGAATAGGCTTTAAAATTAATGTGGTCTTTCCCGCCAATACCACTTCAATGCGCTGAATATTTTTCTTCAGGAAATTCATTTGATTTAAGCCAGTCCAGAATTCATCGTGGTACTTTGCATCGTGCGTCTGGGGATCGCGCATTCCCACTGTTTGCCAGAAATTTGACGGCAGAATTAGCTTGTATTCGCGCGATGCATTGGGTTTAATAACGCTTCCTGCCGGATAATCTGTAAATTTTCCCTTTCTCAAAACGTATGATTGGTTATCATTCGTATGAAGGATGAAGTTATCGCTGTTGTAATTGGTTGCAACCGGTTTTTCAGTTTCATTGACCACCCGGATTGCAAGGGTTTGTCCGAATAGCTCTGCATAGGCATAAAGCTTGCTTTCCATTCTTAGCGTTCCGTGATAGGATGCACCTTTTTCTGGCGAGTAGCTGATTATTTTAAATTTGCTGGCTTCTTCCGGGTCCATTTGAACGCCGAAAAAATCGTTCATTTTTGCCGTTCGTGAACTACAAAAGAAAATCCAGACAACTGTAATAAAGAAAAGAATGCAACTGAAAAATCTCACGAAATAATTTGTTTTCATTTCTCATTCCCTGGAAGTTTGGTTAAGGAATATACGGTAAATTGGAAAGTTTTCTCCCGCAACAAAATCTGAAAATTCCTGATAATGAGACAGTCCGTAAAAGCTCTCCGGTTCGAAAATTTGGACAATTTGCGCCGCTTGCATATTATCGGTGGGAATTACCAGACTGCCGCTGATGAAATTTCTTGCAGAAGCTGTCCAGAATCCAGCGGGAATAATGGTGTCGCGACCTTCATATTTGAGCGTGTCTGAACCGGTAATGGTGAACCATTCACAGTAGAATTCTCCTGCTTGATCTAAAAAATAGTGGTCAAACAGATGGTGTTTAATCAACAGTAGTATTCTTTCATCCGGGTTTTCGATCAAATAGCCGTCAGGTCGTTTAATCGTTTTTAATGGCTGCGGATTGGGGCGATAGTCTGGTAGTACCAGCGTGGTGTCTTTGAAATCAATTGCCCTTTTTAGCGTCACTTTAAGCGCAAATTTTTCGTGGTTGGTATAGTCAGCATGGATAGCGACCGAGTCGGGCGGTTGTTTGGCAACTGCATCTCGGACGTTCCTCACCAGTTGATTAATTTGATCAGATTTTTGTTGACAAATATTGAGAAAGGTTTCGATCAGAGTCAATTGATGTTTAGCGCGCTGCCAGATTTTTTCAGTTTTTGACAGCGGACTCAATCCTTCCAAAATAAAAGATAATGTCAGTTTAATGCCAAATCCATTGCGTCCATCATTAATGTCGGTTGTGCTATGACGGATTAACGCGTCTAATTCGCTACGGGTGATGACGTAGCGATTGGCGCGAAAACCCCGTTCTCGTGTTTGCTGGATGGTGGGAGATAAAATTTCATTCAATGAAAATTCTTTCAAAACGGCTGGAATCGCCGGGTTGGAAATGCAATCGATTTGCTCGCCGAAATCTTTGATATATCCATGATGAAGCCAACTTGAGAAGCCATACTCGTGAACATCGAGCGTGACTTCGGGGCGGTGCTGGTTGAAAATTTGGTGTAAAAGCTGGGTTTCGGGTTCGCTTAATATCACATGGTTGCGATTTAAATCGTAATCATTGCCGTTTCGTCGGCGATGGGTTTCGTTGCCGTCGGGATTGACCATGGGGACCAGGATTAAATTTAGATTGCTAAAATCATATCGGACGGGGTTCAGGTAGAGCTCGTTGATGAGCATTAAAAGCGATTCTTTACCCGAAGGTTCATTACCATGCTGCTGGGCGAATATCATAACTGTTGTCGCATGTTTTTTCCAGTGTTTTCTCTGGGGAAAATAAACCACTGGAATTGTTCTTTCTTGTGCAGAATAACCTGCGAACTCGAGTTCGAAGTTATCAGATTGCCCGACGATGTTTTCTAAATATTCAATCATTTCCTGATGCGATGTACCCTCGGGCGGTGTTTGTTTCTCCAGCGGCAGTCGAATCTGACTGTAGAGCAGCGCCGGAAATATTAGACAGGTGATCAAATATTTTTTCATTTTCACCTCCGAATAATATGACAGCTTTGATGAATATAGATTATCTGAACCATAGAATTAATGCTGGTTTTGTTTTTTTTGTTGCTGTGATATTTTCAGTGATACGTCGCATTATTTATACAAAATTCAACGCCCGGCTTAGATCGTCTATCAACCGGTCGGGACTTTCGATCCCCACAGATAATCTCACCAGACTTTCGCTGATCCCGGCTTTTGCCCGTTCTTCGGGCTTAAGGGCAGCATGAGTATTGGTAATCGGCTGGTTCGCCAGACTGGTAACCCCACCAAGGCTGGTTGCCAATTTGATGGTTTTGAGCTGATCCATAAACTTTTTGGTGGCATCAAAGTCTGCATTTAATTCAAAACTTAACATCCCGCCGAAACCACGCATCTGGCGTTTGGCAATGTGGTAATCCGGATGCGACGGCAAGCCCGGGTAGTGTACGACTTTGATTTTATCTTGGCGTGCCAAAAATTCAGCGATCTTTTGGGCGTTTTCATTTTGTCGACTGATGCGAATTTCCAGCGTCTGAATTCCCCTTAACGCTAAAAAGGCAGTCATCGGATCCATCACACCGCCGAGAATTTTTCGAAATTGCCAGATTTGATCGAAATGTTTTTTATTGCAGAGAGCAAATCCAGCGGTAATATCATGGTGCCCACCGAGATATTTGGTTGCACTATGAAGCGTTATATCCACACCAAAATTTAATGGCTTCTGATTAATTGGCGAGGCAAAGGTGGAGTCAAGAAATACCGTCGCCCCTTGATGATGGGCTGCTTCAATCAAAGGCGCCACATCAACGACGCGAAGCAGTGGATTGGTCGGTGTTTCCAGGTATAATATGTTCGCTCCTCTTTCAATTTCACGAATAATACCGCTTTGGTCGGCGCAGTTCACAGCGACAACTTCAACGCCGAATCGGGGGAGATAGTTGAAGATCAATTCAAATGTCCCGCCATAAATTTCCCGTTGAGCAATCACGCGAGTACCGGTTTTTAAAAAACTGAACAGCGATGTTGCTATTGCCGCCATTCCAGAGCTAAACCCAAGAGCAAAATCATAATCTTCAAGTTGAGCCAGCGCAATTTCGGTCTCCTGGACGGTCGGATTATCCCACCTTGAATAGATAAATCCACTGCGATTCTGAACAACATCGATCATTTCGTCTGAATTATTAAATTTATAAGTTGCCGTTAAACAAACTGGCGGTACTACCGGGATTCCCTTCATGTTCGACTCCAAATTTTAGGTGGTGATAAAAATGATCTAACTAATCACAGGGTAGAAATAGAGCGCTTTAACCTGTTAAATTCATAAATCTTGCCACCAAGGCACCAAGTCACAAATCCCGCCGCGGCGGGAACAAAGTTGTGAAAGAAGCATTCATAAAAAATATTCTGAGTCGATTAATCGCCTTTGCCGGCTTAGCTTTATATTTTCATTACTTTGTGTGCCATTGTATCTTCGAGGCTTTGTGGCGTATGAATTATTCAGGATAAAAAAATTTGCCAAACTACAGTTAATAAAGCAAAATCATTTTTCGCGTGTACTGGTAATTCTCGGTTTTCAGTTGATAAAAATAGACCCCGCTGACAGCTTTGCCGCCCTCAGAAGTATTTCCGTCCCAGATAACTGTATGGTTACCAGCAGTTATTTTTTGATCAACTAAAGTGCGAATTGCCTGTCCCAGTGTATTGAAGACAGTGATGGTAACCATTCCGTTCTCATGGGTCGCAAACTGGATTTTTGTTTGCGGGTTGAACGGATTGGGAAAGTTCTGGGATAGATGATACGATTTCGGAGCTTTTTTTTCAGCAACATCATCAGCGACCCAGCTTGCCTCGTCTTGTAACCAGTTCAAAATTCTCACCAGTATTTCAATTCGCAATTGTTCATCTTCAATTCCTTCCCAGCCAAAGGCGAGTAAAACAGCGCGATAGTCGCCATTGTCCACTGCCAGCGCAGCAGTACCGCTGGAACGAATTAATCCGGCTCCCTCTGATGTATTTTGATCATAATAGAGCAGCGGTATTGCTGATTCCAGCGGGTCGATTTCGCCGGCGAGGTTTTGTGAGTTTTCGCCCTGCTGCGATAGCCAGAAACTCATATCCCCCAGCAGCGGATTTGTTGCTGCCGGAATCAGGTGATGGAGGTTGGTCTGAAAACTGACGTATTTCGATTTCAAATAATCGGACAATAATGGCTTATAAATAATCGACAATGGAAGTACAGAACCGTTAATGAAAAGATTTCCACCGTTGTTCAGGTAGCTTTCGAGGTTTTCTGTGCCGTAGTTAAACAACGAGTTTCGCACTTCGTTTGATGAGTACCAGATCACGCGCTGAAAATTATTAAGGGTGTCGACTGGCACAGCTCCTTCCAGTTCGGTGTCCCAGGTAACATAACTGATGCCAAGGCGTCTCAATGCGTTGCTATAATATTCGTTGAGATTTAATTTTCCGTCATCTTCGACTAACAGGATCCGGCTTTGACCGATTGCCAGATTAAAGGGGATGGTGGCTGAATAGAATCCGCCATCTTCAACCAGTTCCATGGTTACCGCTATGATCTCCCGTTGTGCGTCTTCTCTTACCTGAAATATAAATGGATCCTCGCCATTGTATCCGCTACCGTTTTGCTGAATTAGGGAAAAAACCGCAGTGCTGTCGGTGAATACAATAGCCGGGTTGTTGCTGCGAATGGTTGCATTGACCTGATTTGCAGTGCGTAATCCAGTATTATTCAAAAGGATCATCAGCTTGAAAGTTTCACCCGGATCGATAATCGTATCGCCGTTTCCGGTTATTTGTTGACTGGTCTGGCTGGAGAAACTGAGTTCCGGCATCATTACTTTCATGTAAAAATAGTTTTCCCATGAATCACCGCTGTCGTCGCTGAGTGTCAGATAAAATTTAATGTTATGACCTGATTGTATCGATGGTGAAATCTGAATCACGAAATTGCTCTGGCAGGTTGCCTGGGTTGAAGCATCTAAGTTGCCGAAACTGCTTGTGTCAGAGAGAATTGTAACCAACGGATCTGATGTTTTCAGGACACCAAATACCTGGCTGGCTGCTGCGCCACCGAAATTTTCGACGACAATGGTAATTTCAATTGTCTCGCCGGCATCGACAAAACCATTTCCATTGCCGCGGCTGGGCTCTGTAAGATCATCATCGATAGAATAGGATCGAAGTTTAACATAGGCGATATCGTCCAGATTTTGAAGTACTCCGGCAAGAGTTGAAATCGTCGCCAGCCCCATCTGTACGGTTTCACGCATATAATCAAAGTTCATGTTCTCAGCTAGATCAGTTGGCTTGTGATAATGCGGATTGTGGGCGAAATCGAATTGCCCTTCGAATCCAAAAATGGAGCGAAAACCATTTACCTGGAATGAACGATGATCGCTGCCGCCACTATTGCCCGGGATAATCGGTATCAGAGTGGTGTAGGTTCGAGCCATTTGCGCAGTGAGTTCGGCGTAAGGACGGGATGGGATGTCAGTGTAGATTGTTACATCGCGTAGCGGATCAGCCGAATGAAGAAATCCGATCATGTCGAAGTTTAAAAAAAAGCTGACCGGCTCATCCAGGCGGCGCGCTTTTTCAGCATAAGCCTGACTGCCTCGTAATCCAATTTCTTCTGCATCCCAGGCAACAAACTTAACAGTAGCTTCCAGCTCGTAGTCTGCCAAAATGCGTGCCGATTCAATTGCAGAAACCGTCCCTGAGGCGTTGTCTTCAGCGCCGGGCGCTGTTATATAAGGATTACCAGACGAAGTAGCATCATAATGCCCGCCGATCATTAAGACACTATCCGGATAAACTAAGCCGGGTTTGGTGGCGATGATATTTCGATGCGGTACATTGTAGAGATAAAATGTATCGAATTTAACATCAGTATAGCCAAAGCTCTGGTATTTATCATAAATCCACTGACCAGCGGGAATGATCGAATCAGAATAGGTATAGCGGGTTCGAAAATTTTGCAGCCGCTCCACAAATGCGCGTAATGAATCCGGAGAAACTTTATCAATAATGCTCAGAATGACCGGGTCCGGTTGCTCAACACTAAGTTTCAAGGGAGGTGGCGATTGCGGCGGAATCGGTTTCGGCGTGTTGCTAATCTTCATCAGTTTGAAACCACTTTGCAATAGCGAAGCTTCTTCTGACGGGGATATTTTTACAATCGTTCGATCTTCTTTTGAATAGAGCTGAATTCCCAGTTCGAGCGGGCCGGGCAGTGCTTTGCGCTCAGGTGGCGTCAGAAGATAGTATTCGCCGGACCAACCAGCAGCGTCGATAATTTGGTACTTTAATCCCAGTTTGTCAAGCAACTTTAATTCAGTTTTTTCAATTTCGAATAACCAAAAATTATCTTCGTGATAAAAAAGATCTATGTTTGAAGTGATTGGCAAGATCTCTGCGGTTTCGCACCGGCTAACCACGAGCGGTTTTGAGCTTGTTTGTGCTGAAACATTGTTTCCAACAAATACGATGAATAGCAAGAATGACAAAAAAACAATTAGCTTATTTTTCATGGGGCAGTCCTTTTCATGATTGGATTCTTATTTACACTTCTTTTATATAGCGAACGAAATAACTTTTTCGGAGTAAGGCATTGCGTTTGAGAATCTGTCTTTGAGGGTTTATAAATTTGGATTGACGCAGAATTTTATCAAACTTATTTCTCCATTGCCGGTCCCGGTTTCGAATTCCTTCCAGCACATAGAACTCACCACCAATTTTAAGGAGCCGGTGCATCTCATCCAGTGCCCGAACCCGTTGCGGAAATTGATCCAATGCGTTGGTGCAGGTAACGATGTCAAAGTATTGATTTTCAAAGGGCATATTTTCAGCCGGCGCACAATGAAAGTGGACGTTGGGAAAGCGGTTTCGCGCCTGATTCCGATGGATTACGCGGGGGTCGATATCCAATCCATGAAATTCAAAATCGTGTAAAAATGTTGCCAATGAAAATATCAGCCTGGCATTGTTACAGCCAACATCAAGTAATTTGATATTATCGTATAAATTCATTTCAGGGATAATAGAGAGGCAGTCTGGTTTGAACAGCCGGCTGATTCGTTTCGGAGCGATCAAATCAGCCAATCGTTGATAACGATGGTTGGGTTTCACAGATGTTCCCTATTTTTTGGTGGCTTTGTTGATTGGTAACTAATAATTATGAAAAATAGCTCATATAAATGAAAAAATCAAGTAATAATTTAAATAATTTGTAAAACATCACTTACCGGTGGTGAGACAGGTGGATAAAGGAGTGCATCGCCTTTACAACGTGTCATTTAATCCTAATTTTTTTAGATTTGATGTCCTTGCGAGCCGTTATTTCCCGATAGAATCTTCGACATAAGTCACAATAATTAAAGAGATTGCTTCTCCCGCTAAAGCGGGATCGCACTGACATGTATTTTTTGAATTTTTATGAGTGAATAGACAGCCTGTTTATGCGATGCTTTGCGGCGCATAAACGCCGCACTCCAATTTGAACCCCGATTTGTTCAAAATCCTTCGAATGTGAAAACTACCAGTAACTGAAATTTACAATGGTTCTCGATTGGCAATGGGCTGCCATTGAGAGGTTCTGTCAATCAGTGGAGAAGAAATAATAACCGGATAATATTCGATAAACCAACGGATTGTGTCGTGTCGATCGCAATGACAATCCCCCTTCATAGCTGAGCGATTACAATAATTTTTAATGACGATTTCGATTCTTAAATTTTCTTCGCAAGCAAATATGAGCGTTTGATTAAAGCGCAGCCAATTGTTTGCATTTATTATCTAACGGACTTGACATTGAGTCAAAATTTATTTATATTTAGCAGTGTGATGTCAATAGAAATACCACAGCTACAAACACTGGAGATTTTTTTTCATCCCAGAATATCGTGATTTTGGAGAGCGTTTTATCTGACCGAAAAATAGTGGTGAGTTTATCGCCCGAATCAATCCCCAAAGTTCGGAGGATAGCAGATGCCTGCAAATTTAACTCCACAATATTACGCTGCTGAAGAACGCTACAAGACCGCCAGAGATGATCGTGAGAAAATGAAAACGCTCAAGGAGATGCTGGCGCTTATCCCAAAGCATAAGGGCACGGAAAAACTTCAGGGAGATATCAAGCGAAAAATCGCCCGGCTCAAAGATGAAATGGATGTCAAGAAATCCAAAGGCGGACATCGCTTTAGCTACAGTGTTGAACGTGAAGGAGCGGCTCAAGTGATGGTTGTGGGACCGCCCAATGTCGGCAAAACGCAACTAATCAATGCGTTGACCGGTGTTGGGCTCGAGGTTGCTGATTATCCGTATACGACGAGAATCTTCCATCCGGCGATGATGAAATATGAGGACTTTCAAATTCAACTGGTTGATCTGCCGGCATTATCTGATCAATTTGTGGAAAACTGGGTTTCGTCAATGATCCGAATTTCTGATATGATGTTGGTAGTTGTTGACATCAGTCGGGATGATGTATTGGAACAAGCAGAAACTACGCTGTCGATTCTCGATGGCTTTAAAATAATACCACAAGGTGTTGCCGAAGATGTTTTATCAAACGCGGTGGATCGGGTGGTATTAAAAACGATTGTGATTGCCAACAAAGCGGATCTTAGCGGCGCGGCAGATAATTTTGAAATTTTTCAGGAATTTTTTGAATCAAAATTTGAATTGATCCCGGTCTCTGCGTTAAATCAAACAAACTTGAATTCAATCAAACATGCAATTGTGGAAAAGTTGCAGATTATTCGCGTCTATTCCAAACGTCCTGGACATGAGCCGGAACTGGGCCAGCCATTTACTTTTCAACGAGGCAGCACGTTGTTGGATTTTGCCAAAACGGTTCACAAGGATTTTGCCCAGAATTTAAAATTTGCCCGTGTCTGGGGAAAAGATGTTTTTGATGGGCAACGGATTAACAAAGATTATCAGCTTCAGGACAAGGATATTATCGAACTTCATATTTAACGTTTGCAATAATACGCGTTCCCACTTAAAGCTGATACCAACCTTTTGATTGAAAATTAATGGCGGTGGCAAAGGTTCCAGGAAGTTACAAAATGAGAAAGCGGGAATCGTTGCCAAAATTTCCCGCTTTTTTTAAATGCCATTTTTAAATGCTGCTCAGTGATGTTGTTCATCGATTACTTTTTCGATAAAAGTAACGGCATCGCCGACGTTTTTAACTGATAGTGCGGCGTCTTCATCCATTTCGATGTCAAATTCCGCTTCAAAGGCTGCGACCAATTCTATGCTTGCCATGGAGTCCGCTCCCAGATCGTTCACAAAATCAGATTCAAGCCTGACATCTTCAATTTTTACTTTTAATTGCCGCGAAACGACTTCTTTAACGCGCTGTTCAACTGACATTTTTCCTCCGGGTTAATGATGATAACTTAATCAACAAACCAATTATTTTTCAAATTTATCAGGAAAAGCTTTTTTTGATCCAAAACCTTCGCTCTTCTCTGGTAATGTCAAACACATGATTCAGCATGGCTTGTTCTTCGGGAGTTAATTCAACTTTTCTCCGTGACATGGATTTGGCGGCAGTTTCAATCATGTGGGTCAGGCCAAAGCCCTTAGTTACTTTGTCGTTTAGGTACCAACAATATGATGGAATAAATTTGGGGATGAGATTGCCCGAGCCCACTAAATTGCTCATAATGCCAATCATGGCGCCGGTATTGATAACAGTGCCAATACTGGTTTTGGTATGATCGCCGATGATGCTTCCCACTTTCAGATCACCAGAGTCAACCAAATCTCCCTTCACGTAAAGCTTGACAGAAGTATAATCATTTTTAAGGTCGCTGTTGGTTGTAAACGCGCCCAGATTTACCCATTCGCCCAAATAGGCGTGTCCTAAAAAACCATCATGGTGCTTATTGGAGTATCCATGGATGATGGATTCTTCAATTTCGCCGTGAATCCGACACATTGGGCCGATAGCGCATCCTTCGCGAATATTTCCCCCGTAAACTTGAGTATTTTCATCGAGGCTACAGGGGCCCTCGATGTGCGTCATCGGATGGATAATAACGTTTTTTTCAAAGATGATCGGTCCGTTAGTCGTATCCAATGTCACAAAAGGCCTAACTGAACTGCTTTCCGCCATGTAAATCTGATTTTTATCACCGATAATGGCTGCTTGCGCTGACAATTCTCCAAAAATAGCTTGCTGCGGCAGTGCAGCAAAATCTGTCTTAATTGCCCTTCCGTTATTTTGGACCAAATTCCAGGGGAAATCGATCATAGGGACGTCGATATCAACAGTCGGTATTTTCGATTTTAATTGTTGTAAAAATGAATCCCAATCAGAAAAAGTCATTTGATCTATGGTATCGCGATTAAGCCGGGCATAGACCAGATCATTATCCTTGATACCGGCTTGATCCGGACCGCTTGGATCGATTTTAATGTCAATTGCTAAAAGCCGTCCGTTTATAATCAGCAGGTCGTCTCCTTTAAGCGCTTCTGTTTGATTGATCCGATCGGTACTCAATTTTTTGCTAAACACTGGCGCCAGGTAATCTCGCATGAAATAATAAGGGGTGAATTCCGGGAACATTTTTTCAATTCGTTGTCGCAGCGAAATATGACCGCATTTCAATTCATACGCAGGGCGCAAGTAAGTGAGTGGGTATAATCTGTCTCTTATACACATCTCCGAGCCCACTAGACCGTACTAGATCTCGTATGCCGTCTTCTGCTTG
>OMKS01003712.1_pt1 | contig 11957 bp, 11 predicted proteins | sample 1674721 | NCBI WGS metagenome assembly OMKS01 (sample SAMN06264996, study PRJEB25208) | sediment metagenome | isolation source: hot spring sediment | place: USA: California | collected 2014-09-02 | reverse complement strand
GTCGTCGTGATCGAACCGGTGCTCTTTTACCTGATGTTGCGCACCACGCCCCTGGGGCGCCGCCAGGTGTGGCGGCTGGTCGATGGCTTCGTGCTGGGGGCCGTGATCGTGGCGGGCGTGGGGCTGGCGCAGTACACGCTGGGGATCAACGTCATCGCCGCCGAGCAAGGGTTCCGCCGCTTGCGCTCGGTCTACGGCTCGCCCAACAACGCCGCTCTCTACCTGGGGCGGGCGCTGCCGGTATTGGTCGCAGTGGCGGCGCTCGGCGCGACGCGCTGGCGGCGCGTCGCTTATGGGGCGGCCGTTTTGCCGGTGGGGGCGGCGATCCTGCTGAGCTTTTCCAAGGGCGCCATCATTCTCGGTGTGCCGCTTTCGTTGTTGGCCCTGGGCGTGTTGGCCGGGGGGCGGTGGCTATGGACGGTGGTGGGAGCGGCGCTCGCGGCGGCGCTCACGGCGGCGCTCACGGCGGTGCCCTTGTTGCGCACGCCGCGCTTCGCCGCTTTGCTCGACACCCGTCGCGGCACGACGTTTTTCCGGCTCCAACTCTGGCGGGCCTCCTGGCAGATGTTTCTCGATCACGCCGGGATCGGCGTCGGACCAGACAATTTCCTGTACCAATACCGGGGGCGCTACATCCTGCCCGGCGCCTGGCAAGAGCCGGATCTTTCTCATCCGCACAACATCTTCCTCGATTATGGATGCCGGTTGGGGATGCTGGGCCTGATCGCCGGGGCGTGGTTGCAGGTGGCCTTCTGGCGCTTGGCGCTGCCCCTGCGCCATCTGGCGATGCCCGATCAGCAGGCCTTGGCCCTGGGTTTGATGGCTTCGATGGTGGGATTTTTGGCCCACGGGCTGGTCGACGCCTCGTATTTCGTCATTGACCTGGCTTTCGTGTTCTTTATGACCTTGGGAATCATACATTGGCTGGCGACTAATGAGCAGCGAAAATGAGCAATAGTGAGAATGAGAACGAGAAGGGGAAAGGGAAGGAGGATGAGTGATGCGTTCGAAATTTAATCTGAATACGGTGATTCTATTGCTGGTGCTGGCAGCTTTGCTCGTCATCATCGTGGGTGGGTGGATGATGTTCAGCATGGTGCGGCAGGTGACAGAGCCGTTGTCGAACGTCGAGCGGGCGTTGCAGGAACAGGTAGAGGAGATATTTAATCCCACGCCGACCATCATCGTCGACCCGATGACCATCGTCCGCCAGGTGCGGAGCTTGAGCCGCCTGGAGACCGCGTCCTATACCATCGAGAAGGTCATCACCGCCGAATCGGGGCAGGGCGCCTTTGGCTTTCTCTTTGGCGACCGGTTGATCCTGGTGGCCCACGGGCAGGTCATCGCGGGTGTGGATCTGGGGAAAATGACGGATGGTGACGTGCGCGTCGTCGACGAGGACACCGTCGTGGTCACGCTGCCGCCGGCCGAGGTGCTGGTGGCGACGTTGAACAACCAGAAGACCTACATCTACGATCGGGATACCGGCGTCGTCGGTATGAACGTGGCCATGGAGACCGACGCCCGTCGCGCCGCCGAACAGGAAATCCTGAAAGCGGCCCTTGAGGACGGCATCCTGAACATGGCCCAGGAGAACGCCGAGGAGTACGTGCGTAACCTCATCCTATCGTTGGGATTCCGGGAGGTCATCTTCACACAGCCCCTGGCGCCAACTCGAACGCCAGCGCCGAGCGAATAGTGTATTGCCTCCTTGTCGCTCGTTGACTGATAGATTTTATGATTGGTGAGGTGATCGCTGCTATTAAGGCCTAACCGTATCTTCTCAATAAGTTGGGGAGCTGTGGCCGGTCTCCCGACCGAGCCACAGCGGGCACGGTCAGGAGACCGGCCCGAGCGAGTTTGCCCCGGTTTATTGAGATGATACGCCTAACCGATAGTGCCTATCCAGTGAAATTCTTGTTTTTTGTGCAAGAATTTTGTATACGAGGTGCTCCTTATTGGTTCCGGCTCGGAAGCGCAGCGGCTTCGTCCGGGTTAGGGTTCTATGTGCTCTGAATCGCTCGTTAGACGGTGTTGCATTGCCATTTGACTCACTTCTTCGATACTCTTGTCACTCCATAAAGCGCGCTGCCATTTAGTATAATCAAAGGGTTCACGTAATAGTAGGGTGATGAAACGTTCTGCGTTTAATTCTCCTAACGTTTCGATCAACGTTTCTATGCCTTTTATTTTGATTTCGGTGTCTGTGATCATTACCTTTCCTCCAGACAATCAATAAACTCTAGTGGATCGACGACACGTATCTCTGAAAAATTTTGCAACTTCTTGATGATTAAATCATCAGTTGTGATAAAATAGTCTGCTTCAGCTTCTATGGCACAGGCTATATGTAGCGCATCCTTACTCTGTAATCCTAAAGCTTGTACAGAATGCGCCCATTTTAACACGGTTGCGGTTTCGTTGATATCTATGTATGCTAAAGCTTGCCATTGGTCTATCGTATGTCTCCGTTCCGCAAACGGGTTGCGGGCATTTTCCAGTTCGAGGATATAAGACCAGATCAACGCTATGTGTTGTTGTCTGATTTGGCCTTGGATGTAGAATTTGGCTTCTGTTTCTAGCTTGATCCTGATTTGGCTTTGATCATCGAAAGGACGATTGAATACACAATTATCAAGATAGATCTTCAGCATCAGTTATGTCTCCATTCGTTCACTGTGTTATGCCTAGGCTGATTGCCAGCTTCTCGCAGGGATCAGACCGAGCGCGTTTCGGACGCTCTCCAGGGTGGCCAGGCCCAGGTAGCGCTGGCCCTCCAGGATGGAGATCACCGAAGCGCCGCTCTTTTGCATCTCGCGTTGCAGATCCAGCAGGGTGTCGCTGATCTGGGCCACAGGGAAGTTGGTGCACATCACCCGGCCGACGCTCACGTGCGGGCCGTAGCGTTGGAATCCCTCGGTGATGTCATCGTGGGTGAGCACGCCGACCAGGTAGCTCTCGTCGAAGACGGCGAAATTGGCTTGCTCGTTGCGCAGCGTGATGTCGATGGCGCGGGCCAGCATATCGTGGGGCGAGAGGGCCATGCCCCCGCGCAGCAACGCAGTCGAAGCCGGTAACTCCTGCATAGCCATCCGCAGCTGGGTGCCGCGCCACTCCTGTCGCGCGCCGAAGAAGATAAACAGGGCGATCAGGACCAGGTTCAGCGCGCCGGTGAACAGGCCGAGCAGCCCCAGGAGGGCGGCTAACCCTTGCCCGATCCGCATGGCGGCGCGAGTTGCTCTGTGAGATCCCATCCGGATGGCCAAGAGCGAGCGTAACACGCGCCCCCCATCCATCGGGAAGGCTGGCAAGAGATTGAAGATCGCCAGCCCTGCGTTGGCCAACAGCAGGTCGAGCAGCAGCCGTTCCAGGCCCAGGGCCTGGATGCGGCCCAGCAGCAGATCCAGGCCGCCCAGCGCGCGCCATCCCAGCAGGGGGAGCGTGGCGACGCCGAGTAAAATGAACAGTGCAACGTTGACGGCTGGCCCGGCGATAGACATCCAGAATTCTTGGCTGGGCCGGGGTATTTCGCTCTCCAGGCGGGCCACGCCGCCGATGGGATACAGAGTGATGTGGCGCACTTTGGCGCCATAGCGGAGCGCCACCAGGCTATGCCCCAGTTCGTGGAGTGTGACACAGAGGAAGAGCAAACTAAAGAAGAGAACGCCATAGAGGGCGCCCGCGAAACCCAAGCCTCGCTGTACGCCCCACTCGAACGCTGCCCATATCAGTACCAGGGCGAAAGTGGCGTGGATGCGGATGGGTATACCTTTTATCTGCCCGATAGGCCAAGACCATTTCATAGCGAAACCTCCTTTAACTGACTGCTATTATAGCATAGAAGTATTAGAAGTGTATGTGCGCGTCATTGGAAAATAATTAAGGTGTGTTCCATTTCATTTGAGACAAAGCTTGTAGTAGGCGATTTATCGCCGTAAAAGCGCGCTACAAACAACGCTCAAATCATTTGACACACACACAAATGATTAGCGATGAAGCTAGGGGATAACCAAAACAATGCGATACAAGGTTCAAGCGGAAGATTTCGTCGTCGAGGAGCAGATGTCACTTTCGCTGGGAGAACAGGGGCAATTCGCCGTCTGCCGGGTGCGAAAAAAGGGGGTAACGACCTTGAGCGTCCAGCGGCAAATGGCACGGATGTTGAACGTTAGGCAATCGGCCGTCAACTTCCCGGCGCTCAAGGACAAGCAGGCGGTGGCGGTGCAGTACGCGGCGGTACAGGGGAAAGCGCCCGATCGCATTGAGGGCCAGGGGTTTGAGGCTGAGTGCCTGGGGCGAACCGAGCGCCCGCTGACGCCAGCCGACATCGTGGCGAATCGTTTCACCCTCGTCCTGCGCGACTTGATGGAAGAAGAGGTCGCTTCAATTCGCGCGCGCGTGCGCCAGGTGGCCGAGTTCGGCCTGCCCAACTATTTCGACCGGCAGCGTTTCGGCTCACTATCGCCAGGACAGGATCACATCGCCAAGTTGATCTTGCAGCGCGACGCAGAGGGTGCGGTGCGCGCTTATCTTTCCCATCTCTTCGTCGGAGATCCTCGGCCGGTACGCAAGTTCAAGGCCTTCGCGGCCCGGCGTTGGGGGGATTGGGACGCTCTCTTCGACGCCGCGCCCAGCCCCTCGAACTTCCGGTCGGTGCTCACCTACCTGCGCGACCATCCGCAGCCGACGGAGACCCAGTGGCGCAAGGCGCTCAACCTGATCAATCGCCGGTTGTTGAGCATTTATCTCTCGGCCTACCAATCACTTCTGTGGAACCGGATCGTGTCGCGTTATCTGTCGGACCGGTTGGGAGAGCCGCCCGCCGCCATCGAGATCGCGCGAGAGACGTTGGCGCTCTATCACACGCTGCCCGACGATTTCGAGCGCGCATTCGAGCGCGCGCGCGAGGTTCCCCTGCCCAGCCACCGGGCCCGTTATTCGGGGCCTACCCTGAAAGCGATCGCCCTGCACGTGTTCGCCGAGGAGGGATTCGTGGCTAACGATCTCAAGGCCCGGATCCTCAAGAAGGCATACGTGTACCGTGGGAACCGGGCGTTGTTGCTTTTTCCCCATGAGATTGCCATCCTGGCCGAGAAGCCCGACGAGTTGTTCCCCGGCAAGCGCCAGATCACCATGGCCTTCACGCTGCCCCGGGGGAGTTACGCGACGCTGCTTCTCAAGACACTCTTGATTTAGCGCCTCAGCACGATAGCATCCAACCCAAATCCAACACTTCTTAACGTAATTCAACGACATGTCTAACCGATCCCAGCATTTGGCGTGTATCGTTTATGCTAGGATAAGATTGCGTGATACCTGGTGTGAGGAGGAGGTGAGATGTGGTAACTTGGTTTGAGCAGCAGGTTATTTGATCGAAAATCAGAAAATCAGGAGGGAGAATAAGATGTTTAAGCGAATGAGTTGGCTTGCGATTACAATTTTGGTGGTGGCGAGCATGTTGCTGGTCGCTTGCGATGCTGCGACGCCCACACCTACTGAAGAACCTATAGAAGAGCCGACGGACGTACCCGTGGAGGAGCCGACGGACGTACCGGTGGAGGAACCGACGGAAGAGCCCCCGGAGGAGAAACCGCTGGAGGGCGAGACGGTGAGCGTGATTGCCGTGTGGGGTGGCGACGAGCAGGCAAGCTTCATGGCTATGGTCGCCCCGTGGGAGGAACGCACCGGCGCGACCGTCGAGTATGAGGGTACGCGGGACCTGAACGCTGTCTTGACCACCCGTGTGGAGGGTGGCAACCCGCCCGACATCGCCGGCCTGCCCGGCCCTGGCGTGTTGCAACAGTACGCACAAGAAGGACACCTGGTGGACTTGAGCGCGTTCATGGACATGGATCGGCTCACCCAGGCCTACGATCAATCGTGGCTCGACCTGGCCAGCTACGAGGGTGGGTTGTATGGACTCTTCACCAAGGTAGCGGTCAAGAGCCTGGTCTGGTACAGCCCGCCGGCATTCGAGGCGGCAGGATACGAGATACCCGAGACGTGGGACGAGATGATCGCCCTTTCGGACCAGATCGTGGAAGACGGGACGACGCCCTGGTGCATTGGTCTCGAGAGCGGCGCGGCCAGCGGTTGGCCGGGCACCGACTGGATCGAGGATATCATGCTGCGCACCGCCGGCCCCGAGAAGTACGATCAATGGCGCAGGCACGAGATTCCCTGGACCGACCCCGCCGTCAAGAACGCCTGGGAGACGTGGGGCGCGATCGTCACCAACGAGGACTACGTCAACGGCGGAACCGTTGGTGTGTTGGCGACCAATTTCGGCGAGTCGCCCTACCCCATGTTCCAGGACCCTCCCGGCTGCTACATGCACCGGCAGGCGTCCTTCATCCAGGGTTTCATCACCGACCAATTCCCCGACCTGGAGGCGGTCGAGGATTACAATTACTTCGGTTTCCCGCCCATCGACGAGGGCTATGGCACACCGGCGCTGACGGCCGGCGATCTGTTTGGTATGTTCAACGATACCCCGGCGGCCCGCTCCTTGATGGAATGGCTGGCTTCGGCCGAGGCCCAGACGATCTGGGCCGAGCGTGGCGGGTTCCTGTCGCCGAACACGAACGTATCCCCCGACGTCTACCCGGATCCGATCATCGCGCAAGCGGCCGAGATCCTGGTCGATGCCGAGGTCGTACGTTTTGACGCCTCTGACCTGATGCCCCAGGCCGTGAACGACGCCTTCTGGCAGGGGGTGTTGAATTACGTCGAGAATCCCGAGAACCTGGACGCGATCTTGCAAAATATCGAAGACGCGGCCAACGAGGCTTATCAGTAACGCCAGGTTAAACCTGGGGAGCGGCCGGCGTTGTCGAATCTGGCAACGACCGACCGCTCTCTAAAAGGTAACTGCTCACCTTGTGCTCGCCTTTTGTGCTCTCCGGATCACAATCCGGCCCTTGCGGGCGATTTCTTGGCTTCCATCACTACCCAACCCATAGTCCGTGAGTATCTTCTCAATAAGTTGGGGAGCTGTGGCCGGTCTCCCGACCGAGCCACAGCGGGCACGGTCGGGAGACCGGCCCGAGCAAGTTTGCCCCGGTTTATTGAGATGATACGTCCGTGAGCCATCGGCGCGGATTGCGATCCGCTCTGCACACGTACACGGAGCAGTTACCCTAAAGGTGTATTTCCAGGGGGTCCATCATGATGAAAAGACTCGGTTTCCTGCCGTGGCTTTACATAGGTCCGGCTTTGTTGCTATTAGGTTTCTTCTTGGTCTATCCGGCCCTCGATACATTTCGCCTGAGCTTTTTTGGAGCCAGGTCGGAGGAATTCGTCGGAATCGGAAATTACGTCTACGCCTTCACCACCGACGAGATGCTGACCGCTTTCAAGAACAACGCCATCTGGTTGGTTCTCTTCACCTTTTTCACCGTGTTTGGCGGATTGGTCATCGCCGTCCTTTTGGATCGCGTGCGATACGAAGCGCTGGCCAAGGCGGTGATCTTTCTGCCCCAGGCGATATCTTTCGTAGGCGCCGGCGTGATCTGGAAGTTCGTCTACGATTATCGTCCCGGTGTAGGATTGCTGAACGCGATTCTGGTCAGGATTTTTCCCGATATGAACCCGATTGGGTGGCTGGTGAATTCCAATATCTCCACCTATGCCCTGATCGCCACCGGCATCTGGATATGGACGGGATTTGCGATGACGATCCTCTCGGCAGCCGTCAAGGGCGTGCCCGACGAGATCATGGAGGCGGCGCGGATCGATGGGGCCAACGAGTGGCAGATTTTCTGGCGAGTGACCATCCCGATGATCAGCGCGACCATCGCCGTGGTGGCGACGACGATGGTGATCAACGTGCTCAAGGTCTTCGATCTGGTCTACGTGATGACGGCCGGGCGCTACGATACCAACGTGATCGCCAATCAGATGTATAAAGAGTTATACATCAACCGGCAGAATGGGCGGGCCAGCGCTATCGCCGTCGTTTTGTTGCTCGCCATCGTGCCGGTCATGTTGATCAACATTCAACGATTCCAGGAACAGGAGGCCCGGCGATGACAGACAAGATGAAAAAATTACTGGCGAAAATCCCGATTCACATCATCGTCATCACCATTGCGATGGCGTGGATGACGCCCTCGGTGGGCGTGTTCATCAACTCCTTACGCTCGCCCCAGGCGATCAAATCGACCGGCTGGTGGACGGTGTTCCGGACGCCCTTCGACTTTACCCAGTGGACGCTGGAGAATTACGTCACGGTGCTCGAGGCGCAGGGTCTGGCGCGCTCTTTCCGAAACAGCCTGTTGATCTCTATTCCGGCGACGATCCTGCCGATCCTGGTGGCCGCCTTTGCGGCCTACGCCTTTGCCTGGATGCAGTTCCGTGGGCGGCAAGTGCTCTTCTCGATCGTGGTCGGCCTGCTGGTCGTCCCCTTGCAGATGACGTTTGTGCCGATCTATTCGGTGTTCACTCGCTTGGGCCTCAACGGGACATTCATCGCCATATGGGCGGCCCATACCGGCTACGGCTTACCCTTCGCCGTTTATTTGCTGCGCAACTTCTTCGGTTCGCTGCCCAAGGATTTGTTCGAGTCGGCTTACCTGGACGGCGCATCCCCCTTTACGGCCTTTACCCAATTGGCGCTCCCACTCTCGCTGCCTTCCCTGGCGTCGCTGGCGATCTTCCAATTCCTGTGGGTGTGGAACGATCTCCTGGTGGCCCTGATCTACCTGGGCGGAACGCCGGCCGTGGCCCCGTTGACGGTCCGCGTGGCGGGCCTGGTCGATTCCCTGGGGGCCGATTGGCACCTGTTGCCGGCGGCGGCCTTTATCTCGATGCTGTTGCCGATGATCGTGTTTTTCTCGATGCAGCAGTACTTCGTCCGTGGTATTTTGGCCGGTTCGGTGAAAGGGTAGGAACCACGAATTGCACGAACTTTCACGAGCTAGGGCCAAAAATTGGTGCTAATTCGTGAAATTCGTGGCAAAACAAAAAGTATACGGTAGCGAATGCTAAGTTGGGAGGTATCGTGTTACAACATGTCGAGTTAGAAGAAAAACGATTGGTCGATTATCGGGAAATTGTCGGGGATGAGACCATCGCCGAGATCGAGAGGCTGGCCGAACCCCTCCAGGGCGCGCGGGTGGTGCACGTCAATGCCACCGCTTTTGGTGGAGGCGTGGCGGAACTCCTCCAAGCCCTGGTGCCGTTGATGCGCGACGTGGGCCTGGATGCTCACTGGCAGGTGATCGAGGGCGCGGACGAGTTCTTCGACGTGACCAAGGCCTGTCACAACGGCCTGCAGGGGATGGACGTCCCTTTCACCGCCGAGATGAAGGAGATCTGGCGGAAGTACAACCAAATGAACGCCGAGCACTTTGAGTTGACGAGGAATGGCGGACGACCGACTTTCGTCGTCGTCCATGACCCTCAGCCGGCCGGTTTACGTCATTATTATGAAAGCGGGATGGATACCCATTGGATCTGGCGCTGTCACATCGACACGTCGGAACCCAATCCCGCCTATTGGGATTTCTTCGCCCCTTACGTGAACGAGTACGAGGCGGGCATCTTCACCATGGACCAGTACGTAGGCTCCGGTGTCTCATTCGATCACCAGGCCATCATTCCGCCGACCATCGATCCCCTCTCGCCCAAGAACATGCCCATGGGGATGGACGAGGCGCGCGCGATTGTGGCCGACTTTGGCCCGGATATGGAGCGACCGCTGGTGACCCAGGTCAGCCGCTTCGACCCGTGGAAGGACCCCCTGGGCGTCATCGACGCCTACCGCATCGTCCGGGAGCAGGTATCCGACGTCCAGTTGGCCCTGGTGGGCTCTATGGCGTCGGACGACCCCGAGGGGTGGTATTACCTGGATAAGACCAGCCGCCACGCGGGCGAGGATTTCGACATCCACATCCTGCACAATTTCCACGGCGTGGGCGCGCGCGAGGTGGCCGCTTTCCAGACCGCCAGCGACGTCGTGGTCCAGAAATCGACCCGCGAGGGGTTCGGGTTGGTTGTGACCGAGGCGCTGTGGAAGAGGAAGCCCGTGCTCGGCGGCGACGTGGGCGGCATTCCGCTCCAGATCATCGACGGGGAGACCGGTTTCCTGGTCGATTCGGTCGAGGCGTGCGCGGACAAGATCCAGTATCTCCTGACCCATCCCGACGAGGCGGATCGTATGGGGGAGCGGGCGCGGGAGCACGTGCGGCGCAACTTCTTGACGCCCCGTCACTTGGCCGATTACCTGCGGTTGTTTGCGGAACTATAGTTTAAGGTTGGAGGAGATAGAAATGGATGAGAATGTCCGAGTGCCAGTGCGTGCCACAACTGCGGCGACCGGGGATGCTTCGTCGAAATCCGAATCGGCGATCCCTGAGGCGGTCGAGGCGGAATCTGTCGCCGAGTGGCGCGATCGGGCGCAGCGGCTCCAGGCGGAGATGGAGAATTTCCGCAAGCGGCAGCGACGGTGGGCCGAAGAACGCGTCGCCGAGGAGCGGGAGCGCCTGTTACGCACCTTCTTGCAGGTGGACGACGATTTACAGCGGGCGCTCAGCGCCGACGTGACGAGCCTTGAGGATTTGCGACAGGGGGTCAGGCTAACGCGGCAGACACTGCGCCAGATCCTGGCCCAGGAAGGGGTTGAATTGGTCGAGGCCGAGGGACAGCCCTTCGATACGCGGTGGCACCAGGCAGTGGGATCGGTCTCGCACCGGGTAGCCGGCGTCGCGCCGGATACAGTCGCTCACGTGGCGCAGCCCGGCTACCGCATCGGGGAGCGGCTCCTGCGGCCGGCCCGCGTGATCGTGGCTATCTAGAGGATTGCAATGGAATATAAAGATTACTATGACATATTGGGTGTGGAAAGAGACGCCGAGCAGGATGAGATCAAGAAGGCATTCCGACGTAGGGCCCGCAAGTTGCACCCCGACGTCAATCCCAACGATCCCCAGGCCGAGGAGCGTTTCAAGGAGATCAACGAGGCCTACGAGGTACTCTCGGATCCAGAGAAGCGATCCAAGTATGATCAGTTGGGCTCTGAGTGGTCTCGTTACCAACAGACCGGCGGGCGCCCCGGCGGGTTTGATTGGGGGCAGTGGACGTCGGCGGGCGCGCCGGGCGGTGGCGAGCGCGTCCACGTGCGCTACAGTTCACCGGAAGATCTGCAGGATATGTTCGGGGGTGGGAGTCCTTTCTCCGACTTTTTCTCTCAGATCTTCGGTGGGATGGGGCGAGGCGCGGCCCAGGGCGCGCGGGCTGGCCGACCGGGTGGTTACGAGTACCAGGCCCGTCCCCAGCGCGGGCAGGATTACGAGCAGGAGATCGAGATCAGCCTGGCCGAGGCTTACCATGGCACAGCGCGCATTATCCAGAAGGAGGGCGGCCGACGATTGGAGGTCAACATCCCGCCCGGCGCTCGCACCGGCACGCGGGTTCGCGTGGCTGGAGAGGGCGGAGGCGGGCCGGCCGGCGGGCCGGCGGGCGACATTTACCTGCGGGTGCGGGTGGTGTCGGATCCCCGCTTCGAACGGGAGGGAGACGACTTGCGGGTCTCGGCCCCGGTCGATCTTTACACGGCCATATTGGGCGGCGAAGCGAGGGTGCCCACGCCCGGCGGCGACGTGATGTTGACCATCCCGCCGGAGACGCAGAACGGGCGCGTCTTCCGCCTGCGCGGGCAGGGTATGCCGCAACTGAAAAACCCCAACCAGCGGGGCGATCTCTACGCCGAGGTCGACGTGCGCTTGCCCACCGATCTCAGTCCGCGCCAGCGTGAGCTGTTCGAACAGCTACGGGAGGAGGAGAATGAGCGAGCGAAATAACCGAAAGGAGGAGTCGCGCATCACGATTACCGTGGCCGCCCGGCACGTCGGCGTTTCGCCGCGAACAGTCCGGCGCTATATCCGGCGGGGCTTGTTGAGTGAGCGTTTGAGCGAGGCTGACCCTGTCTCTTATACACATCTCCGAGCCCACGAGAC
>OMKS01003711.1_pt1 | contig 11959 bp, 10 predicted proteins | sample 1674721 | NCBI WGS metagenome assembly OMKS01 (sample SAMN06264996, study PRJEB25208) | sediment metagenome | isolation source: hot spring sediment | place: USA: California | collected 2014-09-02 | reverse complement strand
TTTCAAGCAGAAGACGGCATACGAGATCTAGTACGGTCTCGTGGGCTCGGAGATGTGTATAAGAGACAGATATAAGCAAGGTCAAATCCAAAAATATGGACATGGCATTATTCCCGGTTATGGAGTACCTTAAAATGTCAACGCCGTATGTAACCGGTAAGATATACGATAAAGGTTGAATTAAAACAGGCAATGTCGCAACAGGGATAAATAATCCACATAAAAATATCATCGGAAAGCGAAAGAAGTTGGAGTAGGTTTGTGCTTCAAACACTTCTTTGGCTGATACGGATATGAATAATCCAAGCAGTGTTGAGATTACAGATAATAAAATGATCCCGATAACCAGCATCATCCAATGACTGACAACGGCCTTAAAGTACAAAACAGAAAACAATACCGGAATCATGCTATTAAAGATTCCAAATAATATGGCCCCGGTAATTTTTGCAATTATTAATAGTTCAATCCTGATAGGTGCAATTAAGAGTCGTTCAAAAGAACGTGATTTTCTTTCAAAGGTTATAGTTACCGATAACATGGAAGTTGTGCCGAAAAGAATTGACATTGCAACGATTCCACTGAAAACCTCCTCTATATGGAATGCCGTTTTCGTTTTTACAAACATCATAAGCATCCATGCAAACGGAAAAATGATACCCCAACTGATATTCGGGGGTTTTAAATAATAATTTTTCATATCCTTAAAAAGGATGTTCCAAAATGCGATATTCTGTTTCATTTCTTTTCTTTTTCCTTCTTCATTAAATCTATTTCTATGCCAGTCCATTTCACAAATGCATCTTCCAAAGATGGTCTGTGCAATTTTGCTTCAATGATGAAAATGTTCTCTAACGATAAAAAATGCACGATGGGGGATATATCAATCGGTTTAATACTGATAATTCTGATGGTATTATTGTTTTTAAAACTGCAATTGATGTATGTGAACTTCTTATTTAATTTTTCTGATAACTGCACCTTATCAATGATGTTTTCATCGAAAACAACTTCTATGATGTGTTCATCTTTTGATTCGTTAATTAAATTGTTAACGGTATCAATCCTGATGATTTTACCCCTGTTTAAAAAAGCAATCCTGTCGCAAAGTCTTTCAGCCTCTTCGATATAATGAGTTGTCAGGAAGACAGTCGTCCCTTTCTGGTTTAATTTTTTAATCAAATCCCTTATTTGTCTGGCACTTGCCACATCAATACCGGAAGTAGGTTCATCTAAAAATAGAATTTGTGGATTATGTATCAGGGCAGCGGCGATTGTCAGTTTTCTTTTCATTCCTTTCGAATAAGCCTTGAATTTTTTATTTGCTGCCTCATCTAACCGGAATGTATTGAGTAAATCCTTTGCTTTGCTCTGTCTGTCATTTTTTGAAAGACCATACAGTGAACCACAGAAACATAGATTCTCATATCCGCTCATTTCATCGTACAGATTGCTTTCATCAGCAACAATACCAATAATTTCCTGAGCTTTTTTAATGTTTCCGGTTAAATCAACACCATTATAACAGATTGTTCCGGCATAAATTTTTGCCATTCCGATAAGCATATTAATGGTAGTTGTTTTACCTGCACCATTAGGGCCCAAAAGTCCAAATACTTCACCTTGTTCTACCCAGAATGATATATCATTTACAGCCGGGAAGTCCCCGTATTTCTTTGTCAGGTTTTTTGCTTCTATGATTTTTTCTTTCATTTACATATATTTCTCAAATAAAAGAATAAAATTAATGAATGTAAGAACATTATTTTAAGTAATGCTGTTTTAATTAAAGCATAATGGAATGGAATTAATTGTTATATGTCTGGTGGCTTTTTTTACAGCCACTTTAACATTTTTTTCCGGATTCGGACTTGGAACAATTTTAATGCCAGTCTTTGCTATTTTCTTTCCGGTAGATATTGCAATTGCATTAACCGGAGTAGTACATTTTTCAAACAATCTTTTTAAAATTTCCCTTGTTGGGAAAAAATCAGACAGAGAGGTTCTGTTGAAGTTTGGCATTCCGGCGATCCTGGCATCATTTGCAGGTGCATGGTTATTGCTTAGAATCACAAAGATGCCTTCTCTTTTTGAATATCAATTATGGAATAAGAATTTTGAAATTACTCCTGTAAAACTCATTATTGCAATACTATTAAGTATTTTCTCTTTGCTTGAAATTTTACCTTCAGTTCAAAAAGTTCAATTCAGCAGGAACAAACTTGCACTGGGTGGAGTTCTCAGTGGATTTTTTGGTGGTCTGACCGGGATTCAGGGCGCCATCCGCAGTGCATTCCTTATAAAGAGCGGATTGACAAAAGAAGCATACATAGCCACAGGTGTTGTTATTGCATGCCTTGTTGATTTTACAAGACTTTCAGTCTATGCATCACGGTTTAAAGATGCAAATCTGCATGAACACCTTATACTGATAATCTCTGCAACACTGGCAGCCATCATTGGAGCATTTACAGGAAACAAATTGTTAAAGAAAGTAACATTAAGGTTCGTTCAGGCATTAGTGGCAATCATGTTATTTTTGATTTCAATTGCCCTGGGAGCGGGAATTATATAAAATTACCAGACCATGAAGAAAGTTCAAAGCATTGTTTTTAAAACAGTTGATGACTACAGGTCAATCTTACCAAGGTTGATTGTGGGTCTGGTTTTTCTTTCTGAGGGAATCCAGAAATTTCTTTTTCCTGAACTTGTCGGTACAGGACGTTTTGAAAAATAATGCCCTGCGACTGGCAATGCAACTCGGTAAAGACCATAATATTTATTAGTTTAGCGGAGATTTTAGCGATTATGTCGATAGACCAGATAATAAATTTTGAGAATGCCATCATTAAGGTCAAGGACCACCTTGTGCTGTCGGATGTGAACTTCACCATGAACAAAGGGGAGTTCGTTTATGTGATCGGAAGAGTCGGAAGCGGGAAAACGAGCCTGATCAAAACCATCAATGCCGAACTGCCCCTTGAAGAAGGGAATGGCACCATCGCAGGACACCGGCTGGAAAAGATAAAGAGGAAAGAGGTCCCCTATCTCCGCCGGAAGCTTGGCATTGTTTTCCAGGATTTCCAGCTTCTTACCGACCGGACCGTACATCAGAACCTGGAGTTTGTCCTGAAGGCAACGGGCTGGAAGAACCGGGTGGAAATCAATGACCGGATCGCCGAAGTGCTGGAGAAGGTCGATCTGGGTTATAAGGGTTACAAAATGCCTCACCAGCTGTCGGGCGGTGAGCAGCAGCGCGTGGTGATTGCCAGGGCGCTCCTGAACGATCCCGAAATCATTCTTGCCGATGAGCCCACCGGCAACCTTGACCCGGCCACATCAGAGGATATCATGAAAATCCTGCACGCCATTTCTGCAAACGGGAGAGCAGTGATGATGGCCACCCACAACTACACCATTATCAAGAAATACCCCTCGCGCACCTTAAAATGTGAAAACGGCAAGCTGACAGAAGCCAACCTCAGCGAAGCAGAGCTCGACCGCCTGATCCAGAATGAACCCCGGTAATAACGCAATTCATTGCGTAGCCGATTTGCGGGATTCTTTTTCTGCAAAAATCCTCCCTGTCCCTTTTTTAAGGCAATTACCGATATGGGCGGCAGAGCGGATCCCGGCATTTATGAGTTCCGTAATGATCCGGTCCTTTTCGTTTTGGGGAACGGTAAACAGGAGGCCCCCGGAGGTCTGGGCATCGCAGAGAATAATTTTAGTGATTTCTGAAAGGCTTTCATCCCAGGTCACATACTTTGAAAAGAATTGTAAATTGTTCAAGGTACCTCCCGGAACAATGCCGGCTGCTGCAAAACTCTTTGTTTCATCAAATACCGGGATGCGGTCTGCAAATAGCGCCACATCTACTTTGCTTGCCAAAGAAAGTTCGCTCAAATGGCCGATAAGGCCGAAGCCGGTCACATCGGTGCAGGCATGCACCGGATAATTTGCAATGATTTCCGCCGACTGTTTATTCAGTTCCGCCATACAGCGGATCAGTTCGGTTTTTGTTTTTTGTTCGACCAGTCCGCGCTTCAGGGCAGTGGTTAAAATTCCGGTACCAACCGGTTTGGTCAATATAATGGCATCTCCCTCCTCCGCTCCTGCATTGGTCCAGATCCTGTCGGGATGGGCCAGTCCGCTGACCACCATTCCGTATTTTGGTTCGGGATCGTCAACGGTATGGCCTCCCAGGACGGTGATGCCTGCTTCACGGGCTTTATCGCCGGCCCCTTTGAGTATGTCTTTCAGGACATACATCGGCAGTCTGTTTGAAGGAAAGCCGACAATATTCAGTGCAAACAGGGGCTTTGCCCCCATGGCGTAAATATCGCTCAGGGCATTGGCCGCCGCAATGGCGCCAAAATCATAGGGCTCATCAACAACCGGGGTGAAGAAATCAACCGTCTGGACAAGGGCCGTGGTTTCATTAATCCTGTAAACGGCCGCATCGTCGGAGTTCCGGGTATCTATTAAGATATTGGGATCCATTGACAGCGGCAGTTCCTTCAGGATTTTCTCCAGTTCCTGGGGACGCAGTTTACATGCACACCCCAGCCCCTGGGTGTACTTTGTAAGCTGAACCTGTTGCAGAATGATTCCGGCCTCCTGCACCTGAACGCCTTCAAACGGTCTCAAGTTGTTTACGATGTCAATAATGATTTCCGAGGCCCGGTCAATTTCATCTTCCGTGGTATATTTCCCTGTTGAGAACCGGATGGTCCCCATGGCGTAATCCGTATTCAACTTAATGGCAGTAAGCACGGGAGAAAGATCAATGGAATCGGTATGGCATGCGGCACCTGCTGATGCGGCGATCCCTTTCAGCTCCATTTCGTTTAACAGGATATTGGCCTCAATCTTATGAAAGCTCAGGCTCAAGGTATTGGGAAGACGCTGTTGGGGATGCCCGTTCAGCCTGATACCGGCAAGTTTTTCCTGAAGGTTATGATGAAGCCGGTCCCGCATAGTTCTCATGTGCACGGTATTTTTTTCCAGGTCGCGGAGTGCTATTTCACAGGCTTTCCCCAATCCCGCTATTTCAAGCACATTCTCTGTTCCGGCACGTTTGTTCTGTTCATGATCGGCCCCGTGAATCAACTTTTCAAGGGTGATTCCATCACGTATATAGAGTGCCCCGACTCCTTTGGGCGCATAAAGCTTATGGCCCGCAACAGACAGCAGGTCAACCCCCATCTCCTTAACGTCAACGGGATATTTGCCAACCGACTGGGCGGCATCGGTATGGAAAGCGATATGGTGTTTCCGGGCGATTTCTGAAATCTCTGAAACGGGCTGGATGGTACCAATTTCGTTATTGGCATGCATGACTGAGATCAGGATGGTCCGTGGTGTAATGGCCGCTTCAAGGTCTTCCGGATGAATCATACCGAATTCATCAACGGGAAGAGAGGTAACCCGGAATCCTTTTTTCTCCAGGTGCCTGCACACCTCTGTTACCGACGGGTGTTCAATGGCAGAGGTTATGATGTGCCTTCCTTCATGCGCGTGTGCATAGGCATATCCCGCAATGGCAAAATTATTGGATTCTGACCCCCCGCTGGTAAATATGATTTCATCCGGACTGCAGTTTACCAGTGCGGCAACCTGTCTGCGTGCATGCTCAACCGCTTTTTTGGCTTCCGCACCAAAACTGTGGGAACTCGACGGATTCCCGAAATATTCCCTCAGATAGGGTTCCATGGTGTGCGCCACCTCTCTGTCGATCGGTGTGGTGGCATTATAATCGAGATAAATTTTCATCTGAATCAGTTATGTTTTTTCTGAACCAGGATGATTTAAAAATATTAATGCTTTAATAATTTGCTGACGTATTGACCCAAATCGCCGGACAGGATGCAGAAATAAACCCCAATGGGCAGATTTCCCAGTCCCTCAACCGATATATGGTCCGCAGGATGGTTGATGGTTTCCGAATAAACCAGCTTACCGGCCAGGTCGAAGATCTTCACGACCAGTGATGATCCGGCATCCTGCGGGATATCCAGCACGAACCGGTCTGAAAAAGGATTCGGATAACCGGATAACGGATTGGCCGGGGAGGTTTTATTAAAGACAGAAACCGCTGAAGCGTTATATAGATAGGCTACTTCTGCATCGGTAAGGGCAGAATTGTATACTTCCAGTTCATCCATGTAACCCGGGAGCGGCGTGTCGAAGTTGTAATTGCAGTTGCCGATCACAAACTCCGCCGGTTCGGATATATCGCCCGTATTATCGGTAATCTCCTGTATCTTCACGCCATCGATATAGACTTTGAGTTTATCGGCCGACACATCCCTCATGCAGACCAGATGATGCCACTCCCCGTCGAAATACAGGCCGGGATTGGTGATGTTCAGGTCCGTTTTGGTCACATCATCATCAATGGCAAACGTAAACCGCTGGCCGGCTTTGTACTGAATCCCGATCCATTTCCCGGTCCCCAGTGCCCCGTATGTGGCACTATGGGTTCCCTTATGAAGCAGATAGATATCGTCTCTGCCGCCGCCGGTGGATTTGTACCACAGGGAAATGGAGAACGGGGAGGTACCCATGGCCAGTTCATTGTAATGATCCACCGACATGCATCCATTGACGGGGGATGCGCTGAAATAGATACAATTTTCTTTTTGGCCCGGCTCCCATACCGGGGTCATGTTAAGGGCATGGGCATCATTGGGCCCGGCCAGGTTTTCAGCAACCAACCCGGTCGTTTCATCGAAAGGAATGTACAGCACCCTTTCCCTGGTTGACGATGCGGTTGAGAAGTTCCAGGTAACACCGTCGTGTGAACCCAGGTCGTTGGTTGCCTTTACCCTCCAGTAATACGTTTGGGACGCCGACAGGGATCCTGCCCTGTAGAATGTCGTTTTCTGCCGGGACGTGACCTGTTCCATGTTTCCTTCTGATGTTCCGAAAAAGACATCGTAATAAAGCGTTCCACCCATGGTTGTGGTGGTATTCTCCCAGGTGAGCACGACATCATTTAAAAATCCGATGGTACTTTCGTCAGGCGGCGAGGGTGAAGAACAGGCCACAGGAGGAACCGGTTCGGCTTCGGTCTGAACCTCCAGCACAACGGAATAGGCAGACTCCATGGTTTCGTTAACGGCTTTGATCCGGAAATAGTAGGTTGTTCCGCTCTGAAGTCCGGTTATAACGGCTTCCGTTGCATCACCTGCCACGGTAACCGAATTTGTAAAATCACCGGGTGAAATGCCATATTCAATGATCAGTGCATCGGCGTCATCTTCATCATTGGTCCATGTCAGGGTCACCTGGTTTGTCGTCACGCCTGATTCCGAGAGATTATAGGGAGGCTTCAGGAATGGCAGGGCTTCACTGAGCGAATTGATATAGTTTTCGATGTTGGCATACCCGTTAGCGCTGATGGTCATCGCATCATCGACATACTTATCCGTTTCGTTTGCATCCTCCCATTCATCCGGCATTCCGTCCCCGTCGGTATCGGTCGGTTTGGGACCGTTCAGCACGATACCCACTGCCCCGGGAATGCCGTTATCATCTTCGGTATTGATAATCTGACCGAGGGTTCCGAAAGATATGAGCTGGTTGATCAGCAGTTTATCCACTTCATCGCGGACCAGGGAGGCCCCGACATGGTCGATGATATGATTTACGGCATCTTCGGCCGACAAAAGGTTGTTCACCCCGGGGAAACTGAAAGGGGTATTTACAATGGTAGCGGTTTTATAATCACCCTGGCCGGCCACCAGCAATCTTCCGTTTAATACCCCGTCCTTATTGGAATCGAGCCAGTTGTCCGACGGATAAAGATAAAAGCTCGGGGTGGTTCTGGCGATGTATTGGGAGATGTCGCTCGAAGGCCCGGCAATAAAATAATTGCCGATAAGATTACATTCCGACACACCCTCTGTATCCCCCATGATGTATCCATGTTCGGCCCAGTTGTAAATAACGGAATTGATGTACTCATTGGGCCCCCTGCCCTTCGGATTGCGGGTTTTGTTGTCGATCCACAGGGTCCTGATGATCGACCATTTTCCCGATTGCATCAATCCGCCCGTAGAGTGGTTTGTATTATTGATACCCTGTGAGATGATGCAATCCTGGATGGATACGTTGTCGATGCCACTGCCATTGATGTCGAAGGTACCATCACGCCCCCAGGACACGGACACATGGTCAAACATATAGTCCGTTCCGGCGGAAATACCCACGGCATCTTTTTCGCTATCCCCATTTTTGCCCATCCGGATCCGGATATACCGGATGATGCTGTTCCCTGAGTTATCATTCAATGCGATGCCGTTGCCATAAATGGTGATTCCCTCCCCGGGAGCCGTCTGCCCGGCCACGGTAATATTCCTGTGGATGACTATCCGTTCGTTGATGCGGATCACACCACCCACGTCAAAAACCACGATCCGGTTGGGCTGGCTCACCGCATCCCGGAATGATCCCGGTCCGGCATCGTTCAGGTTGGTAACGTGGTAAACCGTTCCGTTTCTCCCGCCGGTGGCATATCTCCCGAATCCTTCAGCTTCGGGGAAGGCCAGTTGCTGTGCATTGATCGTAAATGTCAGGGATATCAGTAACAGTAAAAACAATTTCTTCATATTCTGTTGCGTATCTATGATTTAAAAAATGGGGTTCCTCAAAAGTATAAAAATTCTGTCAGGTAAACACTGCATCCCCGTCACCCAACTGCATCACCATGTCCCGGGGAAATTCATCCAGCAGTTGTTTGGACACTCCGGTATACCTCTTTTTCAGACGCTTAAGGATTAACACTGAATTGAGCAACCGCCTGTTCCGGATAAGCCGGGGGTGGCCGAAGATTATTTTGTTGATGCGATGATCCTGCGATACCAGCAGTTTCAGGGCCATCAGGGCAAATCCCGGGGATTCACCGTAAAAATACAGTACCTTCAGCACATGATCCCTTAAGGAGACAAACATTACCGTTTGAATCTTTCCATCCTGCCGGGTGATGATCCATTTCCATTCAAACACCTCACACAGGTATGAAAACGGGTACCGCTCCGCCATATCCTGTTGATTCCCTGAATTTACGGACAGCCATTTCCGGATGGTGATCCATGCAAAGTCGGCCTTCCTTCTTCCTGTAAATTCATGCGCATGATATTGCCTGATAAAACCCCATACTTCCTCACCGGGCTCCTCCTGTATTTCCATTTCCAAGCCTTTCAAATTGTGGCCTGCCGTGGAAATCCTGAGAGCCTGAAACAGATTGATGATCACAGCGGGAATTGTCAGAACCGGGGACAGGAGGAATGTCAATCTTTTTGCCGAATGCAGGATCTCCTTCAGAGGGAAACGGAGGTATGCGATGCACACCTGTTCCTGGCGGGTGTGGCAGAATCCCATCTGACTGATGATGGAATATGTATGAGCCGTCATATCGGAAAAGGCCACCTGCATATCCCAATGCTTCAGGAAGGTATAGAAGAGCGGCATGGCCGCATCCCTGCCTTTCTCCGGATCGGCCCACCAGCAGGTGTTCCAGCCCAACCGTTTCCCGCTCCGGTAATCCTTCGCGGGAAGGGAACCGATAAAGCCCAAAAGGTCTCCTGAATCATCGAGGGCCACCCAGAGAGCCGGGTCGTCGGGCTTTGCATGCGGATTCTTTGTCTGGGACCATGCCCGCTCCGGGGTTATGGGAACGATTCCATAGGAGAGATACTTGCGGGTGTGAATGAATTCCTCAAGTTGGGATATGTTGATCCTCTCTATATTCATCAGGCTAAATTTAAAGAATTTTCATAAACTGTTACAGGTATTCAGCAGGAAGCAGTTAGCAGGCAGCAGGCAGGTTATGATTTATACTTATTCGCAGGCTAAACTGTCAACCTGAACTCGTTCCGGGATCTTCTCCTGATCCTTTCAGAACCTGTTTCAGGATCAACTTTCCCGTTGCTTCTGCTATATCCGCCACACGCTTCATCTCGATCATCTGGAGGATATCGAATTTAATGTCAAACTCCTTTTCAATCCTTGCTATCAGCATCACATGATTCAGGGAGTTCCATGCCGGGATATCAGCAGAGGTGGTTTCCGGATCAACTTTTTTATTGTAATCCCTGAAGTGATCTTCGCAAATAGCAATTATTCTTGTGGTTATATCATCCAAATTCATCTGGTTTCGCTTTATTTTTAAACATAAAAAGAACAATAAAACAATCAGTAACCCAGTTTCCAGTATATCGACAGTTCATTAACCGGTTCGAATCCAAGGTTGCGATAGATCCCTTCACCCATCGGTGTGGCGTGGAGCACGATACGGTCAATGCCGTTGTCCAGCGCCCGGTCGATCAGTGCCCCGGTCACCATCGTTCCGATTCCCCTGCCCCGACAGGCGTTCCTGGTTACAATCATATAAATACCGGCAATTCGTTCAAACGTGAACAAAAGTCCGGCAGACACCGGTTTGTCTTCAATCCGGGCCACCGACCAGGTAAATTGATCACCTGAATTCAGGGTATGTTCAATCTCTTCTCCCATACGACTTGCTGTAAAAAGTCCTTCATTGATCAGCGCTCTCCACACGGGAAGATCCCTGCTGTGATTAAACCGTAATTTCACATCATCCGGTCCGGATTGTTTTTCAAAGGCTTTCACATTTAATACCATACCCTTCCATTTCCTGACCGGTCTGATACCCTTTTCATCCAGAAAGCCAATAAGTTCCTGATCATTCTGATCGTCCATGATCCAGAAAGGGGGCAGTCGCCGCTCTCTGATCTCCCCGGTGACAGCTTCAGCCTGCTTTTTGCCCGGTTTCCCGAACAGGTAAGCCGGCCAGCTGCCCTTCGTGTTCCAGACATAATCTATTCCGTAAAACTCTCCGGTCTGATATCCGCTGATCAGGGCAATTTCTTTGTAGAAATCGACCAGGTTCCTGAAGATATCTCTTTCTTCCTTATTCATTATTCAACTTTAACGATTTGAAAAAGAGCCTTCCGATCAAGCTTACCGCTGACCAGTCTCGGGAACTCACTCAATACAACAACCTTTGCCGGTACCATATAATGCGGAAGGCGGTCCGATAAAAACTGCATCAGGGATTTCTGATCGATTTTCTCTCCCTCAACAAGGAGATAAAGCTTCATCTCCCCCGGCCGGTTCTCAATTCCCATCGCCACCACATTCATGCCGTCCAGGTGTTTCCGGGCAATCTGTTCAATCTCTCCCGGCTCCACCCGGTAACCCTGTACCTGGACCTGCTCATCCCTGCGATTCAGAAACATGATGTCGCCTTCCCCATCGATGGTAACCATATCCCCGGTTCTGTAAAAGCGCATTGTCCTCCCCCTGTAATTTATCCCGGAGAATGCCTTCCGGTCGGGTTCCTGATTATTCCAGTATCCCGGGGAAACCTGACCTCCCCCCATCCATAATTCACCGGTTTCAAACGGCTTCACGGGTTCCATTCTGTCATTCAGCACCCGGGCCACGTTGGTGCCAAAAGGTTTGCCTATGGAGACCGTCCCGTTGTGGGCTTTCCTGGTTCCCCGCGGTCCGTTCCAGTCATAGATCAGACAATTAATGGCAACTTCCGTCGGACCGTAGATATTCTGAATGATGGCATGCGGCACACAGTGCTCCCATCCGGCAGCCAGTTCTTCCGGGAATGGTTCACCGCCCAGCAGGCTGTACTTCAGATCGGGCAGATGGATAGAGGGGAAATAGGGTCTGAGGTAATAGAGTGTCGAAGGCGGCATGGCCGCAAAAGTAAGTTTCTGCTCAAGCATGATTTTGTAGGCGGCCAGGTATTTTATCTCATCCTGCGGCACGGTGTACACACATGCACCCATCACCAGCGGAACGACATAGCAACGTATCGATACGTCGAAGGAGAGATCGTAGACTGTCTCTTATACACATCTCCGAGCCCACGAGACCGTACTAGATCTCGTATGCCGTCTTCTGCTTGAAAAAA
>OMKS01003710.1_pt1 | contig 11959 bp, 6 predicted proteins | sample 1674721 | NCBI WGS metagenome assembly OMKS01 (sample SAMN06264996, study PRJEB25208) | sediment metagenome | isolation source: hot spring sediment | place: USA: California | collected 2014-09-02 | reverse complement strand
CCACCTGGCCCGCGCTGTGCCAGGTGCTCCGCGCCTGCGCCGGGCGGCAAGGCGTGCGCGTGCGGCTGCGGCTGGGGAGCGTGGAGAGCGGGTAGGTTGAAAAGGGGAATCCGCTTATCATGCACACGGCCCCCGGCGATTGACCGGGGGTAAGAGCTACTGTTTTTGTAAACCGAAAACAGGTTCACCCGCACTTTGTGTGAAAAGTACCGCTCAAGCTTTAATATGTGCCGAAAGTTGGCAGCCTAGAGAGCATGGAGCGCGATTCGTTGGCTCAAACTGCCTGCAGATGGGTTTATTCCGTTATTATCGTGCAAATTGCGGAAGATCACCTTTTTTGGTTTATCACAAACACGGCAAGCCGCGGCGTGGGAATTGGTGGAATAGTTGGCAAAATTGTAAAAGAACCAGCAAGCGATGCTAACAAAAATCGAGGCAAACTCACTCTATCCCAGAGTCAGTAGCTGGCTGTGTGCCCCGCCGTGGATCATATTTGTCCGGCCCTAAAATGATCTAGCAGACTCTCCCGATGCACAAACCAGTCGCGGCCCAACTTCATGGCTGAAAGTTGGCCTAAGTGCGCCATCCGCAGAATATGGGCATAGTTATAGCCGGTCAGTTCTGCGACTTGATTTGTGGTAATCCATTCAGCCGAGTTAAAGTCTGCTGGTAGCAGGCATCTCTATCACACCTGATTCTCACAGCCGACAATTGTTACTCACATCAGTATCTGCATATTTTAACAAACGCAAACCCTCTAATCTCACAATTTCCGGGTAGAGCGCCTTGTAGATATTACAGTTAGGCGATTTTATGTCATATCTTCTAAAGATGCGATAGGTCTCTAGAGGACAGCCTCCTGCACACCAGTAGCGCCACTCACACTTTTGACACTCACTCTTGTCGTCTACGCTTAAGTTGTGCAGCCCTATTTCGCTATCGCGAATCGCGCTTAGTGGATCATGATGATAACAATCGGTGATGGATTGTTCTAGGGTCATCTGACATTTAGCAACCCGCCCTAGCGTATCAAAAACTAGATAATCCCTACCCGCACTACACGTTCGTAAATGTGGAAAAGAGAGATTTGCACGATCTGCCAAAGATGCCAGCAAACTTCGCTGAGGTAAATTAACCTCAATGATCTTGTACGCATCTAACATCCCAGCGATAATAAGAGACTCTTCCAAACACAAGTCGTTCAGAGAAGCAGAGTACTTATTTTGCCGGTAGAAACTAAGTGTGAAAGGAAGATTGCGTTCCAACACCCAGGCAACGACATCCGCTAAACCAGCAGCATTACGCCCACTGACAGTGATCGAAATATCAGGAACAAGGCCCCCAGAAAGCGCCAAGTCTATAGCACGGGCAACGGCATCAAAGGAGCCACTGCCATCGGAAAAGTACCGTTGGCTATCGTGGTATGTTTTCAAACCGTCTAGTGAGATCATCAAGCGCAGCCCTTCTGCTAGTATATTCTTCACCATATCTGCCGTAAGCAACGTGCCATTGCTAAGAATAACACCGTCTAATTTCAAACCATGTTGTTGTGCCAAAGATTGTGCATAGCGATGTAATTCTAAGACAAAGGCGAAACGCAACAGCGGCTCGCCGCCAGCATACTTGATTTTAACAACATGGTAGCCATGCGTTAACGCAGAGCGAAAGATTGCGTCAATGGCAGCGTGGCCCGTGGCGGGCGACATATCGGTGTGGGCATGAGTAAGGTAACAATAATCGCAGCGCAGATTACAGCGGTCGGTTATATGAAGCCAGACGGGCAACACATCGGGGGATTCCATTACCTGAATTGAAGGGGACGGTAAGGGCATAAGAAAGCCTAATTCCAACAAATCCATCACCGTTGCTTCAAATGCTGATCTATCCCAGACAAAACCTACGGAATCCAGTTCAGTGAAACCAGAGTATTTGTAATGCTTCAAGATTTCCCAAGCCGGTTCGTTCAACACAGCGATGCTATCGCTCACACCAAGCCTCGAGGGTAAAAAAACTAGCCGATGTTCGTCTGATAATTGGCTGGTGTGTAAATCCAGTGATTGTTGTACCAGACGAGGTAATGTATGATTGGTGGCTAATTTTGAAACCTGGCTTGAATTGATCATAGCACATGCGCAATCACAATCGCGCGATACCATGTATGCTGATGCACGACGTCGGATGACGCGGGGAATAGTTCTCATTGTACCCTCCTATGCCTCCCTAGCTCTTGTCTGCACGACGTATCCATTCGCGGAAATATGCCAGCGCTGTGATATCTTGCGTTCGTTTCATCCAGGTCTCTTGCAAAGCTAAACCTAACTCTTGTGTCATCTCCGGAGAAATCTGTGGCAAAACTTCTTTGTCTATGAAGTCCAATTGCCCTGCCAGGTTAAAGCCTCCATAGGTTCCAGTTTGCGCTAAAATGGATAAACCACTTTCATATAATTGCTTTGCGTCATCAAACTGTCTGGATTGCAAAGCTAAATGCCCTAAATATGTATGAAACAAACCATGCAAGACTTCGTAATATAATCCACGATGCTGCCTCCGATAATCACGTTTGTAGTAACTCTCGAAATCCTGCCAGAAGGGAAACCGCTCTACTTTATGATAGAATGCTACACGCGCCAAGTCGCTCAAACTGTGCAGTTCGGTAAAAGCATCGCCTGTGTATCTTGCTTCATTCATACTTTGTAACCAGACTTTAACTGTTTCTGAATATTTTTTCATTAGGAAATATACTTCCCCTAAACGGTTCAAGATCACAGGATTATCAAATGGCGCTGCATGCTCAGTAGCCCACTCCAGATCGCTTCGGGCTGCATTCAAGTGATTGTTTGCTATTGAATGATTTCCTTTGTCTAAAGCATTATATGCCAATTGCCAGTATGCAAAGCCACGTCCAGAACGCGATTTACTTTTCCATTCCAAAGCCTGACGTTCCTGGCTCAGATGTTGCGCTTCCTCGAGATCAAAGATTTTCCAAGAGAGCTCAAAATAGGTTAATGCTTCTTCTGGACGCGCAAGTTCCAGACAAACTTCACCCGCGACATTGTAAGCCTGTCCCAGGTGAAAGCGCAATCCCTCACGGTGACGTACCCTATCTTGCCACATCACGATAGCACGTTGAATTTCAGATAAAGCACGCTCTTGATGTTGCAAAGCGTGAACGTAAGCCATATTGCTATAGAGTTGCGCGATACGTACTTCGGCATCTTGCTGTATGGCTAAACGCAAAGCATCCCCGTAGTATTGCTGTGCCATGTCCAGCCGTCCCATCAGGCGATGGACCCAACCGATTTCGATCAGGGATTCGATTTCCCATCTGGTAGAGTTTTGTTCTCGACTCAGCCGTAATGCTTGCTCGTTCAAATGTTGCGCCTCGTGTAACTTGCCAGCCCGCACCCACAAATTAGCCTGCCCATTGAGCACAGTCAAATATTCTTCGCTATCTTGTGGAATCTTAGTTCGCAGTTTTTGGTAGATTTCCGCTGCGCGGGCATACATTCCACTATAGCGACACTCAAGGGCAACAGCCTTTTGAATACGCAATCGATCAAACTCAGCCAGCTGTTGCCCTTGAATATCGGCTTTAGATTGTTCCAGATCGGCATACGGTTCGATTGTCGAAATCAGGCTGGCACGGTAACTGAAGCTAGACGCTTCGGCGCGCGCTAAATCATAATCCTCTTGGAACATTGCATGCCCTACAGCAATGTCATTCTCCAATTGTCGGCGCAAACGTTCCACCCGCAGAGACCAAAATTCAACTTCCTTCTCACGGCGTTCGGCATAGGTAGCCATAACTTCTGACGGATCCGGCGTTCCCATAAGCTCGTATTCACGTTCCTTGAGACGATGAATTTCCTCCAGAACCGCTTGCGATTTGCGCGTCAGATATTCCACAGCGCGCTTGCTATCGCGGTGTTCCCATTCTTGATCTGGATCAATCTGTTTCCACACATACTCATTGATCAATCTCTGAACTTCATCATGCAGTTTGAAACGTCCATCTGGCAGACGTTTAATCGCAACTGAGTTTCTGGCCCGTTCCAGCAATTGCTCGGCTTCGAGGCGACTGATATCCAGCATTTCCATAACACCCTCTATATCCAATGGGAAAACCTTTGCCAGAACTAACTTGAGATGATCCAGTTGGGTGCGTAGATTTGCAGTAGGCAGCACTACTTCAGATGCAAACTGTTCCCGCAAAGCTTTCAACCGTGCCTGCGCCGCACTATCCTCATTCCGCGCCTGTTGCACAAGCAATTGCAAATCGGTTAAAGACAAAGATTCCAGCCCCCTCAAAGGACGCTGAATTTGCGCCCACTCAATCGCCAAGTCAATCAGGACTGGTAAGCCGCCCGCCAAAATGAGTAATTTACTGACCCAGTCCAAATCCAGAGTTACTTTCATTGCTCGTTGTTTATGCTCTAGATATGCCTGGCTATCGGATGATGCGAAAGGCTGTAGGCGAATCAGAGTCGCATCATCTCCTAAATCTTTTCCTACATGCTCGTAAATTTCAGCGGTATTGCGACCAGCGATGAGCATAACTAAATTCTCAAGATGTAAGGCCAAGTCAAGTAGATATTTGACTGATATTGTATCATTCGCAGAAAGTGTATCTGTGGTATCAAAACGCAACATGACCCGTTGTTGTTGTGATACAGCATTAAAATTCTCAACAAAAATGCGATCTACAGCCAATGCCTTGCGTGTTACCACACCTACATTGGTATCACCCCAACGTTCTTCAGCTAAATGTAATTCTCGTGAAGCCTCAAAATAAGACTCAAATGCGGTAACATCGAGCTGACGCGCCAGCGTAAATCCTATATTGCCAGGGAATTTGTAACGGTCATCGTCGAAGTCTATGATCTCTGGTATTTTCAAAGGTATACGGGGCAAATCAGAAAAGCGCGCCGCAACTTCATTAAGCAGACGGGTTTTCCCAATACCGCCTTCTCCCACAATAAAAATGACACGGCGCGTTCCCCAATCCAACAAGTGTTCACGGATAACAGTCAGTTCATCTTCCCGTCCGACAAAAGGGATACTCCACTCATTTGACATTTTCTAGCCTCCTGAACTTATCACAGTAGCGGGGAATTGATCAACGTAATGCACAAGTTTTTGGTATATCTCATCCGTATACACAGCATCACGTAAGTAGTAATTGAGCGTAAAACGAAATTCCCAATCTTCAGCTAATAATCGTTTGAAAGATGTACACTCTGCTCGTGGTTCTTCGCTGGTCAATAAGCCGAATACAGTAGGAAGTTCTTGCTCAAAAAACTCCCGGCGTAACTCCTGCCGATCAGACAATTGATGTATACGTTCTAGATTGGCCTGAAGATAAGAAAAAAGGGCTTCCAATGCCCAAACGTGGTGCATTTCTCCCGGAATACTTAAACGGTTAAGGCAAGTATGCCTGACCTGAAGACATTTATCAGCAAATTCCCCCGATGCTACATCGTATCGCAAGCGAATCACCAAGAGACGTCGTGTAATATCATCACTCAAATGTTTATAAGCGCTATCAGCACGCCAGTCCACTAAATAAAATTGTAACAGATGATGAACTATGTCATAGGCATCTTTGCCTAATCCTTTCCAGATGGCACCTTGTTCAATCAACAATTTAACCAATTCGCTGTCAAAGCGCCGATATATACACAAAGTATCAAATGCGCTACGCCACAGCTGACCTATACTACTGCGCACCCAATTTGCTTCTTTGTAAGCGATATCTTTGATCTGAGCACGACGCCTCACAAAGAAGTTAGCGGGAGAAAGCCGAGATTTCTCGAAGAGTTGCAAGGTGCGGACCATACAACGTGGATGTCCGCCAGTATAAAACAATAGATTTGCAGCGAACTCATCACGTTCCTGCGGATTGCTCAGTTTATCTTTTAGATAGCTGACACATACATCTTGAACAACCTTATAATCGAAGGGCTTTAACTGAACTATATCTACTTTATAAGGTAAGTTTAGACGGTCAATCTTAGAGGCCAGGTAACGACCAGTCAGCACAATGCGATAGTTGACTGCAGTATTACGGAAGAATTCAGAATCTGCAGCCAGCGCCTCCCAAATGCCTGTAACGAAATCCTGCAACAACGTAGTCAGAGTGGACGGCAATCTCTCAAACGGCGCGTGATTGACATCAAATAAAAGAGCCAGTCCTTCTTCAGCAACACGACGTGCAATCACAGCTTTGCCAATCTCGATACCGCTTTGATGGGCATCAGCAGACATATGACACTCTACCTGTAATTGATCTGCAAGAGATGTGGCAATCTTGGACAAAGTGGGATGTTCTTCTAAAGAAACATAAGCGCAGAACCAATTACGCTCCTCGAATTCCTGTGCTAGTTTTTGAAGCAAAGCCGTTTTTCCATATCCGGCTGGCCCGTCGAATAAATAATACTGTCCTGTTGGATACAAAATAACCCGCTCCCATTCAACTTTACGATTGGTAAAGTCAATAAAAGGCGTCGGTTTGGGCTCTCTTATCAACGGAGACTTTGGCCTCGTGATACCAAAAGCAGAAAGGTCAATATCAGGACGTAATTCAGCCAATTCCCGCAAAAGCGACTTTTCTAAATCTCTTCGAGCTATTTCTTCAAGAAAGGCGACACTTTTTTCGTTAGGAGTACTACCAGACAAGTTATCATACGCACCATTCCCTAAAACTTTGAATATCAGAGTTCTGAGGTCTTGCCGACTTATATATTTCAATAGAATATCGAGTAGTTTACTAAGTTGCTTTTGTTCCATTTCTGCCTCCACCCAACATTAACACCGCAATCCTGGATACACTGCCCACATTGCTTTGATCAAATCTGGCACGCGTTCACGCGCTTGAATATGATTGATCAGTTCCATAACCTTTACATCCCGGCCCGCCATTTCGCCAATCAAATCGTCCCAACCAATACCGAGCCGGAAATGCACCTGCTTCAAGTCGCGGACGAGGAACTTCTTTTGCAGACACTCAAACAGCAGCGCGTTCAAATCCTCCACCTGTGCCGCTAAGGCCTGAGCAAAGGCCGCGTCACTTTGCGCCTGCTGGACAATACGGTCTGCTAACTGCTGCTTCTCAGCATCGGAGGCTTTATCGAGCGTTTCGAGTGTAATCTTGGCCTGTACCTCGCCAGTTTGCTCAAATTTTTTATGAATTGTGGTATAGAGAGCCTTTGCCTGCACAAAAACCGCCTTACCTACTTCTTGTGCCAAGGCTTCCCCCGCTTTGACTAAATAGGGCGTCAAAGGTGTCAGGATGGTGACAGCGATGAGGGATGCTTGCATTGGATCCATTTCAACCTCCTGTATTTCAAATTCCTAGATGATTGAAGTCATATTGCAACTCGTCGGGGAGCAAACATTGCCACTTTGTGTAGTCTCCAACTTCTCGCGCTTCTTGAATACACAATTCAGTGTTCTCTGCCTGGAAAACCCGATGCGAAAGCCCCAACTCCATAAAGCCGATTTTGGCCTTTTCGATTTGCTGTTGCGCTTCACTCAAGTCGCCTATTGCTAAATAATACCTTGCCAAAAGATGGTGAGATTCAGCGGTACGCCAAGATTCAGAAACATCCAAAGCCTCTAATGCCCTTTGGGTTATTGATAATCCATCTGCCAATTTGCTTTCTGAAAGCAATAACAACCCCAGATTCAAGTATCCAATGCCCAGCCATGACTGGTCTTCCAATAGCCGTAATGATTCAATACAAGCATTTAGCCATTGAGCGGAATCAGATAAGTTGCCTTCACACAAAGACAATCGCCCCAGATAAATTTGACTATAGAGACGTCGATTATGCACAATAACTTCATCGCTCTGGCTCATCCTATCCACTACTTCCAAGCAGTCTCTAGCCTTATCTAATTGCCAATTGCAAAGAAAAACCCGCCCCAAATAACGTAGAGCGATAGATTTGCGTTCCTGTTCGCCAATAGTTTCGCAAATCTGCAATGACTCCTCATGCGCACGTTTTGATTCATCCAAATGCCCTAAGATTCGATGAATATCGCCTATATGATTAAGGGATAAGCTCTGGCGATATTTGTCATTTTGTGCAATACCCTCGCTATATAGTTGCTTATAGACAGTTAATGCCGATTGAAATAAACCCAAATGTTTATCTATAGCTGCTATATTGTTTTGAGGAATTTGTAACCCATGAAGATAATTAATCGCTTGCCGATATGTGTAAGACCGCATATAAAATTCTTTAGCACGACGCTTCCGACCAGAAAAGGAGAGAAATTGCCCATAATTCTCTGCAATATCCGCCAGAGTCATTAAGTCAGATGAATTATCAAGCAAATCCAGCGCCATTTCATACTCTTTTTCCCCTTCCAATATATAACCCATCTGCCTTAAAGTAATTGCTTTGGTATCATGTGCCTTAGCAATATTTGCGCGATTATGGCTAGCTCTAGCCCACACAAGTGCATGATCTGCTTCATTCAAGGATCCCTGATAATCTCGTGAAGCACAAAGTGATTGTGCGCGCAGTCGATGCACTTTAAAACGGATCTCAGGAAAGCGAGAAAGTGAACCGGTAGAACACAGACTCATTATTGCTTGTTGAAGTACTGCCATTGTTTCAGAATGTCGCCTTTTTTGGTAATAAAGCCAGGCTTTGTCTTCTAGTATTTCAGCCAGAGCAAACCTTGCCTCAGATGATGGATCCAAACGTATAGAGGTCATCATCCGATCACACAATCTCCAAAAGGTTTCGGGGTCTTGCTTGCTATAATAACCCCTCAATTTTTCCATTCCAGTCACAATAATTGACCATGCTTTTCGCTCTACAGCCAGTTCCATGGCCTGTTTAACTAGCTCCATTCCCTCATCCCAAACATTGCGATTGAGCAAAAGCTCTCCCAGGTAATACAATGACTCCATTTCTAGTTGAGGAATCCCAGATTCCTGTGCTATCTCTATCGCCTCTCGAAGAGCGTCCTCAGCCAAATGCGCCCTTTCAGAATTCATCAACGCCCGACCTTTCTGAAGCAATAAATCGCAGCGAAGCATCGGATCTTCTTGAATATTTTCAAACGCATCTAATCCATGTTGAGCATACTCCAACGCTTGATCTATCGCCCCCTGCTCATTAGCCTGACGTGCAACCACGGCATAATAATATATTGCTTTATCAAATAACTCGCCTAGCTCAAATTGCTGCGCCAACACTCCCGCGATACTAGCTACAGCGTCACTGTAGAGCATTTCTAAAGCTAACCCCATCTCCCGGTGATACGTTGCCCGCCGTTCTTGAGGGATCGTACTATAGATCCAATCGCAAGTATAACGCCCACGGAATTGATACCAATGCAGTATCATTTCTCGCAGAGCCGCGTCGGTATCAAAAAACACAAACTGCTCTGCTAGTATAATTTGATCAAGGAGCGCCTTAATCTCAGCAGCATGTTTGCCAGTTGCCAGGGCCACAGTCTGAGAACAGAACATCACGCCCTGGACAGAAGCCATTTGCAGCACGGTATGCTCCAAATGCGATAGCTGCGCGAATTGCTCTTGCAGCACAGCTGTATAATCCAGCGCTGTGGCTATAATAGCAAGCGCATCTACATCCATTCGCTTGATCCAGTGCAGCACATCACGGACACGCGCAAGGTTGCCTCCAGTCGCGCGATGGATATGCGCTGCCGCCTCTACCAGTTGTTCGCCAGCCAATCCCAACATTTCGTCGCGCAGAATGGTCTGGATATCTGCAAAACCCAAGGGTGAAAGCGTCAAGTGCTGACTGAGTGGCGCGCTCTCGATCCAACGAATAAATTCAGTTAGCGTCGTTGCCATTTTATCTCGTGGTTGCATAACAGCGATAAAAAGCACCGCGCTATCTTTCAGGGCCGGTAAAATCTCCAATGTCAGAGCTTCGACAGTTGCATCATCGGCCAAATCCACGTCATCCACCAGAAACAGTAACGGCGTTCGCGCTGCCAATTCACCCAACGCCAACGTAAACAGCCCCGCAAGCGTAACTGGACGCAATGGCTCATCTGCTTCAAATCCGCTGCTGACAGTATGTTCAGGGAAAGCAGGTTGCCAATGTGCTAAGGCTTTCACGATTGGTGTCGGTGCGAGCGCGAGCAAAGGAAGCAATTGTGCTAACGTAGTTAGCACAATTTGCCACTCGGAAGAGAGCTGCTCTGGTGATTTTTGAAGCTGCTCTTGAACAATTTCTAATCTCAATACTGACTCGAAGGCTATGCGTAACGGCAGGTAAGATTCGGGGATTTTGATGCCCCGACAACGAACTGTGGGGACCTGAGAAATCTCTAGAAATTTTTCAATCACGTTGGTTTTATTGGTGCCGCTTTCTCCCTCAAGCACAATCACTCGCAGCGCACGAGTGCGTAAAACATCATCCCAAGCAGCCTGAATCTCATCAAGGACACGCCGGTATTCTGGCAGAGTAGATATATCCATGCTATTTAACTCCTTGTCAGTGCAAACTGTGGCACATAATCATCTTACGTTAATATAGACGAATATTTATAAATAAAAATGAATGGAAACTTGGAACACACGGCCTGACACAATTTAAGATCAAGGCTTTACATCCGGGTAGGTCGCAGCCAATTCCGCCAAAAGTTCCTCTCCCTTTTCGCGACGTTCTATTTCCTCGAGAAAGGAGATGCAACGTTCAATATGCGTATCCCCTGAAAGATTATCATACGCACCAGTACCAAGCACTTTAAATACCAAAACTCGCAATCCCACAGGGTTGACACGTTTTTGTAAGACGCCTAATATTGCATTGCGTGTTTTTTGATCCGCTCGCCACTCCTGAAGTACAGGGGGTGATTGCAAAACAACCTTTTCTTCGTCCAATAATTTCTCTGGCAGGCCTAATAGACCAGGAAGGTGTTTATCTAATTTCACTGCTGTCGCTGGATTCCGCCGACAATGATCCAGCAGCAGGTTGACCTTCTCATCCCGGCGCAGGCCGCGCGAGAACTTATTATAGACTGAGGGGAAGTAATCCAAGCACAGCGCATCAAATTCGACATCATCCAGGCAGTTAAGACGTTCACGCCATATTGCCCCATTAAATTCACCAGGCATACACTGACCTCACAACAAAGTATAGAAACGCTAGATAATACTGACCACTTGGTCAACGTACTCAAAATGTAGCACGGATTTATGCAAATGTCAAAACCCTAACACAACTACTTCAGTAACTCTACCAACCGCGCAGCCGCCTCTGGATTTCTGCGGCAATTATCCAGCAGAAGATTGACATTCTCATCCTGGAACAAGCTGCGACTGAAGCGGTCTTACACCACTGAAAAGTGATCCATGCAGAGCGTGTCGAGGGCGACATCATCGGGCGACATCATCCAGCCGTTGCAACCGGGTGCGTAGCGGGGCACTCTCAATCCTTACCCACTCTTGAGGCGCTGGAGGCGGATCTGCCGGAACGGTCACCGTGTCCCCGGTCTGGAAGGTGCTGTCCTGCGCTCCCCGCCGACTGCGATGCTCCACTCGCCGGAGGCGATGGTACTGTGAAAGTTCCTCTGGACGTGAATGTGGGTCGTGCTTTCCGGACACCTCCGCTGACTTAGATGTCGCACCCGCGCCTTCGCCTCAAGGCGTGAGTACGCTCGCCAGCCCACATCCCTAGTATAGGGCCAAATGGTCAGGTGCGCAACTTTTGTTTCAGCCCCCTCACCCCCGCAACCGGCTCAGGTCGAAGGCATAGACCGCGGGCGGGCGGCGCTGCGCCGCACCCAACGTCCCGATGTAACCCAGCGTCGTCTGCAGGTCGGCGTGGCCCAGGTTCTGCTGGATCTCAACCGGCGCCATCCCCGCCTCGTAGAGCCGCCGGGCGTAGGTGCGCCGCAGGTCGTGGGGCTTGACCCACACCCGCTCCCCGTTCACCGCGATGGGGTAGCGCGCCAGCAGGTACTGGAT
>OMKS01003707.1_pt1 | contig 11964 bp, 13 predicted proteins | sample 1674721 | NCBI WGS metagenome assembly OMKS01 (sample SAMN06264996, study PRJEB25208) | sediment metagenome | isolation source: hot spring sediment | place: USA: California | collected 2014-09-02 | reverse complement strand
TCTACACTATCCTCTTCGTCGGCAGCGTCAGATGTGTATAAGAGACAGGAATATTGTGCTACTTATTGCAAGGAAAGAGAATTGTAACCCTTACAGTTACAGGAGAATTAAATCCTTTATTGATTGAAACCCCTCTGAAGACTGCGGCAGAAATGCTTGTGAAAAAAGACTGCTACAGGCTTTTTTCCGATCTCAGAGAAACCTTCAGCACTTCCACCATTGCACAGACCTATTATCTCCCGGATATCTTCAAAAAGGTCGGTTTTCATCACCATCTCCGACAGGCACTGATAGTAAACAGAATTTACGATAAAATAATGTTTGCAGAGACAGTATGCTCAAACCGGGCATGGAAGGTAAAGATATTCACAGATCCCGATGCTGCGCAGAACTGGCTCATGACATTCAACAAAGGCCGTCGCCCCCTCTCACTCACGAAAGAATGAATGCTCTTATCACACACGAGATCTCGCACTACGTGGATCATTATACCTTTTCAGAGAATCCTCATACCAGGTGGCTCAATCCTCTTGTAGGCTTTGCAGATGCCGGAGACCCTGTGTTCCTGAGCCTGAAAAAGGCTGTAAGCCCTTCTCATGCAATGCCGAAGGATCTGCTGGGATGTGCCCGCAGCGTTGTCGTATACTTCCTGCCGTTCACAAAGGATATCGCCTTATCAAACAGGAAAAGCCGTTTAGCGAGCAGACATTGGGCTCGGGCATATATCGAAACCAACCGGCTCATCATCAAGCTGAACGCATACCTTGCCGAACGCCTGAAACAACAAGGGGCAGAAACAGCTGTCATACCGCCCACACACAATTTTGACACCCAAAAGCTGACAAGCGACTGGTCACACAGGCATGCAGCATGGATTGCCGGGCTGGGCACATTCGGCATCAACAACATGCTCATCACACAAAACGGATGCTGCGGAAGACTCGGCAGCATTGTCACCAGTGCACGATGCTCTCCTTCAAAACGGCCTGATACTCAGTACTGCCTGCACAAATACAACCAGACATGCGACGCATGTGTGATAAACTGCGTTACCGGCGCATTGAAAGCAGACTCGTTCGACCGTCACAGGTGCTATGAGCTGCTCCTTGAGAATGCTGCTCTCTACAGCACAGAAGGTCTGGCGGATGTGTGCGGCAAATGCACATGCGTGGTCCCCTGTTCTTTCACCAACCCTGTACAGGATTATATTGACAGGACACAGGATCAGCATTCTTTAATAAAAAAAGGAGGATGAGATATGAACGACACAAAGCGCTACTGTATGATACTCACTACATGCCCGAATATTCATGAGGCTGATGAACTTGCAACAAAACTGATCGAGCAGAAACTCGCTGCCTGCATCCAGATCACAGCCATAACGAGTTATTATACATGGAAGGGTTCGACAAACAAGGATGACGAACACCTCATGTTGATCAAGACAAGATCCGAGCTCTATCCCGGCATAGAGGAATTTATCAAAGAGCATCACAGCTACGAGGTACCTGAGATCATCAGGATACCTGTTCAGAACGGTCTTCCAGCCTACCTGAACTGGATCGATGAAGTAACCGGATGATGGCTTGCAGCCCAAAACAGCGACCTGATCCACAACAACAGCATGGGAAGCATTACACAGCCTTGAAACAGATACAAATCCATTGCCCTGGTGGAACTCGACCCGCAGGGAACGCTGAGAAACTGGTGGAGCCAGCGCATGGAACTTGGCAGACACTCCAGCAGGGTATCTTTCCATCATATCTCCAGCACACAGAAAGAGGTCTTTCAAGACGGTATAAACTTGATTTCGGGATTACCATACCTTCCTTTATACTGTCAGGAATCTTCTGATTGAAATATGAAGACAGCCTTGATATAAGACGCCAATTGACCTATAAGATCGAACATACACTCATGATAAAATACTTTCTCTATAAAGCAGTTCTGGCATTGTTCATATGCACACCACTCTTCCCGCAAATATCCCTCGCATCCGAGATTCCTGCAGCTTCCGAGTACTACCGGCAGCTCTCGCCGCTTATCGAACAGTCAAAGACGGACAGGGAAATTTTCAGGCATCTCAGGCAGAATCACTACAGCAAACGATCAATAGATGACGACCTGTCATCGAAAATATTCGATAATTACCTTGAAGATCTGGACCCGGGCAGAATGTTTTTCCTCGCATCCGATATCGAAGCATTCGAACCCTGCAGGGACAAGCTGGATGATGCCTTGAAAAACGGCGACCTGGAGGCTGCATTCAATATATATAATCGCTATCAGTTGCGTTATATAGAAAGGCTTGTTTATCTTATCAGGATCATGGAAGAATCCATGCAGGACATAAATTTCTCCCTGGATGAATCCATTTTGACGGACAGGACAGACGCACCATGGCCTGTTAACAGGGCTGATCTGGAACATCTGTGGAAAAAGGCCCTTAAAAGCGACATCCTCAATCTCATGCTCGACGGGAAATCAGATGACGAGATCAAGGAGATGCTCCTGAAGCGGTATCGCAGCCAGCTCAACAGGGCTCAGCAGTCCAACAGCGAGGATGTGTTCCAGCGGTACATGAACTCGTTTACCAGCACCTTTGATCCGCATTCACAATATTTCTCACCCAGGATCTCGGAAAATTTCAATATCAATATGAGTCTCTCTCTTGAAGGCATAGGTGCCATGCTCACTACGGACAACGACTATACCAAGGTCGTGCGTCTGGTCCCGGCCGGACCTGCTGACAAGGCAGGCGAACTGAAGCCGGATGACCGGATTATCGGTGTCGGCCAGGACACCGACGGAGAGATCGTCGATGTAGTAGGCTGGCGCCTCGATGATGTTGTAGACCTTATTCGCGGACCCAAAGATTCCACAGTCCGTCTGTTGATCATACCGGCAGATGCCATCGACGATCACCTTACAAAGGTCATCAAGATTGTCCGCAATACCGTGAAACTCGAAGAACAGGCTGCAAAAAGTGAGGTTATCCCTCTGAAAAGGGGTGAGACCGAGTACAGACTGGGGGTAATAACAATCCCCACATTCTACCTCGATGTCGATGCCCTGCGCTCGGGAGACAGAAACTACAAGAGCACGACAAGAGATGTCAGAAATCTGCTTGCCGAGCTTGAATCTGAAAACATAGACGGGGTTATTATAGATCTTCGTGATAATGGAGGAGGTTCTCTTCAGGAGGCCAACTCCCTCACCGGCCTGTTCATCAGGCGAGGCCCGGTTGTCCAGATAAAACATGCAAATGAAAAGGTGGAAAAACTCTATGACCGCGACCCCAGAATCTTCTATACAGGCCCTCTGGCTGTCGTGGTAAACAGGCTGTCGGCCTCGGCTTCAGAAATCTTTGCAGGGGCAATGCAGGATTACGGCAGGGCTGTCATAATCGGTGAAGATACCTTTGGAAAGGGCACGGTACAGACGCTGGTAAACCTCGAGAGAGGTCAGCTGAAACTTACCTCTGCAAAATTCTACCGCATCTCCGGAGGAAGTACACAGCATAAGGGGATCTCCCCGGATATAGAGTATCCCAGCATGTACGACAAGGGAAAGATCGGTGAAGACTCATATGAAGAGGCCCTTCCCTGGGATACTATCAGCGGGGTTACACACGAAAAGTATATGGATTTTTCCACGCTCATACCTCAGCTTAACGAACTGCACAACAAAAGGATTGCTGACAATGCCGACTACCTTTATCTTCAGTCCATGCTGGATTACCTGAAGACCCTGCGGCAGAAACAGTACCTATCTCTGAACAGGCAGAAACGCGAACAGGAAAAGATCCAGGCTGAGAAAAAAAGGCTCGAGCTTGAAAATATGCGCCGCCGGGCAAGAGGGCTGCCACTGATTTCAAATATCGAAGAAGTTGACGACATGGACAACGAAGAAGATGACAAGGCTGCAAAGAATGACCCTGTACTGATCGAGAGCAGCAACATCCTTGTCGATCTGATAACACTTATCGACCAGCCTGCAGACAAGGAACCGGTAGTCCGGGCACATTAAGTTTTCTTCAGCCTATGACGATCGATCCACAAAGGATTGACCTTTACTACATGATGAACGACTAAGGAGGATAGAATATGAAAAGAATCATGGCCATGTTGATCTGCGTGTTCGTACTTGCCCAGCCGGCCTATGCGCAGAAGCTATATAGAATCTCGGTTCTGCAGGTATCAAAGATCCAGGTATTTGAGAATGCGTATGACGGATTCATGGAAACGCTTAAAACCCAGGGCATTGTCGAGGGTGACAACCTTGTTGTCTCACGACACATTATCGATGCAGACCTCGATGCAAACCTCTGGGAAAAGGTAGGTATCCTGTTCAAGATCAGAAAGGCAGCCGGCAGGATTGTAGATGAGCATCCCGACCTGGTCCTGACCATCGGCACGCCTGCCACCAAGTATTCCAGGGACAAAATCATCAAAAAAGGTATCCCGGTCGTGTTCACCTGCGTGGCAAATCCGATTGCAGCCGGATGTATATCCATGACACAGGCCGGTCCTGGATATACAGGAGCTACCATCTACATCGATCCCTATGACGTAATCAAGATCTCCCGTCTGGCACTGCCGAAGATGAGAACAATAGGCATAATTCACTGTGATGACGACAATGCTGTCGCCTTTGCTCAAGAGGCAAAGGAAAAGGCTTCGAAACAGGGTATACGTGTGGTATCCAAACAGGTGGGCAAATCCGACAAGATAGGGCCTGCAGCCATGGAGCTTATCAAACAGGGCGTGGACATGTTCGGTATTCCGCCCGACACCTATTATGCCCTGAGGGATAACGAGCCATCCAAAGACCTGCTCGCCATCACTCATGAAAACCGTATACCAGCCATTGCCTTCATGACCAGCGGATCAAAGGGCTGCATCCTCTATATCGGACCGAGCCTGAGGACGAACGGGGAAATCTCGGGGCAGCAGGCTGTGAAAATCCTTAAACAGGGTGTACTACCTGAAAAGATTCCTATTGGCAGACAGGAGAATCTCACTATCTTAACGGACACAGATGCACTGAAAGATCTGGGCATCGATGTCCCCCTTGAGATACTGCAGCTGGCAAAACCGTTTACAGAGTCGTCCTGATAACTCTAAGCAGGTATAGAACAAAAAGGCTTTCCCGTGATTGCTGTTGCACCATGGCATTAATAGCATCAGCACTGCCTGTAACGGGAAGGCCTTTATGCTTTTTATATGGGATTTCTTTTTTTGGTCAGAAACAAAGGAACAAACCATAGTAAATCAGGGCGTAACGTAGGGTGAACATGTGTGTGCATCGAAAACGGCCCTGGTGAAAGCCAGGAGCTTTCCGGGGTCTTTTCTCCCCACAGGATGCTCAACTCCGCCGATCACATCTACGCCGTAAGGATTGACAGATGCAATGGCCCGGCCGACATTGCCGGAATGCAGGCCACCTGCCAGGATGACGGGTATATTAAGAACCTCACGTATTTTACACGCGGTTCCCCAGTCAATGCATTGACCTGTACCCCCTGCCCTGGTCTCACTGACCGAATCCAGCACAATGGCATCCACGCCTGTATCTTCTATCTGTCTGGCGGCATCGACCGGGTCCTGATCGGTTGAAAAACACCTTCCGGTCTCTACGGAAAAGCGAAGAGCCTTGATAACCTGCACCCCATGTTTTTTAATGGCACCGGCGAGATCTGCTGTCACTGCAAGCGGTTCGTTCCCGTGCAGCTGTACTCCATTGGGTCTCAGCAGTTCGGTCAGACACATGACCTCCCGGGGATCATCTCCCACCACAATGACCCTGGAGATAAACGGCGGCACGCAGCTCATCAGCTCTCCCGCGGTTTTCCTGTCAAGATTCCACGGCACCTCATGGGGATACTCCACTACAAACCCAAGGGCATGGACTCCTGCTGAAACACAGAGACGGATATCCTCCGGGTTCATCAACCCGCATACCTTGATGCGTGTCATGGGGGCCATCCCACAGCCGTCAAAGTGCTGATAAATTCGGACATACACTGCGCCTTCAGCACCGAGGTTCCGATCAGAACCGCATCGGCTCCGCTTATGCCGGCGCGTCTGACTTCTTCGGGTCTGCTGATCGAACTCTCGCTGATCAGCAGCCGGTCTTTGCATAAACCGGCAAGCTCTTCGGTTCTGCTCACGTCATTGTCATCAACCTCAAAAATTGTGATATCACGGTTGTTGATCCCCAGCAGGTCGAACGGGAGATCCTTGACCGTCTCGAGCTCCGCCAGGCTGTGAACCTCCACCAGGGTCTCCAGTCCATGATACCCGGCCGCCTCTATCAGACCGACCATACTGTCTGTTTTGAGCATAACCGTGATCAGCAGTATGGCGGATGCACCGCATGATGCCGATTCTTCAATCTGCTTCTGCGTTGTGATGAAATCCTTGTGGAGCACGGGAACATGCACTGTCTCGGCTACTGCTTTCAGAAGGCCCATGTTGCCGCCGAAATGTTCCGGTTCGGTCACGACACTTATCCCTGCAACAGAGCACCTGGCCATTTCCCGGGCAAGCGCAACCGGGTCGCGTCCGCAAAGGAGATCGCCTGCCTTGTCGGAACGTACCTTGATCTCAGAGATCACGGGAAAATGCCCCTCCATCTGTTTCTGTCTGACGGATTCACCCAGGGAGGACCTTCTTCCCCGCCCTGTATTCATGAAGGCACCATCTTTAAACGGCATTTGAACTCTCAATCAGCTGATCAAGTTTATTCCCGGCAGTTCCTGAATCGAGAAGAGACCTGGAAAGATCCATCCCCTCGCGGATACTCGGAGCCTTTCCGCTTATGTACAGCGTGGCTGCATTGTTCAGCACGAGAAAGTCCCTGCGCGGTCCTTTATCCTCGCCTGAGAATATGCTGCGGATGACCTGGGCATTGTATTCGGGAGGCCCGCCGGCAATATCCTTCAATGTGCAGCGCTTGAGCCCAAAGTCCTCAGGAGATACCTCATAGAACTTGACGTTTTTATTTTTGATCTCTGCCAGAGAGGTTCTGCCGATCAGGGATATCTCGTCAAGACCGTCAAGTCCGTGGGCTACGATTACATGGTTGAAATCCATCTCAGCCACCACACTCGCCATCATGTTTACAAGTTCGGGCTTATAGACGCCGATAGTATGATTCCTTGCTCCGGCAGGGTTGATAAGCGGGCCGATGATCGTAAAGAAGATCGTTTTGATGCCGAGCTGATTCTCCGGACCGAATACCTTGAGCATGACAGGGTGGAAATTAGGTGCATAGATGAAGCTGATTCCTATATCCTCGATCAGTTTAGCTGCCTGCTCCGGGGTCTGGTCTATTTTGATACCGAGGGCCTCCAGAACATCAGCGCTGCCCGAGGGTGAAGAGATGGACCGGCTTCCGTGCTTGGCAACAGGAACCCCGGCTGAAGCCGTCAGGATGGCATTGGCGGTACTTACATTAAAGGTCGTCAATCCCCCTCCGGTGCCGCAGGTATCTGTCAGTTCGTATCCGACAGAGGGCGTTATAGGGATGCAGTTCCTTCGCATGGCCTGGGCGATGTAGGCAACCTCCTTAATGCTGGGCCCCTTACTGAGGAGACCGACAAGAAAACCGGCGATATGAACATCGGACAGCTGCCCGGCATTGATCGCATCGATCACGCTGTTGACCTCATGTTTTTCCAGATCGAAGTTCTCGGTCAGCCTTGACAGGATCGGTTTTATCGTCTGCCTACCGTTTTCTATGGCCACTGCCGCCTCTTCCACGGATGGTGAGACCATCAACGATACAGGTCCCCCTGTTTCGAGTTCATGAAACTTATAGGTTTTAAAGGCCATCATAGTCATTGTATCCAGAACCCCATCAATGTTCTGCATCTTTTCGGTAACAATGTCTGAAAGGGTTTCATATTCCCGGACCTGAACCTTGGCCATGAGATCGTACGCACCTGTTACTGAGAGTACTTCCACCACTTCTTCGATTTCTCCAAGCTGGTTCGCCAGCCCGGGAATCCTTCCTTTTTCAGCCTTGAACAGTACAAGAGCAATAATCATGTTCCTCTCCTTCTCATTTATTTAAAATTATCACTTTCTTCCCTTTGCCTTCGTTTGCGGTACCACCAGGTAACCTCCACACCTCTTTCAACATAAAAAAGGTGATAAAAAAGGGCCGCATAGCATGTTCTGCCTGCGACCCCTTGATTTCTTCCCTGCTGCCTTATCAGTTATGGGATAATCGCGCTGGCAGACCCGTAGATATCAGTCTGCCACCACCAGGTTGCCGTATGTACAGTCGTTCTTCCTCTCATAATGTTTCTGTATACAGAAACACTGCACACGTGTCAACCTTCAATTCTTTTTATTGCTTTTCATGGCATTTCACCAGTGCATGATTCTCGTTTTGTTTCATGTTTTACGCCTGAATTTCCGTAATATATCCATAGTATGAATGAAAAAACAAACCGGATCCGCTTCAGCCTGAGCATCTCTTCCGAGATGTACCTGAGCTACTATCGGGGAGAAGCCGAATACGTGCTCACCCGTACGCATGACGGAAAGAGGGTGAAATTCCCTGCCCGGTTTCTTCGAAAATTTATTACTTACGAAGGAATATCCGGTGAATTTGAGATAGAGGTCGACCAGAACAACCGGTTTAAGGGTATGAGACGGATCAGATAGCTACCGGGCTACTGTATAATAAAAAAACTTTTAAGACATTTCTTCCTTCGGAGTGTATAGATGAACTACTTCGCAGCAAGCAGTCGAGGTATCAAGGGCTTGATCTTATTGCACCCTTACCTTTATCCTCCAAGAGGGGAGAAGAGAAAGATGTGTCCGTTAAAAAATAAACCCGGCTTTGACATGCGGCAAGAATTCATGTCAAATACAGCTTCAGACATGATACGTGATAACGTGATATAAAACTTCAGAGGGATATGCCATGAACATACTCGTTACAGGCGGGGCCGGATATATCGGGAGTCATACCTGCATCGAACTCCTCGATGCCGGATACGGGGTTGTCGTTGTCGACAACCTCTCCAACTCAAAATTCGAATCCCTAAAAAGGGTCCAGGAACTGACCGGGAAGACAGTGGAATTTCATGAAGTTGATCTTCTCGAGAAGTCCTCGATCAAGAGCATCTTCCAGAGGCACACAATCGATGCGGTGATCCACTTTGCAGGGCTCAAAGCTGTTGGGGAATCCGTAACCATACCACTGAGCTACTACCACAACAATATCACAGGGACACTTAACCTGTGCGAGGTCATGTTGGATCAAGGGGTGAAAAACCTTGTTTTCTCCTCCTCGGCAACCGTCTATGGCGACCCTCATAGTGTACCCATAAAAGAGGACTTTCCTCTGGGGGCGACCAACCCGTACGGCCGCACAAAGCTCATGATAGAGGAAATCCTGCGGGACCTGTATGTGTCCGACAAGGACTGGAACATTGCACTGCTGCGCTACTTCAATCCGGTAGGCGCACACACAAGCGGCCGTATCGGGGAAGACCCGAACGACATACCCAATAATCTCATGCCTTTTATCTCACAGGTCGCTGTGGGAAAACTGCCCGAACTGCGTGTATTCGGCAATGACTACCCTACAAAGGACGGCACCGGGGTACGGGACTATATCCATGTGGTGGATCTGGCACAGGGCCATATTTCCGCCCTGGAAAGGCTGAGGGCTCATCCAGGTGTTGTCACCTACAACCTGGGCACGGGCCATGGATACAGCGTACTCGATATGATAAAAGCCTTTGAAGAAGCATCCGGAAGAAAGGTCTCCTATAAGATCGTTGCAAGACGGCCCGGGGATATTGCATCATGCTATGCAGATCCTTCAAAGGCACACGATGAGCTCAACTGGACCGCGAAAAAAGGCATCGCCGAGATGTGTGCGGATGCCTGGAGATGGCAGTCTGAAAACCCTAACGGATACTGAAAATTCAAATACAGCATACAGCTCCTGGGCACCTCTTCCTTGACGCGGTATACCGGAATCGGTTAAGGAAACGGTGAAATCATAATAAGGAGCATATCTGCGAAAAGTTTTCTACTCATGAGTACCGATAATTCACCCTACCCCTCATACGACAACATCATGGATTTTGCAGGCAGGATCCAGGTGGAATCCGGCTCGCCGGAGATCTTAACCACGATGGATGCTGCAACCATAATACTTAGCACCATAACACGGCACGCTTTTACCGGCACCGACCACATCCCTGATCCGGATCACAGTTCCTTTGAAAAGTCGTGTGTCGGGGCATGTTTCATGGCTGCATGCTCTGTGCCCCTCGTATATGCGCTCAAGGAAGCCGATATTGACCTCGATGTGCATGATCTCATGAGCAATACAGGCATGGAGATCTTCAGAGGCTACCATCAAACCGACCGGCAGACCATAATAGATGAGGGAATCCTGCTGTTTCAGGACATAACAAGGCAGGCCGGAAACAATACAAAGCTTGAGGAGTGGATGACCAGCATCCATACGGTTACGAACAAATATATAACCACCCTGGGCGATACCGAATATATCGAGCTGTTTGCACCGTTGTACCTCGTTCTCCTGATGGCGACCCGCCAGTTCACCATGCAGATCAAGACCAGCCAGGATTCATGACATGGGAACGCTTAAGGATCTTGCACACAAAGGAAAGGACATGGGTGTATCCAGGGCGCTGATGGCCCTTGGAGAAAGGTATTTCGACCGGTTCGGCAAGATCTTAGACCTAAAACTGGATTCAAAAAACAATGAGATCCACCTGGAGATACTGCTCAGGGGTGAATCAACCCCTGTAGAGGTATATATAAAAAGGTATACAATCACTGAAGAAAGAGGAATGCATTTTATTGCAGCCGAAAAGATTTATGTATCAAGGGAATGGATGAATGTCCTTGCCCGTGAATATGTACAGGGCAGAAGATTCAAGATATCCGGCACATATTCAAAGATACTGGAGAAGCTTGCATTTTCCTGAGAACTTATTTAGGCTCGTATGTTATTATTTTATGAGATTGGAGTTTTATGCTGATAAAAGACATCATCTGTTCAACAAAAACAACGTTCAGCTTTGAATTCTTTCCGCCGAAAGACCCTGCTGCATGGGAAAATCTCTTTCTTACCATTGCTGATCTGCGGACACTGAAGCCTTCATGGGTGAGCGTGACCTACGGGGCCGGCGGTTCCACCCGCGATAATACACACAATATTGTTGTACGCATCAAGAAAGAGACAGACCTCACCGTGGTATCCCATCTCACATGCGTTGAATCGTACAGGGACGACATCATGATGATACTTGAACGCTATAATGACAACGGCATAAATAACATCCTTGCGCTCAGGGGAGACCCTCCAGCAGACCACACAAACCAGAAGGCATCTTCTGACGGGTTTTCTCATGCAGTCGATCTGGTCAGATTCATCAAAAAACATTTCCCTCATATGAGTATCGGGGTGGCAGGTTTTCCCGAGGGGCACCCCGCAACGCCCAACAGGCTTGTCGAGATCGAGCATCTCAAAGCAAAAGTGGATGCCGGGGCCGATTATATCATTACCCAGCTCTTTTTCGACAACAGGGACTTCTATGATTTCAGAGAGCGGTGCGAGATCGCAGGCATTCATGTGCCCATCATTGCCGGGATAATGCCCATCATCACCAGGAGCGGCATGGTGAGAATGGCTGAACTGGCAGCAGGGGCACGTTTCCCGGCCCCGCTGATCAGGGCGGTCAAAAGGGCCAATACAGACGAACAGGTGGAAAAGGTGGGTATCCACTGGGCAACCGAACAGGTACGGGATCTCCTGCACAATAACGTAAGGGGGGTCCATTTCTATACCTTGAACAATGCAAAGGCCACACTGAAGATATACGACGCCCTCGGTGCGGCGGATTCCTCTCAACTGGCATAACCTGTGCGGTCCTGAGCGGATACATACACACTTTGCGGT
>OMKS01003706.1_pt1 | contig 11966 bp, 13 predicted proteins | sample 1674721 | NCBI WGS metagenome assembly OMKS01 (sample SAMN06264996, study PRJEB25208) | sediment metagenome | isolation source: hot spring sediment | place: USA: California | collected 2014-09-02 | reverse complement strand
ACGCCGATGACTTTCACGCCGTGTTTTTCAAGCACGCCCGCTTTGTTCAGTTCCGACGCCAGGTTCAGACCCGTCTGCCCGCCCAGGTTCGGCAGCAAGGCGTCGGGACGTTCTTTGGCGATAATCTTGGTCAGCGATGCGACATTTAGCGGTTCGATATAGGTCTGGTCGGCCATCCCCGGATCGGTCATAATTGTCGCGGGGTTGGAATTGACCAGAACAATTTCGTAGCCCAGTTTGCGCAGCGCCTTACAGGCCTGCGTGCCCGAGTAGTCAAACTCACACGCCTGACCGATGATGATGGGGCCGGAACCGATGATCAAAACCTTGTGGATGTCGTCCCGTTTGGGCATATAGTATTCTCCTGTTTAGTCCGTACTTTCAGTGTTAATAATGCGGATAATAAGCATTGCTTATGCGGCTTACGAGTTGATAAATTAGAAATGAAAACCGACTGAAAGTCAACCGATAATTTTACGCCGCCGGGGCTTGCGACCCGTGAACGTACAGCAAAATACAAATTGATGCGCCGAAATACCAGTATCGAACGATGAGTCTGCTCACGGGCGCTAAAACGCACGCATTGCCGAAATCACAAGGCAAAGCGAATACGCAAATTTGCCCATACAAAAAAGAGTCTTTATGTATCCAATAGGATACACATATAGGTCGCAAACCAGCCGGTTCTAAGCGAAAAGAATAATTTTCCTTCTTTTTTCCGGAATAGCACTTTACTTTTTGCCCTGTCTTTTTTAAGTTGTTACTATGTCCAGAAACAAAAAAGTCATAAACCCCTCTTATATTAAGGAAATTTGTTCCGTGCTGTGTCGCATTCAGCAGCCTGAACAGATGCAGCGTTTTCTGGAGGAAATCTTAACGCCGGCGGAGCGAAATGACCTGGCTTTGCGATGGGAATTGATGAGGCAATTGGCCGAGGGCGTGCCCCAGCGTCAAATCGCCGAACAGTTGGGTGTGAGTTTGTGCAAAATTACCCGTGGTGCAAGGATACTCAAACAGAACGATTCGTTCAGTAAACAGTTTTTATACCCAGGAGATACCCAATGAACCGAAAAATATTGCTGGATGAAAAAAACATCCCCCGTCAATGGTATAATCTGGCCGCGGATTTGCCGAATCCCCCTTTGCCCCCGTTGGGGCCGGACGGTAAACCCATCAGCCCTGATATGTTGGCGCCCGTGTTTCCGATGAATATTATCGAGCAGGAAGTCAGCACGCAGCGCTGGATCGATATCCCCGAAGAAATTCTCGATATCTTGTATCGGTGGCGTCCTGCGCCTCTGCGACGGGCAGTGTACCTGGAGCGATATTTGGACACACCGGCTAAGATTTATTACAAGGATGAGAGCACCAGTCCTCCCGGCAGTCATAAGCCAAACACCGCCGTCGCTCAGGCCTGGTATAACAAGCAGTTCGGCATCAAACGGCTGACCACAGAGACCGGGGCGGGCCAGTGGGGTTCGGCGTTGGCGTTTGCGTGCGCTCTGATCGGGCTGGAGTGCAAAGTTTTTATGGTGCGCATCAGTTTTGACCAGAAGCCGTTCCGCAAGTTGATGATGCAGGTCTGGGGCGGCAATTGCGTTGCCAGTCCGAGCACGGAGACCCAGTCCGGACGTGCCATTCTTGAAAAGTATCCCGACACCCCCGGCAGTTTGGGCATCGCCATCTCCGAGGCGGTTGAGCAGGCGGTAAACGACCCCAGCGGCACGACCCGCTACTCGCTGGGCAGCGTGCTGAATCATGTGATGCTGCATCAAACCATCATCGGGCTGGAAGCCAAGGCCCAGCTCCGGAGCATCGGCGAAAAAACGCCGGATATTGTCATCGGCTGTGCCGGCGGCGGAAGCAATTTCGCGGGGTTGGCCTTTCCGTTTACCGCTGACAAGATCAATGGCGCCGAGATTGAGATTATTCCCGTCGAACCGTCCGCCTGTCCGACGCTGACCCGGGCGCCGTTTGCCTATGACCACGGCGATACGGCCTGTATGACGCCGCTGTTGGCGATGTTCAGTCTGGGGCATGATTTTGTCCCGCCGCCGATTCATGCCGGCGGTCTGCGCTACCACGGCATGGCGCCGCTGGTCAGCCAGTGCTGTGTCGAGGGGCTTCACAAACCTCGCGCCATCGATCAGGTCGAATGTTACGAAGCGGCATTGACCTGGGCGCGCACCGAAGGGTTTATCTGTGCTCCCGAAACCAGCCATGCGATCGCTGCGACCATTCAGGAAGCCAAAAAAGCCAAAGAAGAAGGTAAAGAAAAGACCATTTTATTCAGTTACAGCGGACACGGCCTGATGGATTTGTCCGGCTATGACGCCTTTATGTCCGGCAAACTGACCCCTTACAGCCTGCCCGACGAAATGCTCGAAAAGACCGAGGCCTGCCTGAAAACCCATCCGCAAGCGCCGATTCGCAAGAGCGGAAAATGGTAACCGGCTCACTGCAATAGCACACGCAGGCACGATGCCCGCGAAAATATTGACGATGATGTCAGGGATAAAACAACCCGCCTTGGTGCGGGTTTTTTTTGTTGGCGGGCGACAAAAAATGCATTTTCGGGGTTGATTTTGAGAAAAGAAATGGTAAAATAATGTATTCAACAGGGTCGGTGCCCGAGTGGCTAAAGGGGATGGACTGTAAATCCATTGGCGAGAGCCTTCGTTGGTTCGAATCCAACCCGGCCCAATTGTCAAAACGCGGTTTTTAAGCCAAAAACCGCGTTTTGTATAGGGCAAAGTGAATCCACAGCGTATAAAACCGTGGCATATCGGGAAGCGAATCCGGCCCGGCACACCGCGTACCCGGCGGATTTAAGTTATCAATCGGTCGCTTGTCCTGATCAATTTACTGCAATGGCACAAATGCGAAAACCGTGGACTCGTGAGGAGTTGATCTTGGCGTTTAATCTTTATTGCCGGACGCCATTTGGGAAAATCCATTCCACTCATCCTGCTGTCGTTGAATTGGCAAAGTATATTGGACGAACGCCCAGTGCGGTCAGTATGAAGATGTGTAATTTTGCCACCCTTGATCCGGCCCAGCAAAAACGCAATATAAAAGGACTGGCACACGGGAGCAAGCAAGACTTTCTTATCTGGGAGGAGTTTAATGAGAACTGGGAAGGACTGGCACTCCAAAGCCAAACGGTATTGTCTCGGCTGAATATTCACACCGAATCAGAGGCCGCTCTTGACCGAGAGTTTGCAGAGACAGAAACTTCACGGACAGTTCGCGCCCGGCTGGTACAGCGTTTTTTCAGGGATGCGGTACTGTCCAGCTATGATTACACCTGTGCAATGTGCCATCTGAAAATATTGCCGTTGTTAAATGCCAGTCATATCGTTCCTTGGTCTAAAGATAAATCACTCCGCGCCAATCCACGGAACGGACTGTGCCTTTGCGCTCTTCATGACCGTGCATTTGACAGAGGCCTTATCACTGTTGCCAATGATAACCGTATATTGGTTTCTTCTCGACTTAAAGCCCAAAAACCCTGTTTGCTCCATCAGGCCGCATTTGAATCAATCGAAGGCAAACCTATTCTTTTGCCCCATAAATTCAAGCCTGATGCGAAGGCTATCGAATATCATCGGGATATGATATTCTTGTCGTGATCGCTACAGCTTTGTATTATTTCTGTCCACGCATGAGTAACCCCATCGACCCAAACCAGACAGACGAAGGATTCGTGTGCTGCCTTTCATATCTGAATCATCGGTTTTTTATCCCGAATAGATCGCTTTTGAAAAAATCCTGAAGGGTATATCCCAGTGCGGCCGAAATTTTGGCCAATGAGTTAATGGAAATATTGCGTCTTCCGTTTTCGACGCTGTTGATGTATGTGCGGTCCAAGTCCGCAAGCATGGCCAGTTTTTCCTGGCTCAGGCCGCGTTGATTTCGCAGTTCTTTGATTCGCAGACCGATTCGCACTTGAATCGACTCGCCGTTTTTTCGGGACATCGTAACCTCCAAGAACAATTCACAGCATCATCGCGAATATCGACCATACATCAACGGACTATGAGTCACGTAGGGGGGGTATCAAAAAAAGGAATCTTTTTTTGTCCGAAATAAGGTTGTTTGGAAAATTTGAACAATCGGGGCCATTTGGACGATATAATGGCACTGTGTGTTTTTCGATAAGATCATCTCGTAATTTCGGAGCGATCAATGACAGAATACAGTACGATGCGGGACGAGACCTGGCGGGTGTTTCGGATTATGGCCGAGTTTGTGGAAGGATTTGACGAGCTGGCCCATATTGGACCGGCAGTATCTATTTTTGGCTCGGCGCGGGAAACCGAAGGCAGCCGCTATTACAATCTGACGGTGGAAACGGCCCGCCAGATCGGCAAGGCCGGCTTTGCAGTCATCACCGGCGGCGGCGGCGGACTGATGGAAGCGGCCAATCGCGGCGCCCGCGAGGCCGGAGTCAAAAGCGTCGGGTTGAATATCGAACTGCCGCACGAGCAGGTTCCCAACAAATACCAGAACATGTCGCTGCAATTTCGCTATTTTTTCTGTCGGAAGGTGATGTTTCTCAAATACGCCCACGGCTTTGTGGTGATGCCCGGCGGATTCGGCACGATGGACGAGTTTTTCGAGTCGCTGGTGCTGATCCAGACGCTCAAGCAGGCCTATTTCCCGGTGGTGTGCATGGGGCGGGACTTTTGGCAGAGCCTGATCGATTGGATTGAACAGGTCATGCTGCAAAAACATCAATATATCGGCCCGGACGATATGAAGCTGTTTGCTCTGACCGACGATCCGGAAGAGGCCGCCCAGATTATCGTGGACTTTCACAACAAAAACGGCCGCAGCGGCCTGCGGCTGCCGTCCGGAATCCGAGACGCGGACAATGGACTGCAATAATGGCAAGACTGTCGAACGTGTCCTTATTGAAACACATACTGACCCTCGGTCTGATCGCGATTGCCGGCGGCGGCGGGTATGTTCTCTGGCGGCAGTGGACGGTGGATCCGGTCGTCGAAGAACTGATCTTTGAAAACACTGAGCTGCGGCGGGCGATTGCGAATCTGACCGATGAAACGCAGATCGGCTACGCCAAGGTCATTGAGCAGACCTCGCACGACGGTGTGCTGACCACGCGGCTGCTGTTCGTCGAGACCGACCCGAAAGACATCACCCGGCGTGTGCTTCAAAAGGAATTTGAGATCGAAGGCGACATCGTGCATTTTGATGCGCTGATCGTCAAGTTTACCGCACCGATGGTGATGGAAGGCCGGGAAAAGGCGATGTATCTGTGGCGGCGCGTCTATGGCGAAACCATGCGGCCGGAAGACGGCCAGCCGATCCATACGCCGTACACGGAGCCGGCTCGGTATCGCGCGATCAGCGAGAAGCTCTCGCTTCAGCAGCGCGAGCAGTTCTGGCACGAGATTTGGGATTTGTCCAATGACCCGCACAAACTCGAAGATATGGGCATCCAGGCTATTTTCGGAAACGTCGTCTATAAGCGCCTGCGGCCGGGACTGATTTACATCTTCAAAATCAACCCCGCTGGCGCCATTTATCCGGAAATGATACCGGAATTGTAGAAAATAGCCGCACCCCTCTCTTGGGGTTGACAACGACCTCGTCTGAGTGTAGATTGAGATAAAACTCTTCCGCCCTTAACCATATTTTGCACACATTCTCACCTCCCTCATTTGCGAAGTTATCCGATCATTCTTCGCAGACGGGTGCGTATGCCGGCCGGTTTGGCGCCCGGCGGAACGAGTACATGGATGGCTTCGGGGATGATATGGATCTCGGCGGGCAAGTCCGGGCCGGGATCGCCGTCGATCTGAGCATAAATGCTCTGGTCGCCGACCGGTTCGACACGGATGGATTTGGCCTGCGTATAGACGACATTTTTGCCGGGGGCGTGTCGTTTGAAAACGGTCTTGGCCGCGTGCCAGAGCAATCGAGCCTGGTGGGTACACCCGAAGATGCACACATCCAGCAGACCGTCGCCGTAATCGGCGTTTTTGAGAATGCTCAGGCCGATGGCGTAGCGGCTGATGTTGCCGACGAAGACCAATCCCCTGTCGTTGAAGATTTCTTTGCCGTCGGCCTCGACCCGTATTGGCGGAAAGTTGTATTCCCAGAACGTCCGCCAGATCGGCCAGAAATAATCCAGATGGTTGATGTGACCGGTCCGCCAGGCGTGCATGCGATGAATAACCGCCCCGTCAAAGCCGAACCCGGCAATGGAAGTAAAGCATTTGCCATTGATCATGCCCAGGTCGAGCGGGCGCTTGCAATCGCCCTCAAAGGCCTTAATGAGCTTCTCAACGCTCAGGTCAAAGCCCAGTTCGTTGGCCAGCAGGTTTTCCGTGCCGGCCGGAATCGGCAATAACGTCTTGTCGGAACCCTCCAGACCGTGAATGACCTCGCGGAGCGTCCCGTCGCCGCCGGCGGCGCAGACCAGGCTGCAACGATAATCCACCGCTGCCTGCGTGGCCAGCTCACAGGCATGCTCCAGCGACTCGGTAAAGACCAGTCGCACGTCGTAGTCGTGTGCCTGCAGATAGTCCTTAAACCCGCACACCAACTGCTTATTGCTGCTGGCGCCGGATTTTGGATTCACAATGTATTGAATATATCCGTCTTGCGGATTCATTTCTGTTTGTTCCCGTTTTGCCGCGAAGGCCGCCGGTTCTCCATTGTCCGCTGTTATTATATCGGCCAAACACGTCCGCGCCTGAGGTGAAAATGCAACTCCTTTTATTCACGCGATTTACAATACTGGTGTGAGGCTAAATATATGTACCTATCAGAAACTGACCGGAGAATGGAATCGTGCGGTTGCCCGCAATCCCGCAGACCATCCGTTCGGCTTCGTTGCTGACCGGTCGGACAGCAGCAGTGCAGCAGAATGAAAAAGCGATTACGCTGTCTGTAATGCCGGGTGATCGAAAACCACTGAACACAGTGGTCGTGCTTGAACTGGACCAGGCGGCCATCGAGGTGCTGGCGCCATAATCAAAGCATAATGAGGCAACGAGAAGAGCTTTGAAGGTGATTTTCAAAAAGCACCGAATACAACCTGTAAATGACAATCAGAATAGAGTCGCCCCTAATTATCAAGTCGCTGATCTTGAGTAGAGTTGCCGGGCCGGCCTGGCTGACTGTTGCATCGAACGGTACGGTTTCCGTGATTCCGGCATTCGAGGGATTGGGGAACTGGCAGGATTTGCAGTTCAGCGGCTGATGCAGGACTGCCCGGCTATTTCTGCCTGCGGCGGCGCAGACCCGAACGGTGACCGTCGTGTGGACATGAATGATTTTAATATCCTGGCAAGTCAGTGGTTAATTATCTATAATGCCAACAGTGATTGAGTGAGATATTCTTATGAAAAAAACAAGGTTTGGTTTGTTTCTTTCGGGTATGCTTTTATCGGCCGGAGTGCTCGTGTTCGGGACCGCATTTTCTCCCGAAGCAAGTACACCGCGACCGTCGGCGGCTGTGGTAGCTGACTCCGCCTCGGCCCCAAGTTCCCCTACGCCCCTTCCTACCCGCTGGGGCGACTGGCAGGCCTGGGGCGATATGGGGGATGGGACGTACCGCAATCCGATCCTGCCGTCGGACTACAGCGACCTGGACTGTATCCGGGTCGGGGACGACTACTATGCGATCTCCTCCACGATGCAGTTCTCTCCCGGAATGATCATTCTGCATTCCAAAGACCTGGTGAACTGGACCCTTATTGGTCACGCGGTGGCCGATGTAACTCAGATTGGACCCGATATGAATTGGGATCGGATGAATCGCTATGGCAAGGGGGTATGGGCCGGCGCTATTCATCACGCCAATGGCCGGTTCTGGGTTGTGTTCGGAGCGCCGGACGAGGGATTCTTTATCACCAGCGCAGAAGACCCCGCCGGCCCGTGGGAGCCTCTGCACCCGCTGATGCTGGAGCGAGGATGGGATGATTGCTGCATCTTCTGGGATGATGACGGGCAGGCCTACTTTATCGGAACGCATTTCGCCGACGGGTACAAAACCTATATTTGGAAGATGACACCCGACGGCCGGTCTCTCATTGAAGACACTCGTACGCTGATTAACCAGGGAGCTGGTCGCGAGGCCAATAAACTCTACAAGATCAACGGCTGGTACTACCACTTCTTCAGCGAGGTGTCGCAGGGGGCGCGGGTGGCGATGATGCAGCGATCCCGTTCCATCATGGGGCCATACACGCAGCGGCGGCAACTGACCGACCGTAACCGCGAGTGGAACGAACCCAACCAGGGCGGCATTGTGGATACCTCGTCGGGTGAATGGTATTTCATTACCCACCACGGCACCGGTGACTGGGAAGGCCGCTGCATGAGTCTGCTGCCGGTGACATGGATTGACGGCTGGCCGATTTTGGGGGCGACATCGACGGAAAGGAGACGCGAACACGGTTTCACGATGGGCGCCTGTACCACTGGCCGGAGCCGAAGCCCATCTTGGCCTGATAGACACAACGGCAGACAGCAACACCAGCCGCGCCCGTTTGCGGGTGCGGCTTTTTTCTTTTCCCGTCGCCACAACTCCGCAATAATGACGGCCGTATGATCGCCCTGAACAAAAAAACCTGCATCGTCTGCAATCAGCGGGAGCGGCAGACGGGGAGCTATTGCAAGCCCTGCCGCGCCGCTTATCATCGACGGTACAGACAGCGACGACAGCAGCAGACCGAACAGCAGACCGGCAGCGCCACACCGCCGACCGAAGGCCGGACAGCCCGACAGCAGGCACGTATCGAGGCCGAGGAACGGACACTGCGCGCCGCCGGATACTTCCCCGACCGAATCACCGCCAAGAGAGCCGATCAGGTGTTGAGCCAGGCAACCGGGCAGGGAACGAACGCCGCCAGACGATGAGCCTGAAAAAAACAAATAGGGGTCCCACGCCGCCGGAAATCTTTACCACGCCCCCCCGCCTTGCTCACTTTGACCCCCTAAGTAGCTCGCAAGAAAAATATACATTTTCGAGAATACAAGACACCGGATATCCAGACCGGTCCGTAGCGGACTGGCAAACCGCAAAAAAAGACCCTGAACGTCTTTCTCACGCCGTAACGGCGTACGAAAGACAAAAAGACTCCAGAAGTCCTATATTTGCGCATGCGGCCAACAAAGTCTATTTCCTTCTAACAACAAGAGAAATACATATATGTGTATTCGGTGCTGCCGATCTGAGTTTTTGGGTTAGATGTTGCGATAAGGATATTATTTTGATAATATGGCGGAAATTCAAAGGATATGTCGAAGTCACAAAGCAGGACAGGAGGCAGGTTGACCTGTAATTACAGAATTTAGGGTAGTGGAAGGCACACAGAAATAACGATACATGGCATGACTAATCAGGGTTGCGGGTAGGCACAAGGGAAATTATGGGCAACAAGAACGCCAAGAATTCGGCATCGAAGGCAAAATCGGAGAATGGCGCCCATCTGGGCTTTGAGGACAAGCTGTGGGCGGCTGCGGACAAGATGCGGGGGCATATGGACGCCTCGGAATACAAGCACGTCGTGCTGGGGCTGATCTTCCTCAAATACATCTCCGACACGTTTCAGGCCAAGTACACCGCCCTGCAAACGCAGAAATACGCCAACCCGGAAGACCGCGACGAGTACATGGCCGAGAACGTCTTCTGGGTGCCGCCGCAGGCCCGCTGGTCAATCATCCAAAAGACCGCCAAACAGCCGACCATCGGCCAAACCATCGACGACGCCATGACCGCCATCGAGCGGGAAAACAAGACGCTCAAAGGCGTTCTGCCCAAAAATTACGCCCGCCCCGATCTTGACAAGACCCGTCTGGGCGAGTTGATCGACATCATCAGCAACATCGAACTGATCGCCAAAGACCAGCACAAAAGCTCCAAAGATATTCTTGGCCGGGTGTATGAATACTTCCTCGGCCGTTTTGCCGCTGCCGAAGGCAAATCCGGCGGCGAATTCTACACCCCGCAATGCGTCGTGCGCCTCTTGGTCGAGATGATCGAGCCGTACAGAGGCCGCATCTATGACCCCTGCTGCGGCAGCGGCGGGATGTTCGTCCAGAGCGAAAAGTTCGTCGAAGCCCACGGCGGACGCCTCGGCGACATCGCCATCTACGGCCAGGAATCCAACCCCACCACATGGCGGCTGGCCCGGATGAATCTGGCCATCCGCGGCATCGACGCCAACCTCGGCCCCCAATGGGCCGACAGCTTCCACGCCGACGCCCACAAAGACCTCAAGGCCGACTTTATCCTCGCCAATCCCCCGTTCAATATGAGCGACTGGGGCGGCGACCGGCTGCGGGAGGATGTCCGCTGGAAATTCGGCGCGCCCCCGGCCAACAACGCCAACTACGCCTGGATACAGCATTTCATCCACCACCTGTCCCCCGGCGGCATTGCGGGCATTGTCATGGCCAACGGCTCGATGAGCACCAACACCAGCGGCGAAGGCGATATCCGCAAGGCCATCATCCAGGCCGATATGGTCGATTGTATGATCGCCTTGCCGAAGCAGTTGTTCTATACCGTGCAGATTCCCGTCTGCCTGTGGTTTGTCACCCGCAAAAAGACCGCCGATGCCAAACGCAAATTCCGCTCACGCTGCGGCCAGACGCTCTTTATCGACGCCCGCCGCTGCGGCACACTCATCGACCGCGTCCATCGCGAACTGTCCGAGGCCGACATCGCCGAGATTGCCGGCGTCTATCACGCCTGGCGCTCTGAAGGCGGCACGTACGAGGACAAGCCCGGCTGGTGGAAGTCCGCCACGTTGGAAGAGATCGCCTCGCACGGCTATGTCCTGACCCCCGGCCGCTATGTCGGCGCAGAAAAAGCCGAAGACGACGGCGAACTGTTTGAGGAAAAGATGCAGCGCCTGACCGCCACACTGGCCGAGCAATTCGCCGAATCGGCCAGGCTGGAAAAGACCATCAGGAAGAATTTGAAGGAGATTGGGTATGGCCTCTGAGCAGCTCAATTTCAATGACCTTGTTCAGCAGTTCAAGACCATCCACGACAGCCTCCGGAAACAGGCGGTCAAGGCCGTCAACATGGGACTGACCCTGCGAAATTGGATGATCGGGCATTACATCTATGAATACGAGCAAGACGGCCAGGATCGGGCTGAATATGGGGAAAAACTGCTCCAGAAACTGTCGGATTCTCTGCAACACTACGGCCTCAAACGGGTTGAAGAGCGGGAACTCCGACGATTTCGGCTGTTTTACCTGACCTATCCGCGAATTCGGGAGTCGCTGACTGCCGAATTGTTGCCCTTCCTTAAAAACCAGTTGTTCGTGTCCAAATATCAGCTCGAACTGCCCGACAAAAAAACAAATGCAGCAGTTTCTGGAAGAACAGATCGCCGAATCGACAAAGAACCATTAAAATAATTTGAAAGAGATTGGGTATGACTTCAGATAATACCGAAAAACCTAGCAAAGAATTTTATACGCTCTGCTATGACCAATACAAAATCGAGTTAGAAGAAGCAGAAAAGCTCTACCAGAAGATATCGATTCTTCTAATATTGATTCCAGTAATCGGAGGAGTTTCAGTTTCATTAGGTCGAATCGATATAGTTGTGAGATTATTCGAGAGGGTAGATGTTTTTCTCTATTATCTTTCTTTCTTGGCGGCATGGCTCGCGCTTGCTGTCAGCACAACATTCTCGATACTCTGTGTGATCCCACGAACATACAAGCGAATCGGTGATATGGGAGGATGGCACGACTGGAAGAAAAAATATCAACAGTATCTTCATGAATCAGGCGCCGATGAAACCATAGATGACGCCTTAATTCGTGATATTTGCCCCAAACTTGCAGAAGCACAAACCCAAAATGCCCCTATAAATGAGAGCAGACGAAAATGTTTTCAAAAGGGCGTACTGTTTGCTTCGATATGTATCTGTCTCTTATACACATCTCCGAGCCCACGAGACCGT
>OMKS01003704.1_pt1 | contig 11968 bp, 8 predicted proteins | sample 1674721 | NCBI WGS metagenome assembly OMKS01 (sample SAMN06264996, study PRJEB25208) | sediment metagenome | isolation source: hot spring sediment | place: USA: California | collected 2014-09-02 | reverse complement strand
GGGACGCCCTGCCAGCGCCAGTTGTCGATGAAGAGACGCAGCGCCGCAAAGGTCGGCGTCTGAGAATCAGGAGCGACGCCGTCCTCGCTCAGGTAATCCTGGTACTGGCCCAGCACCAGATCATCCGGACGGGGGTGACGCACGGCCCGCATAACTTTAACTTTTTCATCGCGTAGCGCCCGCGCGTCGAAGGCCGCGGGTGGCTCCATAGCCATAAGGGTGAGCAACTGCAACAGGTGATTCTGGAACATGTCGCGCAGCACGCCGGATCGGTCGTAGTATCCAGCCCGCTGTCCTATCAAATCCATCTCCGCTACGGTGATCTGCACGTGGGTAACGTAGTTGCGGTTCCACAGCGGCTCGAAAATGGCGTTGGCAAAGCGGAACGCCAGGATGTTCTGCACCGTTTCCTTGCCCAGATAGTGATCGATGCGATAGACTTGTTGCTCATCGAAGGTGGTGTGAACTTGCGCGTTGAGTTCCTGGGCACTGGCGAGGTCGTGGCCGAAAGGCTTCTCGATAATAATGCGCGTCCACCCACGCTCCTGGCGATTGAGGCCGGCGCGGCGCAACTGCTCCACGATGACGGGATAGAGAAACGGCGGCGTCGAAAGATAGAAGAGACGGTTGCCAGACGCGCCGGCCTCTTCCTCAAGCTGGCTCAGATACTGCGCGAGACGTTGGTATGTCTCAGGATTGTCATAATCGCCGGAGAGGTAGGTGTAATATTCTTCAGAATTCTCCCACAGTGCGCACTGATCGGAATCGAGGCGCGAGTAAGCTTCCACACCCTCGTAAATCTGCTCGCGGAACGCCTCATCCGAAAGGGATGAACGCGCTACACCAACGATCCGTGTCTGCGCAGGCAGCAGCCCGTCGCAGGCCAGGCTGTGCAACGCCGGTCCGAGCTTGCGTCGCGCCAAGTCGCCGGATGCGCCAAAAATCACGATTACTGCCGGTTCAGGTTTTGTCGCCATATCACTCCTCAAAAACATCGGCACGTCAGAACATTGGGGCGTTGATTTGTTTCAATTCACGGAACAAAAGCATCAGGAAAACGATCAGTGCAAGGCCAAAGATGCTCAATACCACCGGTAGCGGGATCCAAATCAGCAAGATTCCGGCATCTATCAACGCCAAAGCGCACAACAGGACAATATCCGCACGCGCGATCCCTTTTTCAAGCACGGCGTTTTCAGGCGTCAATGGATCGTAATAAACGGTCACGTCTTGGTCCTGTGGATATTTTGCGGCCAGTTTTTTTAGATCACCGAAAAACCAGCCAAAACTCTTGAAAGCCACACGATTTCCCTCGCGCGCAACGCCATCAACAATGTAGCTGTAGGAGAGTTGTAGCACTTCTTTGGCGACATCTTTCCCACGGTAGTAACGCTCGATCCTCGAGAACAGAATCATCCCGGAGGTCTCGCGCCACCTGGTAGTGCGCAGCCCGCGTAAAATCCCCCGTGCAACGTAGAACGTCCCGTAGAGAAACGCCGGCAAAGCCAGGGTCAAGAGAGTCAGAATGATAACGAGCATAAGTACTCCTTGAGAAAGAATAGGCAAATCGGCGAACGCTCACGACGCCTATTATAGTCGAAAGTGCAGGACAGACTACAAACCTCGTCAGAAACGCCGAATCGTCGCAAGAAACTGCTAGAGGTGAGAAAGCATCCTTATCAATCCACAAAGAAATCTGGCCCCGTCATATCCCACATGCACATACTGTCCGGTTCCATCAGCGGATCGGCCAGAAACGCCAGCACCATCTCAAAGGGACACTCGTGCACGCTGATGCTGACCGTGTGCCCACGACCGGGGAACTCGAAGAAGTAGCTGTTGGGCAGATTCTCCGCCACCTGGAGGCCAAATGCCGGCGGAGTCGCCGGGTCGTACTCGCCAGCGAGGATCAATGCAGGGATCGGACTACGCACCGGCTCGATCTCCCGCGGGTCGAACGGCGCAGCGCCCCATGCCTCGCACAGCGCGTAGTGCTCCTCCGCACTGCCGAAGAGCGCCGACTTTCCAAAAGCCGCCGTATTGGGATAAGCGTCGTTAGCGGCGTTGATCTCTGCAGGCGTCGTCGCAAAAATCTCTTCGTGACAGTTGACCGACAGCATCATACCGAGGCTCACCCCACCCTCCATAAACATCGGTGAAGCGAGGAAGATGCGCAACCACGTGTAGTCGCCCTGGCGCACATCGTCGATCATCTGTGGAACCATAGGGATGAAATCGGTAGCATACATCGCGAAGAAAACGGCGCTGGTTAACTGCACACCGTTCACATTGACGTTGAACGTGCGACCATCGCTCGCCACGACGCCCCACACCGAAACCGGCTCGGCGTCCAACTGCGCGACAAGATCGTAGTACATCTGCTCCAGGTTAGGGTAGGCTGCATTGCACCCCGGATGCGCAGCGCAGCCATCGAACAGCTTGTTCAACACGTAATCGGTCTTGGCGGCCTGCTCGTTGTAGATGTGGATTTCGAGCGGCAGCGCCGAATCGAGCACGGCGCTGCGCACGATGCCGGGGAAGTCGCGCATCACCGTCTGCGCCAGGCGCGTGCCGTAAGATGCGCCGTAGAGATTGACCTGATCATACCCCAGGATGGTGATCATGTCGTTGACGTCGGCGGCGCTGGCGGCACTGGTGTAGGTCGCCAGATTCGCGCCGCGCCGTGTCAGTTGATCGCGGCAATTAAGCAAAGCGGCGGTGTAATGCGCGGGGTCTTCGTTGCCGAGGAAGAAGCCCTGGCGCAACTGGCGCTCGATCAAGCGCGCGTACTCCGGACAATCGAGCGTGGGCTGGCTCAACCCGGTGCCGCGCTGATCGAAGACGATGAAATCGCGTTCGGCCAGGATCGGCGCGATAAAAGTATCGTAGATGTGGACAATCCCTTCGACGGCCCCGCTGCCAGGCCCGCCCTGTAGGAAGACCACCGGATCGGGTTGCGGCGCGGCGCTGGTGCTGCGGTAGACGGCGACTGCCAGGCGGATGACGTCATTGGGGTCGCCACCACCGCGATCTTGGCGCACAATGACCATGCCACAGTCCACGGTCACATCGAGCGGCACGTCGAAGGGACAGCGCGTCTGCTCGAACGCGGGCGTCTCGATGAGCACCCGCACTTCCGGCGTGGGCGTCCAGGTGGGCGGCGGCGGGGACGTCGGCGCGGGGGTTGCCGTAACAGGGGCAGGCGTCGCAGTGGCAACCGGCGCGGACGGCCTGGCTGCCTGACGTGACATCTGGGAAACCATGATGCCGCCCAGTATTGTGATAACCAGGCACGTCATCACGGCCATTCCCAAGAGAATTATGAGTTGTTTTTTCGTGAACGATCCTAACGTCTTCTTCATAGCACCCCCGGAAATAAACCACGAATCTTCACTAATTTTCACGAACAGAAATGAACATTAGTGGAGATTCGGCGAATGCAGACATTCGTGTAGATTCGTGGTAAGAAAAATTAGCACGCTGTTACCCCTCCGCGATGATGCGGTCCACTACCAACTGCCGGAACTCCGGCGACAGGCTGGCGAAGTACGCGCTGAAGCCGGTCACGCGCACGACCAAATCCGGGTACTTGCTCGGGTCCTTGTGCGCCTCGAGCACCTTCTCCGCGTCCATAATGTTCAGATTGATCTGCGTGCCGCCCAGGTCGAAGTGCGTCTTGATAAGCATGGCGATGTTGTCGATGCCGCCCTTGTCTTTGGAAAGCATGGGATCGAGTTCCATCTGCATCGGTGCAGTGTTGCCGAAGCCGGGCTGCACGGATGCAATTGCCGTCGCCATCGCCGTAGGCGCGCCGTCCTTGCGGTAGCCGGGATCGGGATTCGCGCCGTGGGAGATCGGCGCGCCGGCGTGCCGGCCGTTCGGCGTCGCGCCGACGGATTTTCCCATCGGGATCGTGTTCGCCCAGGAGAACAGGCCGGGAATCAGATTGAAGCCGTCCGGCGTGGGCGCGGCCTTGACCAACTCGGTGAACGTCTGGTTGATGCGCACGGCCCATGCATCGGCGCAGGAGCCGCTGCTGCCGTAGCGCGGGATGTTGCGCAACATCAGCCGGGCGCGTGAGCCGCCGGGGCCGGCCCAGTCGGTCTCGATGTAGCGGGCGATGTCGACCCAGGTCATCCGGCCCTCGCGCTCGATGCGCTGCTCCAACGCCGCGAACGAGTCGGCGACGGTCGCCAGCGCCGCACCGTCGAGGCACAGGTTGTAGAATTCGACGCCGCCGTGCGAGGCATCCAGGCCGCGCTCGATAGGGCCGTAGCAGAGCAAATCGAGCACCAGTTCGGGGAAGACACGGTGCATGTGCTCCAGGTGGAAGTCCAGGCTCGCGGCAATCGCGCGGATGCCACGTCGCAGGTGTTCCGTGAAGCGCGCCCACAGGTCGGCGACGCTCGGTTCCGCCGGATTTGGTAATCCGGCAGGAGGAGATTTGAAATCACGCATCATCTCCTTCCAGGCCACCTCGAAGACAGCGGCGAAGTTGATCTTGACGCAGTCGTTGAGCGTGTACTCGCGGCCCGGAATCGCCGACCAGTGGCAGCCAGCGTAGGCGCGCTCGCGGCCCAGAGCGATGTCGTAGCCGTTGCGCGCAAAGCCTTCGGCGGTGCGCTCGATGCCGAGGAACTTGGGCACGCCGGTCTTGTCGGCGAACATTACCTCGACGCCGCGCCGCAGCAGGCCGGGATCCACGCCGTCACCCACGCAAACGCCGACGTTCGCCGGAATCTTGAGGCGGTGCGCCGCTTCCAGCACGATATAGGAAACGGCGTTGGTGACATCATGCCCGGCGGCATCGGGGCCGCCCAATTGCAAGTAAGCCGTGTCGCGCAATAGCAGACAGGCGACGTGGAAAATCGCCTCTTCATCGGTCAGAGTGCCCGCCGCAACCTCCTGCTCATAATACGGCGTGAGCAGCACGTCCAGCCGTCCAAGCGAGCCGCTGCCGTTGTACATCCGCGCCAACATCTGGTACCACAAAATCCACTGGCACGCCTCGCGGAACGTCGCGGGTGGTTCCGTGACCAGTCGTTCGTTCATCGCGGCAATGTCCAGCAGGTTTTGCCGCCGTTCTGCGCCCGGTTCGGCGTCCGCCATCGCGCGCGCAACTTCGGCATGACGGCGAATCCAATCCTGCGTCCCCACGATGATGTCCTCAAGGCCGCTGTAGAAATCGGCCATATCCTCATACGTGACCGGCGAGAAGCGCGTATCCTGCGGGACGAGCGCCGCTGGCGAACTGAGATTCGCGTCGCGGTAGCGCCGGATTTTGTCCAGCAGGCCACCCCACCCCAACTCCAGGCCGATCCGCAAATCCTGGCAGAAGTGCTGCCCTGCGCCGATGCCGGGATGCAATTGGTACAGCGCAATCGCCTCCGCCAGGTCAGGCCGCAGCGTGCTCACGGCAATGTCGGGGTTCCAGCCGCGCTTGCGGTACGACGAGAAGTTCACCATATAGCCGCCCGCCAGCGAGCTGACCGGATCGATGTAGACCGGGTGCGCTTCCAGCAGCGCCCGGTAGTTCGCGCCCACGGCCTTCGGGCCGAAAAAACCGCCTTCGGGGTGCGTTTCCTGCGGCTCGTAGCCCTCGATAAGGCAATCGGTGATCGACATCCCCGACGTGCTCATCGTTTTCACGATTTTGCGGCGGTTGGGCGGCGGCAGGATGAGCGCCCAGTCGTCGTGATCCATCGAGCCGATGAGCGCCTGCTTCTCCTGCGTCTGCGCCAGCTTCGTCGCGCGCAACTGTTCGATGCGCCGCTGACACATCGACACTTCAGATTTTGTCACAATAGTCTCCACTCATCTTCTCCAACGATAAACCGCGAATCTCGCGAATCTACGCGAATCTTTTAATGGGCGCTCATCCAAGAGATGCGCTCACGTGGGCGCGTTTTAGCCGTTCGTGATCGGCAAATCGCCCGGTTCTGCCACGCGCTTGAGCCACGTCACCTGGTCGAAGTCGGCGTCGAAGCTGGCGATAGCAGGGATGCCACGCTCACGACACGCGAGGGCGATAAGCGCGTCGTTGAAGTTGAGTTCGCCGGAGGACTCCCGCATCAAGTCTAACACTTGAGGGTAAAGCCGGGGAACGTCTGGAAAAATCCAGGTCAGCTTGCGTTGTGGGGTTAGCGCACGCAAGCGGTTAAGAACGGTTGTTACTTCTGCGCTCCGGTTTTTCTCGTGTAGACGGCGAAAAGTTGCACTGATTGCTTCAGCCGCCACACAATCGAAATATGTAGGGGTGACGCGGGTTTCGAGCAGCGCATCATGGAGCGCCACCGCTTTGGTATTCCACTGATCGCGGGAATCCAGTAAAGCGACCAATACCGAGGCATCAATCGCTATCTTAATCATCACGGTTCATCGTAGAGGGCTTCGGTATCGGCGAGCGCATCGCCGCCGCACCCACCGGGGATCAAATCCCGCCACTCGCTCAGGCTCGATGCTGGATTTTCTACGGTGGGATACAAGTACGGCGCTTGGGGTTCGGCAGCTACAACCGGCGTTTGTTGCTGGCGCGCTTTCTGGCGCAAGAATTCGACGAATTGCTCGACCAGCGTGAGGCTCTGGGGCGGCAAGTCATCCAACCAGGCAGTGATATTCTGTTTTGTTTCTTGGGTAGCCGTTAAAACTGTCATAGCTTACTTCCTCCTAAGCCAAGTATACTGTCGTATACCTGGCGGTCAAGAAATGAACATGGCTAATCCCTGTCGTAGAGCGCCTCAGTGTCGGCTAAAGCATCGCCGCCGACAGCAGGCATGATGCCGATCAATCCTTCCGACATCGAAACTGGAACCGACACAGTAGGATACAAGTGCGGCGTTTGTTTGGCAGCAGCAACTTCTGGCGTCGCCGGAGCGGGTGAGGTTTGCGCCTGCGCCAGCAATTGTTCATAACGCTCGTAGTCTACCAGCACGACCACCGGACGGCCATGCTGCGTGATGTAGACGGCGTCGCCGGTTTCGCGGACGACATTCAGCACGTCGCTGGTCTTGCGGCGCAAATCGCTGACGGGCATAATCTGCGTGCTCATTTTTGTCCCCTTTTTTGTCGTCAAATTTGATGACTTTTCCTCATTGTACAGGCTGCGCGGGGTTTTGTCAATCAAAAACTCAATCCGCTGACAAAAGAGAGAGCTCTTCCAACTGCGAAACATCTTCTCCGCCGGCCTTGCATGGCGTAATCTTGACGAAGCGCCGCTCCCAATCGTTGTACAGCGCGCGGACCTTCTCGGCTTCGACGTGTTGGTGGTTGCGCGCCAGTTCGCCGGCATAGGCGTCGAGCAATTCGCTCAGGTTGACGCCGTCCTCCGCCGTCACCGGGCCGAGCGTCACGTTCGCCCCGCGCGCGATGCGCCGCCGGATGGCCGCCATATCCAGCCCCATCTCCGGCCACAGACGCAGGTAGAGCACGCCGCCTGTCATCCCGGCGCAAATCCACGGGCCGGGATCGCCCATCACCAGCACGCGCCCGGCGGTCATATACTCGCACAGAAAGCCCTTGACGTTGGCGCGCGCGCCGATAAAGCCCAGAGCATCGTTGAGCGGCTCCGTCACCTCGCCGCCGATGATGACGTCCGCGCCGGAGAGCCGTACGCACGCGCGGCTGTCGGCATTCCCCTGGACGACGATCAGGCCGTCGATTGCGCCGTAACCCAGGCCCTTGCCCACCGCGCCATCGATGCGCACACCGTTGTGGTTGTAGCCTTTGAGGACGACCACTTGCCCGCCGTACAAGCCTTTGGCGACGCCATCCTGCGCGCCGCCCTCGACGAAAATCGTCACCGGCCCGCCGCTGAACGCGCCCAGGCCATTCCCCGGCACCGTGCTGGCGTAAAAGTCCAGGTAGACGTCCTCGACGGCTTCGTGGCGCGCCCCGCCGTTCCCGTTGACCGGCTTGCGCCAGCTTTCACCCTGCCCGCCGACGCCGTCGTGGCCGGGCGGCCAGTTCCACTGCTGGCGATAGCGCGCCAGCGCCCCCGCCAGGTGCGTGCCGAGCGCGCGGTCCACCGGGGTGACGCGGTCATCCTCGAAGGCGACGATGTTCTCGCCGCCGGCAATCGTCTCCATCACCAGGTTGGAGACCACGGTGGTCAGGTGATTGCGCGGGCGACGCAGCGGCACCAGACCCGCCGGACGGTCTCCCGGCGCGCTCGCGGCGGGCGTCAGCACATCGTGCAGGTTGAACTGCAAGAAGTGCGACGTCTGCTCCAAAAGCTCGGCGCGGCCCACCAGGTCTTGCAGGCGCGCCACGCCCAACCGCGCGGCAATCGCCTTCACTTCGTCGCCGAACGCGCCGAACAGCCGCACCAGCCCCTCCACCGAGTGTGCGTAATCCAACGGCGTGAAGCGTTTGAAGCCCTGCTCCGCCGCCTCTTCCGCCGTCTTGACCTGCGTGGTGATCCCCATCGGGCACATGCCGGTCTTGCATTGGCGGCACAGCAGACAGCCCACCGCCAGCATGGCGAGCGTCCCAAAGCCCACGCGGTTCGCGCCCAGGCACATCAGCTTGACCACGTCGTCGGGCGAGCGGACCGCGCCGTCGGCCCACAGCTCCACGCGCTTGCGCATCCCGCTCGCCAGCAGCGCGCGGTGCGCTTCCACCACGCCGATGTCCACCGGCAGGCCGACGTGCTGCAAACTGTGCGCGCGCGCCGCGCCCGTCCCGCCGTCGTAGCCGGTCAGGTTGATGATGTCGGCCCCGGCTTTGGCGATGCCCACGGCGATCACGCCGATGCCCGGCACCACCGGCGCTTTGACGGCCACCCGCGCCTTGGGATTGGCGGTTTTGAGTTCCTCGATGAACTGCGCCAGGTCTTCGATCGAGTAGATGTCGTGGTTGTTGGAGGGCGAAATCAGGTCGATGCCCGGCGAGACGTGCCGCGCGCGCGCCACCTGTGCGGAGACTTTGCTGCCCGGCAGATGCCCACCCTCGCCCGGCTTGGCCCCCTGCCCGACCTTGATCTCCAGCAGGTTGCTGGCGTTGAGCAGCTCGATGTTGACGCCGAAGCGCGCGGAGGCGATTTGCTGCCCGCGATTGTGGGGATACTTGCCCATTAAGTCGGCGATTTCGCCGCCTTCGCCGTTGAGCGCGATGATGTTGAGGCGCTGCGCGGCCTCCGCGTAGGCGCGGAACGCCGTCTCGCTCTGCGAGCCGAACGACATGCTGGCGATGACGAACGGCAGGTCGTGACCCGTGAGGCCGGCGTCCACGTCCTCGGGGCGGATTTTGCGCCCGGCATCGGCAGCAGGCGCGTTGAAGCCGATGACGTGCCGCAGCATCACCGGGCGCTGCTTCTCCTGCGCGCGCAGTGCGGTGAACGCGGTGGCGTCGTCCACGTTGCCTTGCGCCAGATCGCGCAGCGTCTTGCCCACCAGCGGGTAAAAACGCGGCGTCGGCGATAACGCAGGTTTTTCGGCGTGGAGCGCCTGACGGCGGGTCTCGACGTCCTTATCCAGGTCGGCCCACGTCAGGCCGCGCTCGGCGCTGCCGCAGTAGTTGGGCATATCCAGCACCTCGACCAGCGCCGTGCTCAGGCCGATGCTGGCGAAGATGCGCCCGTAGCCGCGCAGTTCGTGAACGCCCATCGTGCTGATGACCTTTTCCAAACCAATGTTGAGCGCGTGCAGCGCTTTATCAAGGCGCTCCGGGACTACCGCCGCGCGCGTGGCCGCGTCCACCGCTGTCTCCAGCAGCAGGTATGGCGCGGCAGCGTCGGCGCCGAGGCCCAGGAGCAAAATCAGGTCGTGCAGGTTGCGCAGCGCGGCGCTCCGCACCACCAGGCCCACGTCGCGGCGGCAAGAGAGCGCGCCGGCGGTTGCACCAGGCGTGAGGCGCAGCGCCTTATCGATCCTGGCGACGGCCAGATGCGGGTCGATCCAGCCCTGCCCTTCAACGAAAGCCGGGCCGTCATCCAGCGCCAACAACGTCGCGCCGGCTTGCACCGCCGCAACCGCGGCCTGGGCCAGACGCTCCACAGCGGCGTAGACGGATTCGCCCGGCTCCGTCGCCAGCGCCAGCACGCACACCTGTTCCGGCGGGAAAGCGACCAGCACGTCCTCGTAGCACATTATCCCGTGGCGCGCGGCGAGTTGGCGGTATTCGTCATCGGGGAGCAGCGCATCCCCTGCGTGCCCGCCCGCCAGCACCGGCGAGTCCAGCACGACGCACGGGCGCGCGGGCGCATCGTCCGGCGTCAGTGCGGGACGCGGCCCGATGACGACCTGCGTGGAGAAGTGTTCCTGCTCGCGTTCACGGTCGATGGCAGGGTTCGTGACGACGGCGACTTTCTCCTTGAAGTAGTCGCTCAGATTGTGCAGTTGATCGCTCAACGCGGCCAACGGGCCGTCGTAGCCCAGCGAGGCAATCGGGTCCTTGCCCTGTTCGGCCAGCGCGCGCGCCCACGTCTGATCGTCGCGGCTCCACCCAAAGGCGGTCAGATACGGCGGCGTCGGTTCGACAAGCAACCTACTCATGCTCTGGCCGGCCTCCGACGGTTCGCCTGAGTTCACCGCAGGCCGCGCCAGCGCCAACCCTTCAAGCACGCCGAACCGTTCGCGCGCCAGTTCGAGCAATCGCTGCTGGATTGCCGGATAATCCAGCACCTCCACGCCGCTGTTGCGCTGGACCGTCACGGCAATTTTCTCACCCGGCGCGAGCGGCTTGGGGTCGCCGTTGAGCAAGTCCATCGGCACCACGCCCTTCTCCGACGAAAAGAAGCACTCTTTCTCCGTCTCGCCGTACCACAGGGGACGCAGGCCGAGCGCATCCACGCTGCCCGCGCACGTGTCGCCGTAGCGCGCGATAATCGCTGCCGGCCCCTGGCTGAACGGCCCAAAAGCACGGCGATAGTACTGGTAAAGCGTCCGCAAATCGGCGGGAAGATCAGTTCCAGGGCCTCGATCAACGTAAAGCCGTAACGGTGGATGAAGGTTTCGAGCAGCCGGTTGACGTCCTGCGAGTCGCTGCCGCCGTCCACCAACTGCGTGCCCAACATCTCGGCCTGTTCGCGCAGGCGGGTGATCGTGTTAATTTCGCCGTTGTGGCCGAGCAGGGTGAAGGGCTGCACACGCTCGAAGATCGTGGTGGTATTGGTGGAGTAGCGCGCGTGCCCGATGGTGATTGCAGAGGTGTAGTCGCGGCTGCGCAGTTCGGGGTAGTAGTGGTAGAGCGTTTCGACGGAGCCGCGCACTTTGTAGACAACGCTGTGGCTGGAGAGCGACGCGACGTGAATAGCCGTTTGCGCCTCGATTGCCAAACCAAGCGCGAACAGATGACTCTCGACATCTTCCAACGGGCAGCGGCTCATCACGCCGGCAATCTGCCAGAAGAGCGGCTCCTGCGCCAGCGCCAACCGGCCCAACGCCTGGCGGCGCGTCGCGCCAGGACGCTCCAACAGCAAGTCCGCGCCGCTTTCGGCGACGAGTTCCAACGCGCGCGCCTGCCACTGCTGGACGTGCGCGCGCGGAGCGTTGGGAATCATCAGATGCCCGACGAAGAAGCGCCGGTCGTCGGACAGCCACGCGGGCCGCCCGGCCTCTTCGAGCGCGATAGACCACAGGCTGCGCGGAATGTCGGTGAGCACCCCGCAGCCGTCCCCCTCGCTTTGCACGTCGCCGGAGCGATGGCCCATCTGGCCCAGAGCTTCGATGGTGCGTTTGAGATTCCCGTGCGTGGCTTCGCCGCTCGTGCGGATCGAAGCCACGATAGCGCAGGCGTCGTGTTCGTCGACGCGCTGGCGCGGATACCGATGCGTGAATAATGGCGTTTCCATAGGTCCCCCTCCTGTGGAAATAGTCCGGTAGTCGGATAGTCGTTAGTCCCTTGGTCTGGTCGTCGCGGCGGCAAGGCTGGTTGCCGTATAATAGCAATTCGCTCCCTAATGCATAGGGAGCGGATGTTTTTAGCGACAGTGTCTATTGTACCCTGGAACGCAGAGGAGACAAGAGGCAAG
>OMKS01003703.1_pt1 | contig 11970 bp, 15 predicted proteins | sample 1674721 | NCBI WGS metagenome assembly OMKS01 (sample SAMN06264996, study PRJEB25208) | sediment metagenome | isolation source: hot spring sediment | place: USA: California | collected 2014-09-02 | reverse complement strand
CAACTGCCAGAACCTGCTATGCCCGGCATGATGTTTAAGGTTTATCCCAACCCAACAGCCGGTTCGTTTACGCTTGAATTGACTGAGAAAGATGATGCTACAGCCGTTACCATCGAAATTTACAACCTCATGGGCGAACGCCTGATGCACCAGGCATTTTCGGGCACCAGCCTTTACCGGGTTGACATGTCGGCCATGCCACGCGGCATGTACATCGTTCGTGTACTAAACGGCGAAAGCATGGAAGTGCAGCGGATCATCAAACAGTAAATAAAATTCACGCGATAAATCGCCTATTAAACCTAACAGGTTTCCAAAAACCTGTTAGGTTTTTTGGTGTAAAATTTTCAACCATGCAAAAAATCCTCTTCTTTATAATCCTTGCCATTATGTTTTTATCGTGCACGTCGCAAAAAACCACGCCAACGGCTGTTGGCAGTGTAGATCTTGAAAAATATACAGGCCTCTGGTATGAGGTTGCTTCTTTTCCGGCTTCGTTTCAAAGGGGCTGCCACTGCACCACCGCCGAGTACCGGCTTACTGACAAAGGCTGGGTGCGTGTGATCAACCGTTGCCGCCGCAATGCAGTGGATGGCAAAGAATCATCGGTACGCGGCCGGGCCTATCCCGTTGAGGGTTCAAACAATACAAAACTGAAAGTGCAGTTTTTCTGGCCGTTCCGCGGCGATTATCACATCATCATGCTGGCTGAGGATTATTCGTGGGCGGTGGTTGTTTCCGGAACCAGTTACCTCTGGATCCTGAGCCGTAGTCCCAAGATGGATGAAAACCTCCTTGAGGATCTTACAATAAAATTAAACGCCAAAGGTTATGATATGAGCCGCCTGCAGCGCACAGTTCAGCAATGTGGATAACAGGAGATGGTCAATAAACTTTCCTTAAATCATATTAAGCGTGCAGACCTAAGGCTAAAGTCCAAGCATTAGCGACAAAACTGCATCACTGCATCACAACAAAAACCCATGTCTTTAAGAACCGCTACCAAACCGAAAACACCACGCAAAACAAAAACAAGCGCCGTAAAAGGCGCCTCTAAAATATTTGTGCTCGATACATCGGTAATTCTTTACAATCACAGTTCGATCCATAATTTCGAGGACAACGACATTGCCATTCCCATCACCGTGCTCGAAGAGCTTGATAATTTCAAAAAAGGCAACGAGATCATCAATTTCGAAGCCCGGGAGTTTATCCGGATCATGGATAAATTATCGGCAAACAAAACCTTGCGAAATTGGATCCCACTTGGAAAGGAAGGCAAAGGCAAATTCAAGGTAGTGATGAACGAATCAGTGGCCGACCTGCCCGTTGATGCCCGCGCCGTGTTTGGCGACAACAAACCCGACCACCGCATCCTGAACGCCGCACTCATCCTGCAAAAGGAAAACCCCAGCCGCAAGGTGATCATGGTCACCAAGGATGTGAACCTCAGGCTCAAGGCAAAATCGCTTAATTTGCCTGCTGAGGACTATAAAACCGGAAAAATCAAGGATGTGGAGGGTTTGTATTCGGGCAAAACCCTGATTGAGGGGCTCGACAAGGAGGCCATTGACTTGCTTTACAAAGATGGCACCTGCGAACCAAAAATTGTCGGGGTTCAGCAGCCCATTCCCAACCATTACTACATTCTGAAAAACTCGCGTAATTCGGCGCTGGCATTTTATAATCCTGTCACCCAGCTGATGGAACGGATCGAAAAACGCAGTGCTTACCGCATCAATCCGCGCAATGCCGAGCAGGTGTTTGCCATTCATGCGCTGCTGAATCCCAATGTGCGCCTGGTTACTTTACAGGGTGTGGCCGGAACCGGTAAAACCCTGCTTGCGCTGGCTTCGGCACTGGAGCAAAAACGCAACTTCAAACAGGTGTTTCTTTCCAGGCCTATCGTGCCGCTCAGCAACAAAGATATCGGCTACCTGCCCGGCGACATCAAAAGCAAGGTGAATCCTTATATGGAGCCGCTTCACGACAACCTGAAATACATCCAGAACCAGTACAACGAAAATGACAAGGAATACAAAGGCATCACCGAATCGCTTGAGAAGGAGAAGCTGCTCATCCAGCCCCTGGCCTATATACGCGGGCGCAGCATTTCAAGTGTTTTTTTTATTGTTGATGAAGCTCAGAACCTGACTCCGCACGAGGTAAAAACCATCATCACCAGGGCGGGCGAAAACACCAAGATCATCTTCACCGGCGATATTTACCAGATTGATACGCCCTACCTCGATTCGCAGAGCAATGGCTTGTCGGTGCTGATTGACAAGATCAAATACCATCCGATTTACGCCCACATCCGCCTCGAAAAAGGCGAACGCTCCGAACTGGCCAACCTGGCGAATGAAATGTTATAAAGTTAGGTTGCCTGTTGTATCTCTGGCTGAATTCTTTCAAAATTTAACCCGGGAACCTTTGGGCCATTGAGGCCAACGCTTCTTTAGTGCTTTACCCATGAAGATGTTTTTTAGGCGCTTAGATTCTTTTTATTGATCCAAAGTGTAACCTCAAAATGTGTGGCAGCGTCAAAATGTGCAGAAAATAAACCTTAAAATTATCTGATCATGGAAGGAGTATTTGTTCCCCTCGGTTTTTTTGCAATGATAGTTGCAATTGTTTATCTGCGCCAGCGCAGGCGCGAACGTCTGTTGCTCATAGAAAAAGGCATGGACGCAAAAATGCTGGATTCCACCCCTTTATCGCCCCTTTATACGCTAAAGTGGGGAATCGTGCTGGTGGGTTTGGGCATTGGTATGCTCATTGCAAATGCGCTGGCCCGCACTCCATATTTCAGGACAGAAGAAGCTTACTTTGCCATGCTTTTTCTTTTTGGCGGGGCCAGTTTACTTATTTTCCATTTTATTGGCCGGAAACATGAAAACAAAAACAACCAGCAGTAAAACGCTGCCAGCAGCAAACGATCAGGCCCGTAACTTGTAACGTTGGACGGGGATATGCAAAGGCCCTTCGCGCCGAAGTATGCTTTCATAAAGAACCAGTTCATCAATACGTTGCCTGCCTGCATGGTGTTTGCCATAATCATCCAAAACCTGCTGAAAGGCTTTTTTATCCCTGATTTCTTTGATCCTGCCAATGGTAAGATGGGGAACAAAGTTTTGCCGGTCAGGGTAGATCCCAATCGTTTGAAGTTGCCCGCTCACTTTCAGGAAAAGGCGCTGAAGTTGATTTCCATCTTCAATCCCGAACCAGATGACCCGCGGCTGGTACTTACTGCCAAACATGCCGGTATTACAAATATCCAGTTCAATGACTTTCATTTCTGAAGTGGCAGCTTTCAGGCATTGATCAATGGCCGGGATCTGATTATTATAAGTATCGCCAAAAAATTTAATGGTCAGATGCATGTTGTCAGGATTCACCCAGGTAATCCGCTCTTTGCCCAGGGCATTTTTGATATGGTTAAAAGTTGTTAAGAATCCTTGCTGAGATTGAATTTTCACCGCGGCAAACAATCTTTTAGTTCTCTGCATCTTTTTAATTTGTTGTGTAAGCAGGCAAAATTACCAAAACAAAAGATTTCAGCGCAATAAGTTTCCGTGGATACTTTTTACACAAGCGGGAAATCCTTTTCTCTTTTTCAGGCCGATGGGCGCATATTATTCAAAGTAATTATCTTTGCCTGATATTTTCAGCTAAATTATAAAAAGTATAGTCATGTCAAAGAAAGAAGCGACTGATATGTCAATGGTTAACCTGATCGCTAAAGGAACCACCATTAAGGGTGAAGTGCAATCATCAGGAGATTTTAGAATTGATGGTATCCTGAACGGATCCATCAAGGCCTCTGGAAAGGTTGTTGTTGGTTCAACAGGAAAAGTAGATGGGGAGATAACTTGCCAGAATGCCGAGATTGAAGGCGAGCTTAAAGTTAAAATCATTGTAAAAGAGCTACTAAGCCTGAAAAGCAATTCAAAACTCAGGGGAGAAATAATAACCAATAAGCTCTCAATTGAACCAGGTGCAATCATGACAGGTAATTGCAACATGGATGGCGATTTGACAAAACCAGTTGAAAAACCAAAAGCCTGAGATAAACCTTACACACCTGAATTGTATTAAAGCATTTTTTAACTTATAGCTTCCTGGAGCACTTCAATATTGAATTCGTTAATGGGTTGAACCCCGTTTAATCTAATTTTAACCTTGATATAAACCCAGAACCCAAAACATAGAATATTCTTAATAAAAAAAAATAGGGCACTAGAAATTGCCACACCCCAATAATTCCTATCATGACCTATATTACACGCTGCGAGCATTTCAATGCAGCCCACCGGCTTTTCCGCGAAGATTTTACTGATGAACAAAATCTCGAAGTATTTGGGAAGTGTTCGAATCCAAATTGGCACGGGCATAATTATGTTTTGTTTGTAACCGTAAAAGGCGATGTGAATCCTCAAACCGGGTTTGTAGTTAATTTGAAAACACTTAGCCAACTAATTCGCGAAACAATTGTTGATAAAATTGATCACAAAAACATGAACCTTGAAGTGGATTTTATGAGAGGCCGCCTCGCCTCTACTGAAAACCTCGCCGTTGCCATCTGGGAAGAACTCGAAAATCCCGTTAAGTATATTGGCGCCGAACTTCACTGTGTAAGGGTTCATGAAACCGAAAACAACTATGTTGAATACTTTGGAAAACATTAAATTTTACTACAATGACTAGCCAGATAATAAAAGACATGATTCAGGAAAACCTGATGGACGGTTATGAAAAATTAGACCTGTATAACTCAGAAACCATAGCCAAACTTTCAAAACACTATCACGAAGTAATTAAGTTACTGGGCGAAGACCCCAGCCGCGAAGGATTGCTAAAAACACCCGAACGGGTTGCCAAAGCCATGCAGTTTCTCACCCATGGTTACGATCTGAACCCCGAAGAGATCATCCTTTCGGCCATGTTTCGTGAAGATTACAAGGAAATGGTGATCGTAAAGGACATAGAAATATATTCCATGTGCGAACACCACATGCTGCCATTTTTTGGCAAGGCCCATGTAGCCTATATTCCCAATGAGCATATTGTAGGCATAAGTAAGGTCCCGCGTGTGGTGGATGCCTATGCCAGGCGCCTGCAGGTCCAAGAAAGACTTACCAGGCAGATCAAGGAAGCTTTTACCAACACTTTAAAACCGCTAGGTGTAGCTGTGGTAGTTGAAGCCCAGCATATGTGCATGAGTATGCGCGGTATCCAAAAGCAAAACTCAGTAACAACTACCTCCGATTTTTCCGGAGCCTTTTTAGTTGACAAAACCCGTGCTGAATTTGTACACCTGATAGGATCAAGACTTCACTAAGAACGCTACAATATCAATCATCAAAACCTTTATAAATGAAAGCTTACGTTTTTCCCGGGCAGGGCGCCCAGTTTATTGGAATGGGTAAGAACTTGTATGATGATTCGGAACTTGCTAAATCAATGTTTGAGCAAGCCAATGAAATTCTTGGTTTTCGCATCACCGACCTGATGTTTACCGGCACTGATGAAGATCTGCGCCAAACCAAGGTCACTCAGCCTGCTATTTTTCTTCATTCTGTGATCCTTGCCGCAACCCTGGGCGATGAATTTAAACCCGATATGGTTGCAGGCCATTCGCTGGGTGAATTTTCGGCATTGGTGGCAGCAAACGGATTATCTTTTGAAGATGGCTTAAGGCTTGTTTCGGCCCGCGCACAAGCTATGCAAAAAGCTTGCGAAACCGAGCCTTCTACCATGGCTGCTATCATCGGCCTGGACGATAAAACTGTTGAAATGGTGCTTGCTGGAATTAATGAAATTGTTGTTCCGGCCAATTACAATACCTCCGGACAACTTGTTATTTCAGGTTCAATAAAAGGAATTGAAATTGCCTGCGAAAAACTCAAAGAAGCCGGCGCCAAACGAGCACTGCCGCTTAAGGTTGGCGGCGCCTTCCATTCACCACTCATGGAGCCTGCAAGAATTGAACTGGCAGAAGCCATCAACAAAACAAACTTCAATGCACCGGTTTGTCCTATTTATCAAAATGTGAACGCAAAACCCTCAACTAATCCGGCAATCATTAAGGAAAATCTCATCGCGCAATTAACTTCACCGGTTCGGTGGACACAAACCACACTGAACATGATAGCTGATGGAGCAAAGACTTTTATCGAAATAGGACCGGGAACGGTGCTGCAGGGATTGGTGAAAAAAGCTGATCCAACGCTGGAGGCCTTCAGCGCCTGAATTTTCAAGACCAAAGCGGTTTTTGAAAGCCTGTAAAGGTATTCGTTTGCCCATACTTTGGGTTGAGTTCAGAACAAAAATGCCCTTACTTTGTGTCGGGTTACCAGTAAAAATGTCCTTACTTTGTGCAAAAACAGTCAAAGCTGATCATTCTTTAGCACACCCGATTCCATCAGCTTTTTCAAGCTTTTCTCAAAACGAGCCTTTATAAAAGAGTCCATGTAATGTTGGTTGTGCATATCCGATCCGGCAAAATCATACATGCCCAGTTCAATCATTTTTTCTGCGATCTTTTTAACATCGCTGCCGTAAAACCCGCTGAGCGAAACCGTGTTGAGCTGGAAAAAAACGCTTCGGTTCTTCAACTCTTCAAACTTTTTTAAATCGTTGAACCAATAACTGTATCGTTCAGGATGGGCAAGAATAACCTGGTAGCCTTCGAGTTGCAGCTCGAAAATGAAGGAGAGCAGGTTGGGGTGAGGGCTGAAGTAACTCAACTCAACGAGAATAAATTTCCGGCCAAAAATCATCAGTTGGCCGCTTTTCATTTTTTGCTCAAAGCCATCATCAAGCAGGTATTCGGCGGCGGCTTCCAGTTCAATTTCAAGTCCGGCCTCAGCCATGGCAGCCTTGACTTCACCAAGGCCTCCCATAATTCTTTCAGGAGTGTTTTTGTAAAACTCATCCTGAATATGAGGTGTTGTGATGATTTTTTTGAACCCAAGCTCCTGAAGCCTCCTGATCAGCGAAAGCGCTTCGCTGATGCTTTTCACGCCATCGTCAATACCTGGAATCAGGTGGGAATGAAAATCTGTTTTCAGTACACCATAATCTACCGGTTCCTTTAGCGTATTTCCTCCAAATATCTTTTGAAAAACCCCCATGCTCGAATTACAGTTCTATCCAAAAAATAATTTCAATTCCCAATTCATCCTATCTCCTTACATATTGCTCTTCATAGTAATTCATGTAATCACCCGAAGTAACTTCATCGAGCCATTTTTGATTTTCGAGATACCAATCAATGGTAAGGGCAATGCCTTTCTCAAACTGCAGCGATGGCTCCCAGCCCAGCTCTTTTTGCAGTTTTGATGAGTCAATGGCGTAGCGCAGATCATGTCCGGCGCGGTCTTTCACATAAGTGATGAGCTTTTCAGAGGTGCCGGCTGGGCGCCCCAGTTTTTCATCCATCACTTTGCAAAGAACTTTGATCAGGTCAATGTTTTTCCACTCGTTGTTTCCGCCGATGTTGTAGGTTTCTCCATCACGTCCCTGGTGGTAAATCTGGTCTATGGCGCGGGCGTGGTCAATCACATAAAGCCAGTCGCGTACGTTTTCGCCTTTGCCGTAAACGGGCAGGGGTTTGTTATTCCGGATGTTGTTGATGAACAGTGGGATCAGTTTTTCAGGAAACTGGTTGGGGCCGTAATTGTTTGAGCAATTTGAGATCACAATGGGCAAGCCGTAAGTATCGTGATAGGCACGAACCAAATGATCGCTGCTGGCCTTGGATGCAGAATACGGGCTGTGTGGGTCGTAGGGCGTTTCTTCGGTGAAAAAGCCTTCATCTCCAAGCGAACCGTAAACCTCATCGGTTGAGATGTGATAAAAAAGTTTGCCGGCGTAGTCATCCTGCCAATGGAATTTGGCTGCATTCAGCAGGTTCACGGTTCCAACAATATTGGCCATGATAAATTCCATGGGGCTGGCAATGCTGCGATCTACATGCGATTCGGCAGCCAGGTGGATCACACCATCAAATTTGTGTTCGGCAAAAAGATTGAGCATGTGATCGGCATCCACAATATCGGCCTTGATGAAACGGTAATTCGGTTCCTGCTCAATGTCTTTGAGATTGGCCAGGTTGCCGGCGTAAGTTAATTTATCGAGGTTGTAAATGCAATACTCAGGGTATTTTTTTACAAAAAGCCTTACAACGTGCGAACCGATAAATCCGGCTCCGCCTGTGATGAGAATGTGTTTTTTAAATTCCATATCAGATTAATTTATTAGCCACGAATACACGAATGAAATACATTATTCGTGCATTCGTGGCAATTATTATTATTTCTTCTTATGTAGCTTCTGTTCCCACTTCCAGGCCGATTGGGTCATTTCATCCAATCCGAGTTCAGCTTTCCAGCCTAGTTCCCGGTTTGCAAAGGTAGGGTCAGCCCATATTTTTTCAATATCTCCAGCCCTGCGCCCGACAATTTTATAATTCAGTTTCTGGCCACTCATCTTCTCGAAAGAATTGATAACCTCCAGAACAGAATATCCGTTTCCGGTTCCCAGGTTAAAAACCTCAAAGTTTGATTTTCCTTTGTTTTGAACCATGCGCTCTACGGCCACCACGTGGGCTTTGGCCAGGTCAACCACATGAATATAATCACGGATGGCAGTGCCGTCGGGCGTGGGATAATCATCGCCAAAAACGCTAAGCACTTCCCGCTTGCCAATGGCAGTTTGCGTGATGAAAGGCATCAAATTATTGGGAACGCCAATGGGATATTCGCCAATTAAGGCCGTAGGGTGCGCCCCGATGGGATTGAAATATCGCAAGGCAATGGCTTTGAGTTCCGATACATTGCAAACATCCCTGATGATCTCTTCAGAAATCTGCTTGGTGTTCCCATAAGGCGACCAGGCCGGAATGATTGGCGATTGCTCGGAAACCGGCAGTTTTTCGGGCTGGCCGTAAACCGTGCAGGAAGACGAAAAAACCAGGTTGCCGATGCCTTGCTTGTTCATGTTTTCCATCAGGTTGATGAGCGAATACAGGTTGTTGCGGTAATACATCAGCGGTTTTTCAACCGACTCTCCAACAGCTTTGTAAGCAGCAAAGTGGATGGCTGCATCAATGTCAGGATATTGCTCGAAAAAACTACTTGTTGAATCCGGGTCGGCCAGGTCAAGTTCGATGAAATCGGGGCGTTTGCCCGTAATTTCAGCTATGGAGTCAACAACTTCAGGAAATGAATTTGAGAGGTTGTCAACCATCACAACCTCAAATCCTTTCTCCATTAATTCAACGGTTGTGTGTGAACCGATATAGCCGGTGCCTCCGGCGACGAGAACTTTCATATTGGATGTTTATTTGCAGTGATTATGAGTTGTGTTTTAATTCTCAATATCAAGGATGATTTTGATATTGTCAGTAACCTTTCTTGCAATATCTTTTGGTAGCTCTCCTGTTCTTCTGATTAACCTTCGATTGTCAATAGCCCTAAGCTGATCAATCATTACATCACAATCTTCTTTAACATTAGCAGTCCCTTTTTTAATATTCACGCGCAGGATCTGACTTTCGGGGCTAATATTTGTTGTTATCGGGCAAATCAAAGTTGAGGGATGTATCTTATTGAGAAGATTGGATTGAACTATCAAAACCGGTCTTATTTTACCTGTTTCTGTTCCATATTTGGGATCAAGGTTAGCGATCCATATCTCAGACTTCTTTGCCGTCATAATCTTCAAGATTTTCGAATTCAGCAAGCACTCTAAGCGACTCATCACTGACCAGCCGCGATTCTTCTTCAAGAAGTTTTGCTGTTATTTTCTTTTTCTGAATCCGGTTGTAGTATTGCAAAGCTTCGTTTATGTATCGGTTTCTCGGCTTTTTAATCTTTTCGCGAACTTGTTCCGTTTCCTGAAAAACAAAGTCGTCAAGTTTTAATGATAGCGTTTTCATTTCTAAAATTTTTGTATGCCACAAAAGTATATACTATTTTGGGCGCTTCAAAACTATTCTGAATTTTTTTAGTTTGTAATTAGGCTTGAATGAACCAATAGCTAAAAATCCTGCATCTTATAGCTTTTTTACCTGGCCGTTTTTCAACGCATATTTTTCTTTGCTTTCAGGGCAAATGGCAATGCCGTTTTCATCAAAGTTCAGGCGGTGGCCGTATTCGCTCATCCAGCCCACATGGCGGGCAGGATTACCAACCACCAGCGCATAAGGCAGCACCTCTTTTGTAACCACGGCGCCAGCGCCGATAAAGGAAAAATCACCGATATCGTGGCCACAAACAATGGTTGCATTTGCACCAATGGATGCGCCCTTTTTCACAATCGTGCGCACATACTCGCCGCGGCGCACCACCGCGCTGCGTGGGTTCACAATATTGGTGAAAACCATGGAAGGACCCAGAAAAACATCATCCTCGCAAATTACGCCGGTATAAATGCTTACGTTGTTCTGAACCTTTACGTTGCTACCCAGCACCACTTCGGGTGAAACCACCACGTTTTGTCCGATATTGCAGTTTTCGCCAATTACGCAATTGGGCATGATATGGCTGAAGTGCCAGATTTTAGTTCCCTTGCCGATCTGGCAGCCTTCATCAACTACAGCCGTTTCGTGAGCGAAGTATTCTTTGTTCATAGGTGTGTGATTTTAATTCTGATTGTTTTTTCTGATGATTCGTATTACTATGCTCAAACAGATGAAGTTTTGGTTCATCCACGAATTTTTCCAATATTTTGTAATCAGGCTGCCGCGCCTCGCCAGAGTGGATTAGTAGCCAAATATAATACTCCGCTACCAATTCACTAATTGACGAATTAACAAATTCACCACTCCATTCCTCCATCAGCCCTATTTGTTTACAAACTCCAATACCGCCGAAGTAATAAATTCCAGTTGCTCTTCATCCAGTTCGGTGTGCATGGGCAGGGAGATCACCCTTGAGCATAAATCTTCTGTAACCGGTAAATCGCCGGGTTTGAACCCGTAGTGTTCAAAAGCTTTTTGTAGATGGATCGGAACCGGGTAATAGATCATGGCCGGAATTCCTTTGCCTGACAGGTGCTCCTGCAAACTTGCACGATCCACATCATAAACCTTCAAAGTATACTGATGAAAAACATGGGTCGAAAAATCAGCTTTGACAGGGGTTTTGAGATGTTTGTTTCCGTTGAATGCATGGTCGTAGTAAGCAGCAGCGCTTTGCCTTGCGGCGGCATAACCATCCAGGTGTTTCAGTTTTATTTTGAGCACGGCTGCCTGCAGACTGTCGAGCCTTGAGTTCACACCAATATCATCGTGGTAATAGCGAACTGTCATACCGTGGTTCACCACGCTGCGAAGCTTTTTAGCCAGTTCGTCATCATTCGTGAAAATGGCACCGCCATCGCCGTAGCAACCCAGGTTTTTGGAAGGAAAAAATGAGGTGGTTCCGATCGTTCCGATTGTTCCGGTTTTTTGAACTTTGCCATCGCTGAATCTGAAATCAGCACCAATGGCCTGGCAATTGTCTTCGATCACATAAAGATTATGCTTTTTGGCAATCTGCATGATCTTTTCCATATCAGCACTCTGGCCAAACAGATGAACCGGAACGATGGCTTTGGTTTTGGGCGTGATCCGCCGTTCAATGTCTTCGGGAACAATGTTAAAGGTATTTGGGTCAACATCGGCAAAAACCGGAGAAAGACCCAAAAGAGCAATTACCTCGGCAGTAGCAATGAATGTGAAGGAAACCGTGATTACTTCATCACCAGGTTTCAGGCCCAATGCCATCATTGAAACCTGGAGGGCATCGGTGCCGTTGGCGCAGGGAATCACATGTTTTACACCCAAATAATTTTCAAAAGCGGATTGAAAATCTTTAACAGCAGGGCCATTGATAAAAGCAACAGAGTCAATTACCTCCTGCAAGGAGGCGTCAATTTCGGGTTTAATTTTTTCGTACTGACCGCGAAGGTCAACCATGTTAA
>OMKS01003702.1_pt1 | contig 11979 bp, 14 predicted proteins | sample 1674721 | NCBI WGS metagenome assembly OMKS01 (sample SAMN06264996, study PRJEB25208) | sediment metagenome | isolation source: hot spring sediment | place: USA: California | collected 2014-09-02 | reverse complement strand
ACACTATCCTCTTCGTCGGCAGCGTCAGATGTGTATAAGAGACAGACGCCCTCCTCTCCGGGGACCTGCCCCCCACGGGCCACGTGTTCGCCCACGACAAGGCCCTGTGCGAGGAGTGCCCCCGCACCCGGGAGGACCGAAAGCTCGCGAAGGTCGTCCGCCCCCACGAGCTCGTCCCCGACCCGGAGCAGTGCCTGCTCGACCAGGGGATGATTTGCATGGGGCCCGTCACCCGAGGCGGGTGCGGCGCCGCCTGCCCGAAGGGGGGGATGCCGTGCACGGGGTGCCTGGGACCGACCCCCAACGCCGGGGACCCAGGTCTCGCCATGGTCTCCGCGCTGGGATCCCTCGTCCGGGTCGGCGAGGAAGGGGAGGCGGCGTTCGCCGCCGAGGACGAGGTGCTCGATCGCGTCGCCGATCCCCTGGGCACGTTCTACAAGTACGCGCTCCCCAGCTACGTCCGCCGCGCGAGGAGGGGCGCATGAAGAAGCTCACCATCGACCCCATCACCCGTCTCGAGGGGCACGGGAAGATCCTCCTCTACCTCGACGAGGGCGGGGGGCTCAAGGGGGCTGTCCTCCAGGTCCCCGAGCTGCGGGGGTTCGAGGCGTTCTGCCGGGGCCGGCGGGGGGAGGAGATGCCCCAGATCACGGAGCGGATCTGCGGGGTGTGCCCGGAGGCCCACCACCTCGCCTCGGCCCGGGCCCTCGACGCGGCCTACGGGGCGACCGTCCCTCCCGCGGCGTGGATTCAGCGGGAGCTCTTCTACAACGCCTACATCTTCGCCGACCACCTCCTCCACCTCGTGTTCCTCGGGGGGCCGGACCTCCTCCTCCCCGCGCACACCCCCAACGGGGCCCGGAACGTCCTCGGGGTCTTGCAGGCCTACCCCGAGCTCGGCCGGGAGGTGGTGGCGGTCCGCGCCCGGGCGCAGCGGGTCCTGGAGATCATCGGCGGCCGGGCGATCCACCCCGTGTTCGCCCTCCCCGGCGGCGTCTCGAAGCCGATCGCCCCCGACGAGGCCACGGAGATCGCGGGCCACACCGGAGCGATGGTGGACCTCGCCGGGGAGTTCGTGACCTTCTTCCACGAGGAGGTCCTCCCCGACCCGGCGTTCCAGTCCCTCCTCGCCCTGCCCGAGGGGCAGCTCCCCACCCACTACATGGGCCTGGTCGACGGCGGTACCGCCCTCCACTTCTGCCGGGGCGAGGTGCGGGCCGTTTCTGCCGACGGGAAGGAGCTCTTCCGCCTCGATGGGGAGGCGGCGTTGGCGAAGATCGCCGAGCGGGTCGAGCCCTGGACCTACGTGAAGTTCCCGTACCTCCGGGAGCCGGGGTGGACGGGGTTCGTGGCCGGGCCGGAGTCGGGGATCTACCGGGTGGGGCCTCTGGCGCGCCTGAACGTCGCCGAGCGGATGGCAACGCCGCTCGCCCAGGAGGAGTATGAGCGGTTCCTGGACTTCTTCGGGGAGAAGCCGGTCCACGCCACGTTCGCCTACCACTGGGCGCGGCTGGTGGAGATGGTCCAGGCCGCGGAGGCCGCGGCCGCCCTGGCCACGGAGGAGGACCTCACCAGGACGGAGATCCGGGGGAAGCTCGGAAAGCCTGGATCCGGGGTCGGGGTCGTCGAGGCGGCGCGGGGGACCCTCTTCCACCGCTACGTCCTCGACGAGCAGGGCCTTGTGACCGACCTCGACCTGATCGTCGCCACGACCCACAACGCGGCGGGGATCGGGCTTTCGGTGAAGCAGATGGCGGAGGGCGTGGTGCGGCGAGGGGCCCTTGACGAAGCGCTCCTCAACCGGATCGAGATGGCGTTCCGCGCCTACGATCCGTGCCTGGCGTGCGCGACCCATTTCCTCCCGGGCGAGATGCCGCTCGTGGTGGAAATCTACGACGAGGAGGGAAACCTTGAACGCCGGATCACGCGCTAGGGCGGTGGTCGTGGCGCTGGGGAACCCGGACCGGGGCGACGACGGCGTGGGACCGGCGGTGGTCCGGGCCCTCGGCCCGCGACCGGAGATCGAGGTATGGGAGGCGATCCGCGGGGGGCTTCCCCTCGCCCAGGCCCTCGTCGGGGTTGCGCGGGCGCTCGTCGTGGACGCCTGCCCCGCCCTCCCCGTGGGCGAGGTGGCCCTGCTCCCCCTGTTCCCGGGCTCCGGACCCCGGACACCGGATGACGGTCGCTGGCTTCACGGGATGGGTCTGGCTCAAGCGCTCGCGGCGCTGCAGATGGCCGGGGTTCCCGTTCCCGAGACCTGGGCCCTCGCGATCGGTGTGGAGCCAGAGCTCCCGTTCCGGCGGGGTCTCTCCCCGGAGGTGGCGAGGGCCGTGCCCGAGGCGGTGGCAGAGGTGAACCGATGGCTCGCGAACTAGACCTGTCCCGGGATCGGCTTGATGCCCCCTTCGCCCGCAGGGTGGAGGAGCTCTCCGGCGTGAACCCGTACGCGTGCTACCAGTGCGGGAAGTGCTCCGCGGGGTGCCCGTTCGCCGACTTCATGGACGCGCTCCCGAACCAGGTGTTGCGCCTGGTCCAGCTCGGGGACGAGTCGGCGCTTGCGCTCTCCGCCCCGTGGGTCTGCGCCTCATGTCTGGCGTGCGGGGTGCGGTGCCCAAAGGGCGTGGACATCGCGAAGACGATGGAGGCCCTGCGGCTCCTCGCCCTGCGCCGGGGGATCACCCCCGCCCCGGTCGCCCCCGACCGACCTTACCCCCAAATCGCCCTCGTGGGGGCGTACAGGAAGCTCACACCATGAAGAAGCTTGCCTACTTCCCCGGCTGTGCGATGAAAGACCAGGCTCGCCCTGACGAGGAGGGGGCCCTCCACGCCCTCGCCCTCCTCGGGTACGAGATCACGGAGATCCCGCGCTGGAACTGCTGCGGCACGGTGTACTCGCTGGCCCAGGATGACCTCATGCGCCATGTGGGGCCGGTGCGGAACCTCCTCCGCGTCCAGGGGATGGGGGAAAAACGCGTCCTCACCTTGTGCGCGATGTGCTACGGAACGCTCGCCCGGTCGGCCCAGTTCGTCCAGGAGCCGGAGCGGCTCGCGCGGATCACCGCGTTCCTGGACACGGAGGAGGATTTCCGCGGCGGGATCGAGGTCGTCCACCTCCTCACCCTCCTCCGCGACGAAGTGGGATACGACAAGCTCGCCACCCAGGTCAAGCGAACCATGGGCGAGCTCAAGGTCGCCACGTACTACGGGTGTGTGCTCCTTCGGCCGCGGGAGTTCGCCGTGGACGATCCGGACCGGCCCGAGGTCATGGAGCGGGTGATTGAGGCGCTGGGCGGAACGCCGATAGCGTTCCCGGAGCGAACGGAGTGCTGCGGGGCCTACCTCACGGTGGGGAGGAAGGACATCGTCGAGGAGCGGGTGGGCAGGATCCTCCGTTCGGCATGGGCCGGCGGGGCGGAGGTCGTGGTCACCACCTGCCCCCTGTGCCAGTTCAACCTCGCCGAGCGCCGGCCGCGTGAGGCACCGCCCCTCCCCGTCCTCTACCTCGGGCAGGTCCTGGGATGGGCATTCGGGGCGGACGAACCGGCGATCGCTGCTCTCCTCACCGCTAAACCGACACCCGGCGAGCCGGTTTCCTCGGGAGGTGCGAGATGAACGAGGTGACGGTGTTCATCATGGGCAAGGGGTACCGCGTTCCGGCGGGCCTGACGATCATGAAGGCGATGGAGTACGCCGGGTACCGGCTCGCCCGCGGCTGCGGCTGCCGGGGCGGCTATTGCGGGGCGTGCGCTACGGTGTACCGACTCCCGGGCGACTACAAGCTGTACGCGGACCTCGCCTGCCAGACCACAGTGAGGGACGGGATGTACATCGCCCAGCTCCCATTCACCCCCGCCGAGCGGCCGACGTACGCGCTGGAGAACCTGACCCCGGATGGAAAAACGCTTCTCGCCCTGTTTCCCGAGCTCGCCCGCTGCGTGGCATGCAACACCTGCACCAAGGCCTGCCCGCAGAAGCTGGAGGTGATGGACGCCGTCCAGGCCGCCCTGCGCGGGGACATCCGTCAAGTGGCGGAACTCACGTTCGACTGCGTCTCCTGCGGGCTGTGCACGATGCGCTGCCCGGCCGAGATCTCCCACCACCACGTGTGGCAGCTCGCGCGGCGCCTGAACGGGGCGTACCTCACTCCGCGTGCGGAGCACGTCAAGACGCGGGTCGAGGAGATCGCCGCAGGGAAGTTCAGGGAAGAGCTGGACAAGCTCGTGACGATGACGAAGGACGAGCTGGTCGCGGCGTACAAGGCCCGCCAGATCGAGGCCTAAGGAGGGAGCCGTGGGCACGTATCCGAAGGAGATGCAGGAGTCCATCGAACGCGTCGAGGCGACGCGGCCGGCGCGGTTGAGCACGAAACCGGCGCGGCTCACGCTCCAGGAGCAGGAGGCCCTCCTCCGGGGGTTCCACCCCGACTACCGGGCGGAGGGCAAGCGCAGGCTCAAGGTCGGCGCGTCGTGGGGCGAACCTGTCCCCCACGAGCTCGCCGACCTCCTCGAGGCGTACCCGTTGCTCGAACCCGGCGCCCTCGACGTCTCCAAGCCTGACCACGACGTGGACGTCCTCGTGATCGGCGGGGGGGGAGCGGGGACGGTGGCCGCGCTGTGGGCCCACGCCTCCGGTGTCCCCGCGGAGCGGATCCTCATCGCCACCAAGCTCCGCCACGGGGACTCCAATTCGATCATGGCCCAGGGCGGGATCCAGGCCGCGGACAAGCCCCACGACTCCCCGGCGGTCCACTACCTGGATGTCCTGGGCGGCGGCCACTTCACGAACGACCCCACGCTCGTCCGGGCACTCGTGGAGGACGCCCCCGAAATCATCCGCTGGCACGAGGATCTCGGGGTCATGTACGACAAATCCCCCGATGGGACGATGTCCACCATCCACGGCGGCGGCACCTCGCGCAAGCGCATGCACTCGGCCAAGGACTACACGGGCCTCGAGATCCTGCGCGTCCTGCGGGACGAGGCGCGGAGCCAAGGGATCCCCGTGCTCGAGTTCTCCCCCGCGGTGGAACTCCTCACCGATGGCGAACGCCAGGTCGTGGGGGCCGTCCTGTGGAACCTGGAGACGAGCGAGTACACCGTGGTGCGGGCCAAGGCCACCGTCCTCGCCACCGGCGGCTGGGGCCGGCTCCACATCCAGGGGTTCCCGACCACAAACCACTACGGCGCCACCGCCGACGGCCTCGTCCTCGCCTACCGCGCGGGGGCGAAGATCCGCGACCTCGACGCCGTGCAGTATCACCCCACCGGCGCCGCCTACCCGGATCAGCTCGTGGGGCTCCTCATCACGGAGAAGGTGCGGGGGATGGACGCCCAGCCCCTCAACCGGCGCGGGGAGCTGTTCGTGCACCCCCTCGAGCCACGCGACGTGGAATCGGCAGCCTTCATCCGCGAGTGCGCCCCCCCGGAGAAGGGGGGGCGGGGGCTGGGCGTGGTCACCCCTACGGGGATGGTCGGGGTGTGGCTCGACACACCGATGGTGGACATGATCCACGGGAAGGGGACGTTCCAGCGGGCGCTGTCGTCCATCCACCGGATGTACGTGCGGTTCGACATCGACCCGACGCGGGAGCCGATCCTCGTCTACCCCACCCTCCACTACCAAAACGGCGGCGTCGTCATCGACGAACACGGCTGGACGGGGATCGCCGGCCTCTACGCCGCGGGCGAGGTCGAAGGTGGGGTCCATGGCAAGAACCGGTTGATGGGGAACTCGCTCCTCGATTACAACGTGTTCGGCCGCCGTGCCGGGATCGCCGCCGCCTCCTGGGCGAAGAGGGCCGCTCCCGGCTCCCCCACCCTCTCCCACGTCGAGCGGTACGTAGGAGAACTGGAATCGGCTGGCGTGCCGCCGACGCGGAAGGCACCCCTCCTCCTCCCCGAGTACCGGGGGGAGAGGGCCCTCGCACGGATGGTGGACCTCCTGTGACGGACGGGGCGAAGCGGTGGAAGGTCCCCAAGGGGCACGTGTATGTCCTCGACGACATCTGTAAAGGATGCGGATTTTGCATCGAGTACTGCCCGCGGAAGGTCCTCGCCCGCGCTGAACGGTTCAACGCCAAGGGCTACCATCCGCCGGAGGTGGTGGACCCCGACGCGTGCGCGATGTGCGGCTTTTGCGAGCTCGTGTGCCCGGACTTCGCCATCTGGACCGAAAAAGAAAGGAAGGAGGATAACCAGGATGCCCACTAAGGCCACCCTGTCCGGGGTCCACTTTATGAACGGCGACGAGGCGATCGCCGAGGGAGCGATCGCCGCGGGATGCCGGTTCTTCGCGGCGTACCCGATCACGCCGCAGTCCGAGATGGCGGAGCGGCTATCGTGGCGGCTGCCCCGGGTGGGAGGGACCTTCATCCAGATGGAGGACGAGATCGCGGCGATGGCGGCCGTGGTGGGCGCCGCGTGGGGCGGGGCCAAGGCGATGACCGCCACCTCCGGCCCCGGGTTCTCCCTGATGATGGAGAACCTCGGTCTGGCGGTCATGACCGAAACCCCGTGCGTGGTGGTGGACGTTCAGCGGGGAGCCCCCTCCACGGGGCTGCCCACCGCGGTCGGGCAGGGGGACATGATGCAGGCCCGGTGGGGCTCCCACGGCCACTACGAGATCATCGCCCTCGTCCCGGCGTCGCCCCAGGAGGCGTTCGACCTCACCGTCCGCGCGTTCGCCCTCTCCGAGCGGTTCCGGGTGCCGGTGCTGGTGCTGACGGACGAGGTGGTAGGGCACATGTACGAGCGGGTGAAGATCCCGGACGAGGTCCCGATTGCCCCCCGCCGGCGGCCGGCTGTTCCCCCGGCCGAGTTCGTCCCATTCAAGCCCGACCCCGACCTCGTCCCCCCGATGGCGTGTGCGGGCGAGGGGTACCGGGTCCATGTCACCGGCCTCACCCACGACGAGCGTGGGTACCCGGACATGTCCGATGGGGCCCACGACCGGCTCGTGCGACGCCTCGCGGAGAAGGTCCTTCGCTACCGTGAGGAGTACACGTCCTACGAGGAAGTGGGCCTCGACGATGCCGAGATCGCGGTCGTGTCCTACGGGATCTCCGCCCGCGCCGCCCACGGGGCCATCGCGCGGGCCCGGGAGGCGGGGATCCGAGTGGGAATGCTCCGCCTCATCACCGCCTGGCCGTTCCCCGATGAGCGGGTGCGGGCCCTCGCCGACCAGGTGAAGGGGATCGTCGTGGTGGAGCTGAACCTGGGGCAGATGAGCCGCGAGGTGGATCGGGCGATCCGAGGCCGGGTCCCGCTCGTGGGCGTGTTCCACGCCGGAGGACGGATCCACACCCCGGAGGAGGTCCTCGCCGGAATCGAGGAGGTGGCGCGATGCGAGTGAAGGCGAAGCCCATCCCCGAGGTCATCCCCGGGGCCCGGCACCCGATGGAGAAGTACCTCCGCACCGACCGCATCCCCCACATCTGGTGCTCCGGCTGCGGGCTGGGCACGGTCCTCGGGAACTTCCTCTACGCCCTCGACGAGCTGAGGTGGGAGCCCGACGAGGTCGCCGTTGTGTCAGGGATCGGCTGCACCGGGCGCATCGCCGGCTACCTCAAGCTCGACACCTACCACACGACCCATGGCCGGGCGATCCCGTTCTCCACCGGACTCAAGCTCGCCGATCCCAAGCTCCACGTGGCGGTCATCTCCGGAGATGGCGATCTTTTCGCCATCGGTGGGAACCATTTCATTCACGCGGCGCGGCGCAACCTCGACCTGACCGTGGTGTGCGTGAACAACTTCAACTACGGGATGACGGGCGGGCAGGTCGGCCCCACGACCCCGCTCGAGAGCCGCACGACGACGACGCCGTTCGGCAACTTCGAGCACCCGTTCAACCTCGTCCACCTCGCCGCCTCGGCCGGGGCGAGCTACGTCGCGCGCTGGACGACCCTCGATGGCCGCCGCCTCCAGAAGGGGCTTGTGGAGGCGATGGCCCACAAGGGGTTCACGTTCGTGGAGGTCATCTCCCCCTGCCCGACCAACTACGGCCGCCGGAACAGGCTCGGGGAGGGCCTGGATGAGCTGCGGTACTACGCCGATCACGCCGTGATCCGCCACGGGGCGGATCCCAAGGAGGCGGAGATCGTCCTCGGGAAGCCGTTCCTCGTGGGCAAGTTCGTCGAGCTCGACAAGCCGACCTACCGCGAGATGTACGCGGCGAAGGTCGCGGAGATGGGAGGGAAGAAGTGAATCTTACGCAGGAGCTGGGGAGGGCCATCGGCAACGCGGCGACGATCCTCCCCCCCGACGTCGTGCGGTCCCTCGAGGCAGCGCGCGATCGGGAGGAAGGACCGGCGCGGGTGCAGCTGGAGGCGATCCTCGAGAACGTCCATATCGCGCGGGGGGGCAGGGTGCCAATCTGTCAAGACACGGGAACGATCACGTTCTTCGTGAAGGCGGGCACGAAGTTCCGCCATCTCGATGCCCTCGTGCGCGCGCTCCCGGAGGCAGCGCGGACGGCGACGAAGGACGTGCCCCTGCGACCGAACACCGTGCACCCGTTCACGGGGAAGAACCCCGGCGACAACACCGGCCGTTCCATCCCGGCGATCACGTGGGAGATGGTCGAGGGCGACGGAGCCGAGGTCCACATCCTCCCCAAAGGCGGGGGGTCGGAGAACTGCTGCGCCCTGAAGATGCTCCCCCCCGGCGTGGGCCTGAAGGGGGTCAAGGAGGCGGTGGTGGAGCACGTGGTGAGCTGCGGCGGGCTCCCCTGCCCGCCGACGGTCATCGGCGTGGGGATCGGCGGCGGGGCCGATCTCTCGCTCAAGCTGGGGAAGAAGGCCCTCCTGCGGCCGCTCGGGGAGCGCCATCCCGAACCGGAGGTGGCGGCGCTGGAAGCGGAACTGGAGGAGCTCATCAACGCGTCCGGGGTCGGGCCGATGGGGCTCGGGGGCAAGACGACGGTGCTCGCCGTCCACGCCGAGTACGCCCACCGGCATCCGGCGTCCTTGCCGCTTGGAATCGTCGTCCAGTGCTGGGCCCACCGCCGGGCCACCGTACGCATCCGCGCCGATGGGAAGCTGGAGGTAGCGTGATGAACCGCGTGCTCACAACGCCAGTTTCGGAGAAGGATGCCCGTGCCCTCAAGGCCGGGGACGTGATCTACGTCTCGGGGACGATGTTCACCGCCCGGGACGAGGCCCACAAGATGATGCTCGAACGGGGGAGCCCGCTTCCGGTGGAAGGATTGGCCCTGTTCCACTGCGGCCCGGTGGCTCAAGAAGCGGGGACGGGATGGGAGATCCTCGCCGCCGGCCCGACGACCTCGGCGCGGATGGAGCTCTTCGAGGCCGAGTTCCTCCGCAAGTTCCGGACCCGGATCATCGTCGGCAAGGGAGGGATGGGCGAGAAGACCCTCGCCGCCCTCGGCGAGGTGGGCGCGGTGTACACCCACTTCACCGGCGGGGCGGGGGCGCTTGCTGCGAAGGCGGTCAAGCGGGTCGCAGCCGTCCACTGGCTTGAGGAGCTGGGGATGCCGGAGGCGATCTGGGTGATGGAGGTGGAGCGGTTCGGGCCGCTCGTGGTGGCGATGGACTCCCACGGCCGGTCCCTCTACAAGGACCTCTCCGTCACGGTGGGGAAGAACATGGAAGCGATCCGGGCCCGGATCAAAGGAGGCAACTGATGCCCGAGAAACCCGACGTCGAGGGACTCCTCGCCAAGGCCAGGGAGCCGGCGCGCAAGGCCCCGGCCTGGCACGCGTTCTACCGCGGCAAGGTCGGATTGGGCCTGAAGTGCGCGGTCACCGGCTACGACGACTTCGCCATCTGGTACACGCCCGGCGTGGCCCAGCCGTGCCGGGAGATTGCGGAGAAGCCAGAGAAGGTGTTCGAGTACACGAACAAGGGGAACATGGTCGCCGTGGTGTCCGACGGCACCCGGGTCCTGGGCCTCGGGGACATCGGCCCCGAGGCCGCCCTCCCCGTGATGGAGGGGAAAGGGCTTCTGTTCAAGTACCTCGGCGGGGTGGACGCGTTCCCGGTCACCCTCGCCACGAAGGACCCCGAGGAGATCATCCAGGCCGTGAAGTGGATCGCCCCCGCGTTCGGGGGGATCAACCTCGAGGACATCGCGAGCCCGAAGTGCTTCTACATCCTGGATCGGCTGCGGGAGGAGCTGGAGATCCCGGTGTGGCACGACGACCAGCAGGGGACGGCCGCGATCACGTTGGGCGGCGTGCTCAACGCCCTCAAGGTGGTGGGGAAGGACCCCAAGAAGGCCACCTACGCCGTGATCGGCGCAGGCGCGGCGAACATCGCGTTCGTGCGCGTCGCCCTCACCTACGGGATCCCCGCCGGGAACATCCTGATCGTCGACTCCAAGGGGATCCTCCACCCGGGCCGGGAGGACCTGGAACGGGAGAAGGACAAGAACCCCTACAAGTGGGACTACGCCCAGCGGACGAACAAAGAGCGCCGGACGGGCGGGATCGCCGAGGCCCTCGCGGGCACCGACGTGTGCGTGGCGGCCTCCAAGCCCGGCCCGGGGACGATCAAGCCCGACTGGGTCAAGCGCATGGCCAAGGACGCGATCCTCCTCGCCTGCGCCAACCCGATCCCCGAGATCTGGCCGTGGGAGGCCCAGGAAGCCGGGGCGCGCATCATCGGCACCGGCCGGAGCGACTTCCCGAACCAGATCAACAACTCGATCGGCTTCCCCGGGATCTTCCGCGGGACCCTCGACGTGTTCGCCAGGACGATCACCGACGAGATGGCGATCGCCGCCGCCGAGGCGATCGCCAAGACCGCCGAGGACAAAGGCCTCCGCGACGACTACATCGTCCCCTCGATGATGGACCTGGATGTGTTCGTGAACGAGGCCGTGGCCGTGGGCCTCAAGGCGATCGAGCAGGGGGTGGCCCGGCGGGTTCTGTCCGAGGGGGAGCTCCGGAAGCAGGCGGAGACGGCCATCAAGCGGGCGCGGGCCGAGGTGGAGATCCTCCAGAAGGCGGGCCACGTCCCGCCCCCGCCCAAGGTGTAGCGTCTTTGCCGGGCAGCGTTCCCAGGGCCGACCCCGCGTCGGCCCTGTTCGTTGTGGCAACCGCGACGGTCGAATCGGGGCGGAGGCGAGAGGGCCATGAGGACGACGCTCTACTACTTCACCGGGATGGGGAACCCGCTCGCCTGCGCCCGGGCGCTCGCCCAAGCCCTCGGGGAAACGGACCTCGTCCCCATCCGCCTCCCTGCGGTGTGAGAACCGGATCCGCGTCCTCACGGAGCGGGTCGGGATCGTCTGTCCGGTGTACTTCTACACCCTGCCCCTGATCGTGCGCGAGTTCATCCCCAGACTCGACCTCGCGGGGGTCAAGTACGCGCTCCTCGTCGCCACGATGGGCGGGCTCCCCCGGCTCGCGATCCGCCATCGGGAGGAGCTGTTCAGGAAGGCCAGGGGCGAGCTCCATGCAGGTTTCGCGGTGCGGATGTTCGCGAACTGCGTCGCGGAGTACAACGGGCGCGGGGAGGGGGCGGTGCGGGCGCTGTTCCCCCTCTTCGGCCGCACGTTTCTCAAGGAGGCGGACCCGGGACCGGCGGTTCGCCGTGGACCCCTCCTGCGTCCACGTGTGCCCGGTGGAGAACGTGGTGCTCGTGGACGGGACGCCGCGGTGGCTCGGGCACTGCGAGCAGCGCCTGGCCTGCCTCCACTTCTGCCCCGTGGCGGCGATCTCGGTCCAGGTAAAGCGAACCCCGATGCGCGGTCGCTGGCAACAGCCCCATGCCAGCCCTGGCAACACTACTGGACTGTGCAGTTTCACAGTAGTGTTGACAGGTGGGGGTGCACGGAGGGAGTAGCAGAGGTGAGCTGGGGATCTCACGCACGGTGTTCTACCGGTGGGGGAAGCGCCTCCGGGCGTACGGGGTGGATGGTCTCCATCCCCGACGAACGTTCGCCCGACCGGGATGCCCATCCACGCTCGGACCCGTGGAGGAGCGGGCGATCCGTCGCGACAGCGCTGGCGTGGCCG
>OMKS01003701.1_pt1 | contig 11982 bp, 5 predicted proteins | sample 1674721 | NCBI WGS metagenome assembly OMKS01 (sample SAMN06264996, study PRJEB25208) | sediment metagenome | isolation source: hot spring sediment | place: USA: California | collected 2014-09-02 | reverse complement strand
CTGCCTTCAAAAGGCGGATTCAGCCGCTTGATCAGCAATATTTCAGTCATGTTATTTCTGAACACAATGATGTCAACGGTAACTGTTGGGCGGGGGTATTTGTAGGTGTACATGGTTTGTGTTGATGTGTTGATGTGTTGATGTGTTGATGTGTTCGGGTGTTCGCAGTTTACCCGTTTGACCGCTTACTTCGGCAGTGCTCAGCACAAGTCAATCAGTCTGATGGATAAGATGCAGGTTGTTTCTCCGGATTTGGCATTCTTCAATTAGCTTTGGTTTAAGCCTATTGTAATTAAATTCCAGTGATTTGTGTGACTTTAGCCTCATTCAATCTATCTTTTTTTACCAGCAGTGTCCGGTTAATTTTTTGATCAAATGCCAATTGCTTTCGTTTAATCATCTGTAGTATCCATAAATCCACCATCCCCACTTTTGCTCTTTTGCCCTTTGCCTTCAACCACCAGCACCATCTCTCCTTTCATATTTCTTTTTTCGGCAATTTCCGCAAGTCCGGCCAAGGTGCCACGAAGTGTTTCTTCGTGAAATTTTGTTAGCTCGCGTGAGAGGCTGGCTCTGCGATGGGCGCCAAAATAAAGAACCATTTCTTTTAAAGTTTTGATGATCCTGTGCGGCGATTCAAAAAAGATCGTCGTGCAGTCAGTTTGTGCAAGTTCTTCCAGGCGGGTTTTTCTGCCTTTTTTCGTCGGCAGGAAGCCTTCGAAGCGGAAGCGCTCAGATGGCAGCCCCGACACAACCAATGCTGGAACAAAAGAAGTGGGTCCGGGCAGGCACTCAATTTCAGCACTGGCTTCAATGCAGGTTCGAACCAGTAAAAAACCGGGATCGCTGATGGACGGCGTGCCGGCATCGCTGATGAGGGCGACGTTCATACCCTCAGTGATTTGCCGGGCAATCGCCTGCACGGCTGAATGCTCATTGTGAATATGGTGCGATTTCAGCGGCCTAGAAATTCCGTGATGTTTCAGTAATACTCCTGAGGTGCGTGTATCCTCAGCCAGGATCAGGTCAACCTCTTTTAAAACCCGGAGGGCTCGCAGCGTGATGTCTTCGAGGTTGCCAATGGGCGTTGGAACGAGGTAGAGTTTTCCGGACATGGTTTAAAAAGTATCAAAAAAATCGGTGATCAGCCGGAAAACCTCGTTGTACTTTGTAAGCGGCAGGGCTTCGCGGGTGTCGTAAATGTTGTGGTAGTGCCTGTGTTCGGGGCCGATGGTGAGCAGGAAAAAGGCCGGGACGCCTTTCTGGTGAAAATAATAATGATCGCTGCTGCGCGATATGCCACGCATCCTCAACTCTGTAAGGTAATCATTTTGCTGGTTGATGCGGTTCATGTTTTCGAAACGCAAGCTGTCCGTTGTGCCGTTAAACACCAGTAAGCCCTCGCTACCGGTTCCCACCATGTCGAGATTTATCAGAAAACGAATTTGTTCAAGCGGAAAAAATGGGTTCTCAATATAATGTTCTGAACCTAGCAAACCGGACTCCTCGCCGCTGAAAGCCATGAAAGCCATTGAATAATCGTGGCGGTTTTCGGGCAGGCTGTAATGACGGGCTAAATCAATCAGCATGGCTGTGCCGCTGGCATTGTCGTTGGCACCCGGAAAAACCGTTTCCTGCCCCATCATCCCAATGTGGTCGTAATGTGCTGTAACTACCAGAAAGCTATCGGGCTGCAATTTTCCGGGAATCCATGCAATTACGTTGCGGGTAACATAATCTTCGAGCCAGTGGTTTTCAATGTCGGTTTCGATGGTTTTAAGCCGCCGGGGGATCAGATCGCTGCGTATATTCACTGAGGTGAAAGGTTCATCCCTCATGCCACGCGACCAGGCATGCCAGGAGATGGCAGGCTGCCGGAAGATGGCCCCGCGAGCGCCGGCTGTATTGTTGCGAACCAGTGAGTCGAGCATACGCAAGATTTCACGATCCTGAATTTCGCGCCGGTTTAAATCAAAATAGATGTAGTGGCCGGAATGGTCGCGCCGGTCGAAGCGTTGAAGCCGCCGGGTGTTATTCAACATGTTGCCCTTCAATACCCTGATGCGGTACTCGCCACGATCGCTATGAGATGCGGCGTTAACGGCAAACTCATCGCCGGGTTTCAGCGAAACGCCGTTTAATTTCACGTTTACCTTAGCGGGAAATGTGTTTGCATTTAGCGTAAAAGGCTGGTAGTAATTATCATCAAAGCATTTCAAACCAAAAGTCTCGAATTGGGAAGCGATGAAGGCAGCGGCCAGGCTGTCGCCCTTGTTTACGTAAGCCCGCCCGTACATGTATGGCGAAGCAAGGCTGTCAATCAGGCTGCGGGCATAATCACGATCCTGGGCTTTGCTGCATAAGAAAAACAGAAGCAAAAGGCTGAGGCCGGAAAGTTTTTTTTTAGTCATGTCAGTTCCTTGGAATGGTTAAAAAAATCAAACAGCATATCTTCTTTTAATGAAGTCAGTCAGGCGCTGATAAGAAGCAGCTTGTTCGTGCCAGTTGAGTTGCACCCGCATTTCGTCAAGTTTTTCAAGCGCCTCGTGCCGCGACCGGCAAACGTTCAGGCTTTGGATGGCGCGGTTGTAGCCGGCCAGGTCGCCCTTAAAAAGTTCATTGATCAGCAGGAATTTATCGTTGATCCCAATCACCGATTTCAGGTCGGCAATCTGGCTTTGCTGCATCTTGTTTCCGATGCTGTTGTCGCTGCCATTGGCTGCCAACTGGTCTTTGATTGATTTTTTTTCAATTTGAAATTTTTCGGCAAGCGTGGGTTGGTACGAACCGAACAGATCGGGCATGGGCTGCGTGGCAGGTTTTTTTGGCTCCGGCATATCAGCGGGTTGCGCTGTTGTTTCAGGCTCAGGCCAGCTTGCTTTTATTTCATCTTTGTTTTGAACCGGTTCATCAATTATTTTATCAACAAGGGTTTGTGGCTTTTCTTCGGCAGTTTGCTGCAATGGTTGAGGTTCAGAAAAAGATTCAAAAACAGGCTCCTGCTCCATTGAAGGTTCTTGCTCTGGTTCTTCGGCAACAGGAGGATCGTGTTTTACATCTGCTTCAGGCTCCATCATTTCTGTAGTGTTGGCTTCCGGCTGAGCCGCCGGGTTGTCAGCAGGTGGCATGTCGGCAGTAACAGCACTTTTTTCTTTACTTTCGGCGATTGGAGGTTCTTGTTTCACAAGCGATTCAGCATCAACAGCAGGCGGGTGGGTGATCCGTGATTTTATCCGTTCAGGGTTAAAGCCCGGTGCTTTGTTCATTTTGTCAATCAGCATGAGGTCTTCGTACACTTTACGGATATTGTCCATAAAAATATCCATTTCAATGAATGGAATTTTGCCTTCATAAGCCCTGATGATCTCCCATTGTTCAGCAATGGTCTCCATTGCATGGTTAATTTCCTGCTTTATGATTTCCCTGCTCATGTAGTAATCTTTTATTGTTGTGATTGTTCAACGAATTTGCGGGTATAAAATTATAAAAAGTGTGAATAAAACAAAGAAGTGATTTCAAGTTCAGGGTTCAAGACAGATTAGCGGAATTTAAATTCTAAAGCCTGAAACACTCAGTGCATCATCAATTATTTCAGAAATTTTCAGCAATCATACTAAAGCAACAAAGCCGTGCCGCAATTATTTCTATTTTTGTCGAATGTTTCTCGAGCACCCATATAATCGTCAGAACCGGCGTGGCTGGATCGAAGTGATCACCGGGTCAATGTTTTCGGGCAAAACCGAAGAGCTGATCAGGCGGCTAAAGCGGGCCAAGATCGCAAAACAAAAGGTAGAGATATTTAAACCGGCGGTGGATACTCGCTACGACCTTCTCAACGTAGTTTCGCACGATGAAAACGCCATTTCGAGCACTCCGGTTCAGTCGTCCTCTCAGATTTTACTCTATGTGAACGATGCCGATGTTGTTGGCATTGACGAAGCCCAGTTTTTCGACAATCAGCTTTACGATGTGTGCAACCGGCTTGCCAATTCGGGCATACGGGTAATTGTTGCAGGCCTTGACATGGACTTTTTGGGCAAGCCTTTTGGCCCCATCCCGGCATTGATGGCGATTGCCGAATATGTTACCAAAGTGCATGCTGTGTGCATTGAGTGTGGCAACCTTGCCCAGCATTCGCACCGGATTATTGCCGGTGACGACCTGGTGGTGCTGGGCGAAAAAGACAGCTATGAGCCGCTTTGCAGGGTTTGCTTTATAAAAAAGCGGGGTATCAAAAAGTAAATTCAAGGTGTAAGAATTTAGGTTTCTCCGTTCTGGCAATAAACCTTTTAGGGGTGACTTGACAGCCCGTCCGGAATAACAATAATTGCATCCCACATTCGTTTTAGTCTTATTAAATGCGGATTCGGCTTGCATGGAATTACGACCCCCCATCAAATTACCACCACAACGAAATTAACCATACCCAATGAAAAGAGCGATCCCTTTCTTTTTGATATTTGTTTTTTTGCTGAATGTTGCCGGGTTTGGATCCGGACTGATCCTGTCACGAAGCCTGCAATGGCAAGAGCCGGTGAAAGCCGGTCCGGATGATTCCGCTGAGTATTTTCTAACGTTTTATGATGCTGCCCAATTGCCGGGCACACTGCTGCCATCTTTCCACGAAACTATTTTTTTTTCGAACCAAGACAAAAGTTTTCTCTCGCTTGAAGTAAAAAATCCTGTTTTCGATTCAACCGATATAAGCCGTTTCATTCGCCCTGATGATTTGGGCTACATTGGCGGGGAGCTCGAAATCGCTGCACAAAAGGCACAATCAAGAAGCCAGAAAGGGGTTCATGTTTCGTTTTTACCATTGGTTCGGGATATAGCCAACGGAAAAATATATCGCCTGATCTCGTTTGAGTTGCATATTCACGTTCAGTCATTGCTTTCAGAACCCAACATGCTCAAGCAAGATTTTGTGAACCAGTCGGTATTAGCCGCTGGCACCTGGTATCAATTTTCGGTTTCCGAAACAGGGGTTCACAAAATAACTTACAACGACCTGGTGAAAGCCGGGATTAACCCGGCCAATATTAACCCCCGGCATATCCGGCTTTATGGAAACGGTGGCGGCATGCTACCCGAACCCAACGCAGAGCCGCGGCACGACGACCTGATCGAAAATGCCATCATCGTGGTGGGAGAAGAAAATGGTGTATTCAACCAGCAGGATTATATTCTGTTTTATGGGCAAAGCCCGCACGAATGGAAGTATTCACCCAACTCCACTGTTTTTGAACACAGGCATAACATCTACGACGATCACAACTATTATTATTTAACCACCGACCGTGGAATGGGCAAGCGCATTGCCATGCAACCCGGCACCAACCTGGAGAAAACGGACGTGGTGAATTCTTTCAGCGATTATCTCCTGCACCAACTCAACAGCAAAAACCTGATGAAATCGGGAAGGCAGTGGTTTGGAGAAGAATTTGAATTAATACTCACAAGAAATTTTTCCTTCAGTTTTCCGAACCGTTTGCTTGATTCTGCCATTCAGGTACGCGCCAACGTGGCGGCCAACTCGCTCCAATCAAGTTCTTTCACTTTCAACATCAACGAAACAAGTGTTCAGATCAATGTGATGCAGGTTTCAAGTGGTTCCTACCCTCCGGTTGCGCGCGCTGCATTTATGTCGCAAAGTGTTGTTAGCAGCCAGGGAAACATCGCAGTAAATATCACCTACAACAAAAGCACCTCAAATTCAAAAGGCTGGCTGAATTATATCTGGGTTTCGGCTCAGCGCCAACTGAGCATGACGGGCGATCAGATGCCTTTCAGGAATCTCTTTTCAACCGGACCTGACAGAATCTCCGAGTTCAGAATTGCCGGCACAAATGCATCGCACCGGGTTTGGGATGTTACCGATCCGGCCAATGTTATGCAACAGGAAACAAGCCTGCAGGGCAACGAAACAGTTTATACGCTTGCAACCGATCACCTCAGGGAATTTATTGTTTTTGACCCTTCAAAAGCCTACACAGTTGAGTTTGTCGAAAAAGTTGCGAACCAAAACCTGCATGGCGCGGCCGTTCCCGACCTTCTTATCGTAACACATCCGCTACTGCTTGACGAGGCCCGCCGCCTGGCAACATTTCACCGCGATTTTTCAAGCCTCGACACATTGGTTGTTACGACCTTTCAGATTTACAACGAATTTTCGTCGGGTAAGCAGGATGTGGCAGCCATCAGAGATTTTGCAAGGATGCTTTACAACCGGAGTGGAAATAGCGAAAAGTTCCGTTATCTCCTGCTTTTCGGCGATGCTTCCTATGATTATAAAGACCGGATCGCACAAAACCGGAATTTTGTTCCGGTTTGGACTTCACCGGAATCTCTTGATCCACTCTGGTCTTATGTTACCGATGATTTCTTCGGTTTCCTCAATCCCCACGAAGGTGGGCCGGGCGCGAACGTTCTTGACATAGGCATTGGCCGCCTGCCTTTGGGTTCGCCCGAAGAAGCAGCAGGCATGGTGGACAAAATCATTCATTACGCCAGCAATACACAAGCAACCATGTCGGACTGGCGAAATATACTTTGCTTTGTGGCCGATGATCAGGATAACAGCCTGCATTTCCACGATACCGAAAGAATTGCCAACGACATTGATACCAATTTCCGCACTTTTAATCTTTCGAAGATTTACCTTGATGCTTACAAACCTGTTCCGGTTCCTGGAGGCACAAGATATCCTGATGTGAACCAGGCCATCAATCGCCGGGTGCAGCAGGGCGCGCTGATTGTTAATTTTATCGGTCATGGCGGGGTGTTGGGATGGACACACGAGCGTGTGCTGGAATTAACTGATATAAGAAACTGGACAAATTTCGACATGATGCCGGTTTTTATCACAGCTACCTGCGAATTTGCTTATTTTGATGATCCGTCTTTCAGGTCAGCCGGCGAACTGGTACTGCTGAATCCGAATGGTGGGGGCATCGCTTTGTTCACCACCTCAAGGCCAACCTTCGCCTCTTTTAATTATCCGCTCAACAGAAGGCTGCTTCAGTTTGCTTTTTTGCGCGAAAACGGAGAATATAAACGTATGGGCGACATCATAATGCAGGCCAAGCAACCTTCGGGTACCGATAGCAATGCAAGGAAGTTTTTACTACTTGGCGACCCTGCCCTGCGCATGGCTATACCAACCTACAACGTCGTCACAACCCATGTTAACGAGCAGGAAATCACCCTGGCTGCCGATACCATGAGGGCATTGTCGCTGATTACCATCAAAGGCGAGGTAAACTGTCTTGAAAACAACCTGATGGAAGATTTTAACGGCATTGTTACAGCCACCGTTTTTGACAAAGAGCAGAAAGTCGTTACACTTACCAACGATACAGGCGACACCCTCAAATTCAGGATGCAGGAAAACATTGTTTATAAGGGCAATGCCAGCGTGATCAACGGCCACTTCAGTTTTTCGTTCATTGTGCCCAAGGACATAGCCTACGCCTACGGCCCGGCCAAGATCAGCTATTACGCCACCGACGGCTTGCGTGATGCACATGGCAAAGAACAACGCATCTATATTGGCGGCTTCAACGAAAATGCCGGCATTGATAACAAAGGGCCGGAGATTGAACTTTATATCAACGATGAGAATTTTGTGAGCGGAGGTATTACCAACGAAAACCCAATATTGTTTGCCATCCTTAGCGACGAAAACGGAATAAACACCACCGGCATTGGCATCGGGCATGATATTACCGCTGTGCTGAACCACGAAACAAACAAAGCTCACTACCTGAACGATTTTTATGAAGCCGACCTGGATACTTACCAGTCAGGAACCATTCGTTATCCCTTTTTCAACCTGCCCGACGGAAGGCATCATCTGAGCCTGAAAGTCTGGGATATCTATAACAACCCCTCCGAAGCAACCATTGAGTTTGTGGTGGCCACCTCGGGCCAGATTGCCCTGCGCGAAGTGCTCAACCATCCCAATCCATTCAGTGATCGCACCAATTTTATTGTTGAACACAACCAGGCCGGCGCCAACGTTGAGTTTGAAATTTATATTTATTCGATTGACGGCCGGCTGCGTAAGGTTCTGAAAGAAAAAATCCGCCCCGGCGGCTATCGCTCCGAACCGCTTAGCTGGGACGGCAGAGGCGACGACGGCCAGTTGCTCGAAAGCGGCACATATATTTACCGGGTCATACTGCGAAACCAAAAAACAGGTGTGGAGGAACTGGGAAACAAACTGGTGATCATACGATGAATGCAACCAAACAGTGAGATTTGTTATCTTTGTAAGTTGGAAGTCCGAAGTGGGAAGCAGGAAGCTTACCCCGTAAAATGCGAGGCACGAGCTATTTCATCGGGGTGGGGAGTTCGATCATCACTTAATTAACTAAAATACTGATGTTTCCGAAAGTTATACAATTGCTGTTCTTTTTTACGCTAATGATTCCGCAACTGATGCACCCGCAATCTTATGAGTGTTATCTACAGTGGAAGCCTGCTGAAGAAGCTATATTTTTTCATGAACCCAACGCAACCGGCTTGCATTTTGATGGTTGCATGCTGGACGAAGATACCGGCTTGCCTGTATTTTTCTCAAATTTTGCCCTTGCCGGAAACTACCGCGCTTATGAAGCCCTGATCAGCCACAAAATATTTGCCCCACTCACCGAAGAAGAAAAGCAAAAACTCCCTCCCTTTTTCCAGGCCGATTCAACCATTGTTTTCGTGGAGCAGGAACTTTCATACACCCGGAAACGGCCCTACATGAATGTTTCGCTGCTGCCTTTCAGAACAAACCCATCCAGCGGAGAAATTGAAAAACTTGTTTCATTCCGGATTGATTTTGTTGGAAGCGGAAATGCTCCTCTGAAATCAAGCCGGGTTTATGCCTCGCAATCGGTGCTTGCTACGGGCGATTGGTTCAGAATAAAAACAAGTGAACCGGGTATTTACAAAATCACTTTTCAGGATCTGAGCTATGCCGGCATGAACATCCAGGGTGTTGATCCCGCCCGCATCAGGCTTTACGGAAACGGCGGTGCCATGCTGCCCGAAAAAAATGACCTGCCCCGTACCGACGATTTGCAGGAAATTGCCATCCAGGTTGTCACTGCCAGCCCCGGGGGTTTTGCGCCGGGCGATTATATTTTATTCTATGCCCGCTCCCCTCACACCTGGAAACCGGTTTATGCGGCTGAGAATTCACGCTTTGAGTTCGAAAAAAATATTTACTCTGATTTTGCTTGGTATTTTATCACCGTTGCGGATGCCGCCGGAAAACGAATTCAAACCATTGCCTCCACAAACGAACCGGCAACGCGACAAGTAACTACCTTTCCTGATTATGCCGTTTACAAGCCCGATGAAATCAATCTGGCCAAAACCGGCAAACAATGGTTTGGCGACAAGATTTACGGAAATTCGCCACCCCTGCAACTTGATGATTTTTACTTTCCTTACATTGATACTTCTCAGCGGGTACTTGTAAGAAGCAGATTTGCTGCCAAAGATTCCGAGCTCAGCCATGTGAAACTTCATGTAAACGGGCATCAGTTTTCCGGATTACCAATTCCCAGGCCTACTTCATACTGGTATGCCAATGCTTCGCAAATTGAGGCCACGATCTATTCATCAGATCCCAACATCCGGGTAAAAGTGGAATATCTTGGCTCAGGCGCTGCGGCCATGGCCTGGATTGATTATGTTGATATCAATCTGCACCGCCACCTGACATACACCGACGGGCAGTTTGCCTTCCGCAATTTATTGGCTGATGCCGAAAACGCTGTAAGCCATTATCATTTATCGGGCGCAGTTGGTGGCCTGATTTTATGGGATGTTTCAGATTTCACTTCCCCAAACCACGTAGAATATTCATTTGCCGGAAACACAATTGAGTTCAGGCTATCCGCTTCAGGACTCAGTGAGTTTATCGCTTTTACCCCCGATGCCAGCCATCAGATTCTTGAGATTGAACCGGTTTCGAACCAAAATTTACATGGTCTTGAAGCACATGATATGATCATTGTTAGCCCAGAAATTTTTATGAACGAAGCCGAAAACTACGCTCAACTCCGGCGGCAAAGCAGCGACCTTACAATACTTGTAGTCAGACTGGAAGAGATTTTCAACGAATTTGCCTCAGGCAGCCCTGATCCCACAGCCATCAGGGATTTTATGAAAATGCTTTACGAGCGTGCAAACGGCAATGAGCCCCGCTATCTCCTGCTTATTGGCGATGGATCGTACGATCCCAAAGACCGGATCGCAGACAATAACAATTTTATTCCTACTTATCAATCGATTGAGTCGCTGAGGCTTGATGCTACCTTTGTGAGCGACGACTATTTTGGCCTGCTTCACGATGGCAAAGGCCACCTGGCCAATGGTAGCCTCGATATCGGCATAGGCAGGTTCCCGGTTAATTCATCTGCACAGGTCAATGCACTCATAAATAAAACAGAACATTATCTGCGAGCCCGCGAGCAAGCGCCCGGTTCATGGCAAAGTACCATTTCTGTTGTAGCCCACGACGAGGATTTCGACGTGCATTTTATACAAGCCGAAGAAATTGCCGGCTATATTGATGCCCACCATCCGGCGTTTTCGATTGATAAGATTTATCTCGATGCCTATCAGCGTGTTGCAATTCCAGGCGGCTACCGCTATCCCGATGTCAATGCTGCCATTAACCAGCGTGTGAGCGAAGGGGCACTGCTCATCAATTACATCGGGCACGGAGGGCAAACCGGCTGGGCTTACTCACGAGTACTAACCAATTCCGACATCATTGCCTGGACAAACATTGACAACATGCCCGTATTCATTACGGCTACGTGCTCTTTTGGTCATTTCGACGATCCCGAAAGAGTCTCAGCCGGCGAATTGGTAGTTCTCAATCCAAACGGCGGCGGCATCGCCCTTTTAAGCACTTCGCGCCTGGCTTTTTCAACCATCAACCATAACCTGAACAAAAGCCTTACCCGTTTTTTTCTTGAACCCGAAAACGCTGAGCCGGCATCGCTGGGAACCGCAATGATGAAGGCCAAAAACGCCAACAACAACAATTACTTTATCAGGAATTTTGTACTGCTTGGCGACCCATCACTTCAGCCTGCCATCCCCGCTTACAAGATTGTTACAACCAACATAAACGGCACTGATGTTGAAAACACCCCTACCCTTTCAAGAATGAGCAAGGCCACAATCAGCGGGCATATCGAAGACCGCCACGGAAACAAGGCAAGCGGATTTAACGGCATTATTTACCCGGTGGTGTACGATAAACCCGAAGTGTTTTTTACGAACGCCAATCACAGTTCAAGCAGTCCTAAACCATTCAGCCTGCAAAATACGGTGCTTCATAAAGGCAAGGCAAGTGTGGAAAACGGAGACTTTTCGTTTAGCTTTATTGTTCCGCGCGATGTGAAACCGGTGATAGGGCACGGAAAAATTTCTTATTATGCAACCAACGGCCTGTTGGATGCGCACGGACACTCCAGCGATTTTCTGATTGGAGGGTTCAATGTTGTTTCAGACGATGACGAAGGGCCCGAAATCGAAATGTATATCAATACTTTTGATTTCAGCTTTGGTGATCTTACCAACGAAAACCCTTTGCTTTTTGCCCATCTTCAGGATCAGAGCGGAATAAACTTTTTCGGCTTCGGCCTTGGGCGCGATATTGTAGCCTGGCTGAACGATGACACCCAAAATCCTATCCTGCTTAACGATTACTACGAACCAGACCTCGACAGCCACAGCAGCGGACGGATCACTTATCCTTTTGAGGGATTGCCCGAAGGCCGTCATTCGCTGCGGCTCAAAGCCTTCGACATGAACAACAACTCATCGGAAGCTTACACCGAATTTGTTGTTGCATCAAGGCTGGAACTCAGCAGCGGCAACCTGAAGAATTACCCCAATCCGTTTTCAGAAGAAACCTTTTTTAGATTTAATCACAATTATTACAACCAGGCGCTTAGCGTGGTAATTGAT
>OMKS01003700.1_pt1 | contig 11984 bp, 7 predicted proteins | sample 1674721 | NCBI WGS metagenome assembly OMKS01 (sample SAMN06264996, study PRJEB25208) | sediment metagenome | isolation source: hot spring sediment | place: USA: California | collected 2014-09-02 | reverse complement strand
ATAAGAGACAGGTCTGGGGTTAAACTTTTGAAATTATGATTGAGGATTCGAAAACATCGTAACCGATCACAGGGATCAAAAGTTATATCTACAAACTTTAGACAGGATAACAGGATGATAAAGATTTACAGGATCAGGCTCTATCCGGTAATATGCTCACCTTTGTTTTCACTTCCACTTTATGTGGCGTGAAATTCAGGACTAAACCTACCAGCTTGACGGTGGCGGTTAGATAATTGACTAGCTGAACTTCAAACTCCTTTGCTATACTTTCTATAAAGTTCTGCAAAATACGCCAATTTTTAAATATTGCTGTCATGCCTGCGTATGCAGGCATCTCATAACTTCTTTATAATCAACAACAAAGAGGCTCCTGCATTCGCAGGAGTGACATCTTTTAACCACTTGTTTGTCTATTTTGCAGGACGCTAATACTTTCTACAGATTTCAACTCAATAATGATAAGGTCATCGACAATGATTTACGCGAGCATGGTTTGGTTAACAAGATAAAAATCTGAATTAATTGATCCTGTCTATCCTTAAACATCCTGTTATCCAGTCATTCTTAATCTCCCTGTGATCGGTTACGAATAAGACGCTCTAATTACTTTTATATATTAAAGTTATCCCAACCTACTTGACATGAACACCGACGGCGTCCTTGTTTGCCACCGTCCTGACGTTCACAAACCCTTATAATACAATGTGTTAAGCCTGCATCCAACTGCTGTGATGCAGCCATAAATTAGCAATTTATATTAACTTTTTCAAGAAGTTTTTACAATAATTGATTGGATCCTGTGTGGCTTCTGTCAACGATAACTTCAAACCGAAGCCGTCATTTCTCCCTTGAAAAAAGCGAAATTTTCCATGCGCTCTGTTGACTATCGTACTGATTTTGTTTTCAACAAGTTCCCGGTTGTCGTTACTGGAAATTCGATCCACAAAAAAACATGTCATTTCCAAGTCATCAATCTTGATTAATTTGAATCCCAAGATTTTTCCGACCAGTTTCATCTCTACCAAATTGAACAAATTTTGCAGTTGATTGGGGGGGCTACCAAATCTGTCTTTCAACTCCTCTCTGAGTTGATCTACTCCGGTGACCTCCTTTGCATTTGCCAGCCGGCGATAAATATCCACTTTCAAATCCGGCTGATCCATATATTGATCCGGAATATAAGCGTCGGCATTAATTTCTATCCGGGGAAATTCATCAACCTCCGTTGCCGCAGGAAGTTTTCCTTCTTGTTCCTGCTTTAGCTCCCGGGCTGCTTCCTCAATTATTTTGGAATACATATCATAGCCCAACGCTACAATATGTCCGCTTTGTTCCGAACCTAATAAATTACCAGCGCCTCTGATTTCCAGATCTCTCATGGCAATGCTAAAGCCAGAACCCAGCTCTGAAAAATTTTCGATTATTCTCAGCCGTTTCAACGCGTTTTTGTTTAAATTTTTAATTGAGGGAACTAACAAATAGGCGTAGGCACGTTGATTCGATCTGCCAACCCGTCCCCGCAATTGATAAAGCTGAGATAACCCGAACTTGTCCGCCCGATTAATTATCATAGTGTTTACATTTGGAATATCCAAACCAGATTCAATGATCATGGTCGATACAAGACATTGATATTTTTGGGTTGCAAAATCCCACATAACTTTTTCCAGTTCTCTTTCATCCATCTGTCCGTGGGCATAGATAACACTAACTTCGGGAACAACACGACGAATCAGATTTGTCATCGATTCGATCGACTGAACCCGATTGTGAACAAAGAAGATTTGTCCCCCGCGCTCAACTTCCTTAAGAATTGCCATGCGGATGATGTCGGTATTAAATTGGGCAATTTCAGTATGGATTGACTTTCTGTCTCTGGGCGGCGTGGTGATTAGCGACATATCACGAATACCCAGCAGCGCCATATTCAAAGTCCTCGGAATCGGCGTTGCCGACATACTCAAAACATCAACATTCAGATATTTCTTTTTTATGTTCTCCTTTTTTCTGACGCCGAACCGATGTTCTTCGTCTATAACCAGCAAGCCGAGATTATTAAATTTTACATCCCTGGAAAGCAGACGATGGGTTCCGATTACGACGTCAACTTTCCCTTGAGCTAACTTCTCTATGATCCGTCGCTGAATCGATTTTGTGCGAAAACGGGATAACATCTCAACCTTTACCGGAAACTTACTTATCCTATCTCTAAACAAGTTATAATGTTGAAGGGCTAAAATCGTTGTCGGAACCAATACTGCTACTTGTTTGTTGTCGTTTACAGCTTTAAACGCTGCTCTGACAGCGACCTCTGTCTTTCCGTATCCCACGTCCCCGCAAACCAACCGATCCATCGGAAAGTTTTTTTCCATGTCCTGCTTGATTTCTTCTGCCGCTTTCCGCTGGTCCGGAGTTTCCTCATATTCGAATGACGCCTCCAATTCTTTTTGCCAGAGAGAATCTTTTGAAAACGCAAATCCAGGCTGAAATTTTCTGCTGGCATACAACAACGTTAATTCCCGTGCGATCTCTTTGATCCGTTTTTTGGTAGAATTCTTGAGTCTCTCCCAAGCCTTGCCCCCCAGCTTGCTTATCGTTGGAACAACCCCCTCTTTTGCCGAATATTTCTGAATCCGATCCATTCTCTCCAAAGGTACGTACAGCAAATCAGCATCTCGGTATTCAATTTTCAAACATTCGCGTTCATGTCCTTTAACCGTTATCTTTTTTAATCCGCGATAAACGCCAATTCCCTTATCAACGTGCACTACAAAATCACCTTCGGTTAAGGAGTTTAACTGTTGTAAAGAAAGCCCTCGCCTGAATTTCCTTTTGCTACGCCATCGAATAGGTCTGCCATAAAATTGATTGTCGGTAAAAACTATCAACCCGCTTTCAGGGAAAACAAACCCCTGATTAAGGCCCATCACCATAAATTGAATTCTGGATAAATCCAGTTCTTCTTCGATAAAAATGTCCTGTAGTCTCTCCATTTGATCCTGATTGTCACATAGAAAGAAAACTTTGGGATGAGCCAGCGACCCGGATGATAAATAGTGATCCAGTTTTCTTTTCAACAATTTGAAATTACCACGCAACGATTCCTGTGGCTGACATTTAAAATCAATACCAGAAAAACGTCGCTTATCCAGGTAGGAAGAGTGATTTATGGTTTTAAAGCCATCCAGACGCTGTTCAATCTCTTGCCAATTTAAATATTCTCGTTTTTCCCTTGATCGATCACTGGCGACTGGCAGAGATGGACTTTGGCGAAACTGAAAAAACTCCTCGATTTTTTTTTCGATGAGCTCCAGCTCATCAATAAAAATGATGGATTGGTCATGAAAGTAGTCAAAAAAATCGCTATCCGGTGAGTTGTCAAATTTATCGACATCTTCAGGAAATTGAGGATAAATTATGAGTTGTGCAACCTGATTTATGGAGCGTTGGGTCGTGGTATCAAAAACCCTGATCGATTCGATGGTGTCACCCAACATTTCGATCCGGCACGGGTTGTCTGCGGAGAAGGGATAAACATCAATTATCCCCCCCCTCACAGACATTTCGCCCCAATTTTCCACCAGCGGCTCTCTTTCAAATCCCAACTCGAACAGCCGCTGTTTGAGAAATTCAAAATCATACCTTTGATTAATTTTTAAATTAAGACTTTGTTTTATAAATTCTTTTTTGTGAGGTAATTTGTGAATAATATTTCGGGCGGCGATAATGCAAATTGTTCGCTGGTTTTTAAATATTTTCTCAAATCCAGAGAGTAGTTGATTTTTCGTATAAGAGTCGAACAGAGAATCGCCTTCAGCAAACTCGCGGATTTGAGGAAAATATACCACATTATCTTCTCCGTTTAACACAATCAAATCCTGCCTGACGATTTCTTCCTCTTCATCGTCGCCGGTAATAAAGACAACCGGCTTTGACAGGCTTTCGGAAAGTTGAGCTAAAAAAAGGGCTTTTAAAGAACCCGCAAGCCCTCGAATATATACTTTCCTTCCCTGTTTAGTCGCTTCAATTGCTTTTCGGATCGTTTCGGAGCTTATTAATTTTTTTTGGATTTCCATGGAATTTATCAATTATTAAAATCACCCTCAATTGCACCGCGAACGAAACCGTTCGCCAGCTCAAGCCGTCGTTTTGCCTCGACTTGATCAACTCCGCTTAAAATCATCACAATCGCGGTTTTAACATGACCATTGGCTTGCTTCAACACCTTTTCAGCAGTATGGTAATCGACTCCCGTCACTGTAATCACCGTTCGCTTAGAGCGCTCCTCCAATTTTTTGGATGTCATCTTCAGATCGACCATCATGTTGGTGTAAACCTTTCCCAACTGAATCATGGCGGTAGTGGTAATCATATTCAGCACCAATTTTTGTGCGGTACCCGATTTCATGCGCGTTGATCCCATGATCACTTCAGGTCCCACGACCGGACAGATGGCAACATCGACATCCAATTCCAACTGTTCCCGATGAGTACAGGTGATGTATAGGGTTTTGGCGCCAACTTGTTTCGCTTTTTCAATCGCCCCCACCACATAGGGCGTAATTCGGCTGGCAGATATGCCACAGGCAACATCTTTGGCGGTAAAATTAAGCGACATCAGGTCCTTGCCACCGTCTTCTTTAATATCCTCGGCGCCTTCTTGAGCCCGGGTCAACGCTTTGTAGCCGCCTGCAATTATTCCCTGAACCATTTCCGGATCAGCGCCAAATGTCGGCGGAATTTCAGATGCGTCCAGAACTCCCAACCTGCCGCTTGTGCCGGCGCCAATATATATCAACCGACCACCGTTTTTAAAAGCCTCAACCACAATATGCACCGCTTTCGTAATATAAGGTATCTCTTTCTCCACTGCCAGGGGAACGGTTTTGTCCTGGTTGTTAATTACTCTTAAAGTTTTTTCAACGTCCATCGTATCAATTTTTAACGTTTCAGGGTTCTGTTTTTCTGTAATGAGAGTCTTCAATCTTTCGTAAAGGTTAGATTCCAACATAGCTGCCACCTCCAGACAATCTTTTTTGCACACTTATTAAACAGCGACGATGGCGCTGGGCTACGAATCGCTCATCCAATTTAACGATTTTAATCACGACATTTTTATCATGATTCAGCAACTGTTTTACTTCAGATTCCATATCCCCGCCTTTCCAGGCAATATATCTTCCGTTGTTTTTGAGTAAATCTTTGATCCATTGATACACAACCGACAAACTTGCGACCGTGCGGCTGAAAATATAATCAAATTGCTGGGCGAATTCTGAACGCTCACATAATTTCTCACAACGTTCCATCATAACGATCACATTTTTCAGTTTTAATTGGGAAACAGCTTCTTTCAGAAACAGCGCTTTCATTCTGCGCGATTCCAGTAACGTCATCTTTAAATCGGGTCGTAACAAAGCTATCGGCAATCCTGGAAACCCACAACCAGTTCCCACATCGAGAACAGCGGCTTCTTTTTTCAGATCAAAAGCATTAAGCACAGCCATGGATTCAAAAAAATGTTTTTCGACGATCCGGTCGCGGTCTGGTAATGAGATCAAATTAGTACGATTGCTCCATTCCAATATCAGTTGATGATAGGCGTTCAAATCTTCAAGCTGCTTTTGTTGAAGGTTGATTTCGGCTGCCACTAATTTTTGGCTTATTTTTCTTTGAACAGAGATATTCATTGCTTTTGTTCCACGTGGAACATTTTGTTGGTTTCGAATTTTTTCATCGCTATTAATAGCACGGCGATATCCGCCGGTGAAACACCGGCGATGCGCGATGCCTGGCCGACCGAAATTGGGCGGATACGCTTGAGTTTTTCTCGGGATTCTTGTGAGAGCGAACCGATTTTGTCATAATCAAACTCTTCGGCAATTGGTCTGTTTTCCATTTTTTTGAATTTCTCGATCTGCTCCAACTGTCTTTTAAAATAACCTTCGTATTTTATTTCGATTTCCACCTGCTCTCGTACCGCTTTCATCATGTCCTGGTTTTGGCTGAACAATTCATGCTGAATTAGGTTGTGAAAATCTTCCAGCTTCAATTCAGGCCGCTTGAGCAATCGATAGACTGATTCTTTTTCCGAAATTCCAGTTCGGTTCCGTTGATGTAAAACCGGATTAATCTGAGCCGGGCTGATCATGATCTGTTTCAACTCTTCGAAAAACTGATGAATGATTTCTTTTTTTTGTCGTACCTGCGCAGCATAATTCCTGGGAAGCAATCCCAATTTGTCTCCGTACATTGAAAGCCGAAGATCGGCATTGTCCTGGCGTAAAAGCAGACGATGTTCGGCCAACGACGTAAACATCCGATACGGCTCTTCGATGTCCCGAGTGATCAAATCATCAATGAGAACTCCGATGTATGCCTGGGATCGATCCAAAATAAATGGCCGCTGATTATGAATTTTTAGCACGGCATTGACGCCAGCGACAAAGCCCTGAACTGCTGCCTCCTCATAACCTGAGGTTCCGTTTATTTGACCGGCGAAATAAAGGCTGCTAATTTGCTTGGTTTCCAAAGTTGGTTTTATTTGGCTCGGCGGAAAGTAGTCATATTCGATAGCATAGCCCAGCCGGGTTATTTTTGCTTTTTCCAGCCCCGGTATCGTATTCAGGGCTTTTTGTTGAACATCTTCAGGTAAACTGGTTGAAAAACCGTTCAGATAATATTCCTGCGTATTTCTTCCTTCTGGTTCGAGATACAACTGATGGCTGGTTTTGCTAAAAAAACGGTCGATTTTTGTCTCAATCGACGGGCAATATCGCGGACCAATTCCAACTATTTTCCCGCTAAACAACGGCGACCGCTCAAACCCGCTGCGCAATATTTGATGGGTGTTTACATTTGTCTCTGTCAAATAGCAGGGAATTTGTTCAACTACCAGTTGCTTAGTCTGAAAAGAAAATGGGGCGGGATTCAAATCACCGTGTTGGATGGTCATACTTTCAAAATCGACAGACCTGCCATCTATCCGGGGGGGTGTTCCGGTTTTAAGTCGTCCCGACCGGAAGCCCAAACCAACCAGCTTTTCGGTCAGCCCGATCGCGGCAAACTCTCCGGCGCGTCCGGCACGATAACTGACCATTCCCACATGAACCAACCCATTCAAAAAAGTGCCGGCGGTTAAAATTGTTTTACGTCCAAAAATTTTGGCGCCGGTTTCTGTTTTAACGCCGGTACACCGATCTTTTTCAATCAGCAGTTCAGTTACCATTGATTGCCTGATATCAATGTTCTTTTGATTCTCAAGCGCTGTCCTCATCCTTTCCGAATAAGCCACCCGATCCGCCTGAGCTCGCAGAGACCAAACAGCAGGTCCCTTTGATTTGTTCAGCATACGGAACTGAATTCCCGTGTCATCAATCGCCTTCCCCATTTCACCACCCAGGGCGTCCAACTCACGGACCAAATGCCCTTTGGCAAGCCCACCAATAGCGGGGTTACAGGACATCTGAGCGATTGTTGAAATATTCATAGTGATCAGCAATGTCTTTGCTCCCATCCGAGCCGCAGCTAACGCTGCTTCGCAACCCGCATGGCCACCGCCAATCACAATTACATCATATCTATCATGATCTATCGTCATTGGTCTTAACTTCAAAATGTTTCACGTGGAACAATTTTATTTTCCGATACAAAATCGAGAAAAAATATTGTTTAAAATGTCTTCACTTGTGACTGCGCCAACAATGTGCCCCAGACTGTCCAACGCCTCCCGTAAATATAACGCTACAAACTCGGCTGATGAATCCTTTTCAATTTCACGGCAGGATTTGGCTAAACTATCTTGTGCTTTTTCCAGTAACTGCAGATGGCGAACGTTTGATATTATCACATCGCCAGTGGTCATTGCTTTTTCATTTTGAATGGCGGAAGAAATTGCTTGTTCAAATTTCTTAATTCCAATCCTTTTTAAGGCTGATATCTGCAATATATCGATATTATTACTAAATAGCTCTGATAGGTTTATTTTTAATCCAATATCAATCTTATTTACCACCCTAAATATTTTTCTGACACCAGCTTCATTTATCTGGCGCATCAAATGAATATCTTCGTTTTCCAGCGTCGATGCGCCATCGAACAAATGCACCACAATATCTGCGGTTTTTAAATGTGACAGACTGCGTTTGACTCCTTCCTGTTCAATCTTGTTTGATGACGCTGTTATACCGGCAGTATCGTAAATTCTGAACAGGACTCCATTGATATCTAACAGCACCTCCAAAGGATCGCGCGTTGTGCCAGGAATATCAGTGACAATAGCACGGTCTTCTCTTGCCATAACATTCAACAGGCTTGACTTGCCCACGTTCGGCTTTCCGGCGATAACTAACTTGACGCCTTCTCTTGCCAATCTGCCAATTTTATAAGTATCAATTAACGCTGAAAGCTGCTGTTGTATGTTCACCAATGTTTGAAGAAATTGTTTTCGATCAACAAACTCGATATCTTCATCAGAAAAATCCAACTCCAATTCCAACAAAGAACAGGAATCCACTAATTGCGTTCGAATGTCATTAATGGTATGGGACAGTTTTCCATCGAGTTGATTCAACGCTGTTCGTAGACCAAACTCTGTTTGTGACTGAATTAAGTCCGCCACCGCTTCAGCCTGAGACAGATCGATTCTCCCGTTTAAAAAAGCGCGAAGGGTGAATTCCCCGGGCTCGGCGAGTCGGGCGCCCGTTCGCAGAAAAAGCTCAACAATCTTTTGGCTGAGGTAGCTGCCGCCATGGCAGCTAATTTCCACTATATTTTCTTTGGTGTACGAATATGGGCTTTTGTATTTGGTGACGATTACCTCGTCGATCAGTTGATCATCGTCGTAAATCTTTCCATAAATCGCCCTCCATGGTTTGGCTTTGATAAAAACAGTATTGGATCGAAACCGCTGGTTCACAATGTCAAACGCCCGCTCACCGCTTAATCTTACAATGGAAAGTGCGCCCAGACCGATTGGAGTCGCGACGGCAACAATGGTATCTTCAGAGAATTCTCTGTTCATAATTTTTTTTCTTAACACACAAAAAGCCCCACCAAACTTAAAGATAGGGCTTTAATTGACCGGCTTTCCTCTGCTAAAAAAAGCCTTATTTCTTCTTTGATTCTTTGTTCGATCCGATTATTTTTTTAACCGGTTTTGGCGCTTTTTTGGTTAGATTATTTTCTTCTTCTGTCTTCATCGGTGATGAATATTTTTGCTGTAAGATTGAAAACAGATTAAATAAAGTGTAGTACAAATTTAAACCTGACGGAAATGAGTTGAACAACAGGGTTAAGAATATCGGCATAAAGTAGACCAACGCCTTTTGTTTTGGATCTTTCGTGGTCATTTTCTGTTGCAGAAACATAGTCGCCCCCATCACCAGTGGCAACACATTTACCAAATCACCATAAAATGGAATCGAAAAAGGTAGTTGAAAAATTGTATCAGGCGCTGATAAATCCTTGATCCAAAAGATAAAACCCTCATCCCGAAGCTCGATGGTATTGCGAAAAACAATAAAGATCGCGAACAATAACGGCATTTGCAGCAATTGGGGTAAACATCCACTCACCGGGTTCACCCCTTCCTGCTTGTACATTTTCATTGTCTCTTTGTTAAGCCGCTGCGGATCCTTTGCATATTTTTCCTTCAATTCGGCTAATTTCGGTTGTAACGTCTGCATGCGTTGCATCGAGGCGTAGCTTTTTCGGGTTAACGGCCAAACCAAAACTTTAACCAGTATTGAAAAGATAACCAGCACAACACCGTAGTTCGGTATGAATTGATGCAAAAAAATGAACACATTCAAAACCAGTTTGGCAAACGGGCGGATCAGCGATATACCAAAGTCCATAATTTTGCCAAGGGTGGGGTGATAATCCTTGATGATAAAATAGTCCATCGGACCGATATAAACACGAAAATTTTGTGAGACTGAATTTATGTTCGTCGACAGTGGAATCTTATTTTTCAAGGTAACTGAAAAAACCTTCTTCACCCGATCTTTTAAATTATCCTGCCGGTATATTGGATATGTTTCCCCCTCTAATATCGGCTGAATTTCATAATCCGTTTCCGGCAAAATAATCATTGCAAAATATTTAGTTCTAATCGCAGTCCAATCGACCAAACCGCTGAAATCACTTCTGGAATTTTTCTCAAAGGGCTTGTTGGGCAACTTTAACTCTTCTTTGCTCCCTCCCTGATAGACATAAGCCTTAGAATAATCCACATCCTCTTTGCTGATGTGATTTGAATAATCAACTTCAGTATAATTAAGCCCGGACTTCCAGGTCAAAAAATATTCCCGATTATCAAAAGATGTTGCCAGTTGGATAATTTCAATATTCAAGTCGATTATATATTCATCTTTGTAAAATTGGAATGTTTTTACAAGCTGTTTGCCGTTTCCTAAATCAAGCGTAAACTTGACTTTTTCAGTATTTCTCCCCCGTTCAAACTTTACATATTTTCTATCAGGTTCGAAAATTGCATCGAAGGTGTGTAACGTGTCTTCATTGTGAATAAAAAACACGCCCAGATTACCATAACCTCCATCCTGTATCAACTGAACCAGCTCATTTTTTGTATAGTTATATTTTTTCAATGTCCAATTGGTGACCTGCGCTCCTTTTGTGCCAATGTGTGCAATATAATTTTCAGTCTCAACAACCACAGCCTCAGCTTCTTTTTTCTCATCCTCTGCCAGACGGGCGGCTAATGGAGTTTTTTGCGCAGCGCTTAAGTCTTCTTCGCTTTCGGTTTTGACGGCGCCAGTTTCCGCCGCTGTTATTTTAGGTTTTTCCGGTTCGTGAACAGCTTCGGATTGATTTTCAATTTTGCTGTCGTCTGGAACCAATTGGGTGGTTTCCGTCGGCGGAGGTAATTTTAATATTTTTTCTCGATAGAATGTCGTTTGAGTAAGAACCAGTATAAAACCAATTAATATAAAAGCGATAATTGTCTTTCTATCCATAAAAAAACCATCCTATATCTTCTTGATAAAACTACTTTACGGGGTCATACCCCCCTTTATTAAATGGATTACATCTTAAAACTCGCCAGATCGAAAGCAAGCCGCCTCTGATTGCGCCGTGTTTATTAATTGCCTGCAAAGAATATTCGGAGCAGCTTGGGTAAAAGCGGCAGGAAGGCAAAAAAAAAGGCGAAATAGCCTTCTGGTAAAATTTAATTAATATCAGCAAAACTGATTTCATTTATCAATAATTAAATCGTTAATAAATCACAATCTCTTTTTTTCGGCGGCATCAATTGAGTCTTTTACCATGACAACATTTTTTTTCAGCCGAAAATCATATTGGCTCGCGGTTAGATTTTTCCGACTAAATTTAATATTTCTTTCTCAAGACAATAATAGTCGTCACAGGTTCCCTTTGCCAGCAATGCGTAATGAAAACCATCAGGAAATTTAGATTTATTTAATCGATAAATTTCCCTCATCATGCGCTTAAGTCGATTTCTTCTAACTGCTTTTTTTTCTGTTTTAGAAACCACAAACCCAACCTTTTTACCGTTAGCCGGGAAATAGAATACAATGGTAAATTGTCCGTGTATTAATTTCCCTTTTTCGAAAATCTCCTTAAAATTGTCACGGCCTGACAATATTTCAGCTTTGGTCAGCGTAAACTTTCTTTGTCTGGTAACCATAAAAAGATAGTTTATTCATCGCTAACTGAAAGTTTTTTTCTCCCTTTGGCTCGACGTCTTTTGATAATCATTTGTCCGCTTTTAGATGCCATTCGTGAACGAAAGCCGTGTTTGTTAACTCGTTTCCGTTTGCTCGGTTGAAATGTCCTTTTCATAAATTTTCCTTATGCGTTATTATATTAAATCATCTTTTCGAATTAATTCAAAATTTAGAAACCTAAAAATATTAATCTTTTAGTTAAAAGTCAAGCCTTTTTTGTGAGTTAAAATAAATTCATTTTCACTGTAACGAAATTTTAAGATATTTATT